>JAEEGJ010022787.1_pt1 | contig 13246 bp, 9 predicted proteins | sample 8958761 | NCBI WGS metagenome assembly JAEEGJ01 (sample SAMN16246546, study PRJNA631951) | gut metagenome | biome: gut microbiome; feature: rumen; material: RS-attached | host: Bos | place: Iran: Karaj | collected 2018-10
GTCAAGTACGACGGCCACGCCTGCGTGGTCAACACGGCGCTGCTGGAAAAGCTGCCGGGAAAGCTCGCCTCGCTGCGCGGCTGGCACCCGGACACGGGCGAGATGAATCAGGAGGCCTTCTTCGCGGTCTCGGACTTCATCACCAACTCGATCTCGCCGGCGGAGCTGCTGCGCGACATGCAGCTCGCCGCGGACTTCGAGGCCGCGAAAGGCATCGGCCTGATCCACTCGGTGAGCGGCGTGGGCTTCACGCTGAACCTGGATATCTCCATGGAGACCTGGTTTGCCAGAAGCGTACAGAACGGTCTGCAGATTCGCATTTTCCCGCAGTCGATGGATACAGGCGTTGCCAAGGCGCGCCATCTCCCCCGCATCGGCGGCTGTTTTGCCTGCGCGCTGGACGGATGCTTCGGTTCGCAGGATGCCGCTATGAATGAGCCATATGCTTCCGATCCGAGCAACAGCGGTGTTCTGTATTACACGGATGAAGAAGTGATTGAATTCTGCAAAAAAGCAAACCGTCTCGGCCTGCAGATCGAAATGCATGCCATCGGTGACCGTGCCTTTGATCAAGCTGCCGTGGCTCTCCGGGAAGCTCTGATCGACTATCCGCGGGAAGACCATCGGCACGGTATCATTCACGCCTGTCTGCCGACGGAGGCCGGCATGCGGATCTGTGAACAGTATGGCATCCAACTCCCCATGCAGATCGCCTTCGACAACTGGCGCCAGGAACCGCAGGAATATACGGAAGAATTGTTGGGTCCCGAGCGCAACGCAAAGCTGAATCCCGTCCGATCCTTTATGGAGCGAGGATGCGTCGTTTCCTTTGGCAGCGACGGGCCGTGCACCTCCCCTGACCCGATCGTATGGCTGTACAAAGCAGTCAATCACTCCAACCCGGCAGAAGCCGTGACGATACAGCAGGCGCTCCGCATGGCAACCTACAACGGCTACTGGGCAACATTTGACGAAAAAGAACGAGGCTCCCTGGAAGAAGGCAAGATCGCCGATATGGTGATCCTGTCCGCCAACCCCTATGAGACACCAAAAGAAAAGCTCTGCGACTTGAAAGTGGAAAAGCTGATCCTCGGCGGCAAGGAGTATCAGCCGCAAAGCCAGAGCATCCCCGCTCTCCTGTTAGAAGGCATGCTGTCCCGCCGCAAGGCCTGAGCTGTGTATTGTTTCTAAATTATGTAAACTATATATGTCGAAAAAACGAGGTCCCTCAAAAAGAGGAACCTCGTTCTTTTTACGGTACTGTGAAGGATCAGAGCCTGGACTCCACTTCGATGACAAGGTCGCTCATCGGGTAGGCAGAGCAGGGATGGAAATACCCGTAATCCTTATCCGAAGCTCTTACTCCGTCCGACTGCGGACGCTGCCAGATCTCGCCGGACAGGAGCAGGCTTCTGCACCAACCGCAGGCACCGCTGCGGCAATGTGTATCCGGCGCAAGACCTGCTTTTTCCAGTGAAACAACAACGGTGTCGGTCGCTTTTGCCGGAATCGTCTGCTCATCCAGGCCGAACCGGACTGTGATCCGGAAGGTCTCGTTTTCTTTTCCTTTCGGGTAGAGCGGCGACAGCGTGATATCGTCGGTCTCGCCGTATTCTTCCTTGCGGATAAACTTTTTGCGGATGCCAAGCTTTTCAAACTCGCCGTCGAGATAGTCATACATAGCCTGCGGTCCGCTCACGAAATAGCTGACTTTGTTCCAGTCCGGAACGAGTTTCCTGATCAGTTCCGCAGAGATAAAGCCTGTCTCTCCGGTCCAGTCTTCCTTCGGTTCCGATAGAATGGGAATAACTTCCAGCGCACCTTCGGATGCCCTAGCCATTCTTTTCAGCTCATCGAAGAAAATGATATCATCTTCCTTGCGGGAACCGTAAAGAATCGTAAATTTCCGCGGTCTGTTTGATGTCGCCATGTCAAGAGCGATGGAACGGAACGCGGTGATGCCGCTGCCGCCCGCGATGCCGACAACATGTTTCGTATCGCGGATCGACGACCAGTACCCCTCGCCAAACGCTCCGTCAAAGAGGACTTCCGTTCCCTCTTTCCAGTTTTCCCAGATCCACGGCGTCACATAGCCGGACGGTTTCAGACGCAAGGTGATCTGCAGGAATCCCTTTTCCGTATCCTGCGGGCAGGAAGAAATGGAGAACGGCCTTGTGACCCATCTCCCGTCGATGTTGAATTTCACACTGATATGCTGGCCGGCGTAAAACCAGGGCAGCTGATACCCTTCCATTGGAGAGAAGGTGAAAGTCTTGGTGCTGGGCGTCTCGTCTTTGATCGATACGATCTTTGCTTTGACCAAACCGGGATGCAGTTCTCTGGCCAGTTCTGCCGCATGGTCGGACATGTCGATATTCGGGTCGCCGGCTTCGATCCATGCCTTGCGCTGTTTCATCAGGCCGAACCAACCCTTCAGGTCTTTAAAATAGCCTCTGACCGAGACTTTTGCTTTCTTCTGCGCCATATCACTCACCTCCCAGCTTGCTCAGAACAACTCCCGCGACCTGATACCCGTTCGTCATGGCACTGGAGTAACCGTGAGCGCGATAGCCCGCGCCGCCGATAAAGTCGAGCCCCGGAATATACCGCTCTTCTTCCTGAGCCAGTGTGCGCGGAACAGCACCGTCGATGGCGGAACAGACATAGCCGTAGATGTTGCCGCGGAACGCATCGGTGTAGCGCGTAAACGTGGCCGGCGTCGCGATCACCAGTTCCTCGATGTGGTCGCGGATCCTTGCTCCCGTAGCATCCTCAAAATAGTCGATCATGACGTTGGCAAAGCGTTCGTTCTCCGGCAGGTAGTCATATTTCTTCAGTCCGGACTTGTTCATGGCGTCGGGATCGTAGAGCGTGGTGAAGTTGAGCTGGCAGCGATCCGGTCCGGTAATGCCCGGGACCGCTATGTCGATGCAGGTGGCCGACACTTTCGCGTGCGGGACCCAGTCGTTTGTCTCCTGCCAGATCCGCTCCGTATCCATATCCCGGCCGATGAAGTACTCATAGCTGTCGATCCCCATCTCCTGCGGCAGGGCGTCAAGGCCCATATACACAAGGAATGGCGATGCCAGCTGTTTCCGTGCGCCTGCCAGCTTGTACGCTTCGGGATTGACCTGCGACTTGTCCATCATCTGCATCAGGCTCTTGGTCGGGTTTCCGTTGGACAGCACAAATTTTGCTTTGATCTCCGTGCCGTCCGCCGTACGTACGCCGACACAGCGGCCCTGCTCCAGCAGATACTCCTCGACCATGACGTTGGTCTCCAGCTGGCCGCCGTAACTCCGGAACGCTTTTTCCAGCGCATTTGCGATCTCATGCGACGTTTTCTTCGGCACGTGGGCGCCGTCGCGGAGATACATATAGATCATCTGTGCCCACACGGTGAAGCTGGCCTCGTCCAGATGGCGGCTGATATAGCCGTAATACGCGTTGAGAACATTCAGGGTCTTGGGTCCGAAATGGAAGCTGTTGTTTACCTCGTTGGTATCGTAAGCTGCCGTGCGGAGGAACGAGGAATACTTGGTCGCCATGACTTTCGGTTCCGGTCCCTCCTTGCCGCACGAACCGATGTACTCCAACGCATCGTTGATCTCTTCAAACAGTTTGAAGTAGTTGCGGACCTTTTTGCCGTTGCCCGGCTCCAGTTTCTCGATCGCCTGGATGCAGTTTTCAATGCCGAACGGCATGGTGAAGTCGATGCCGAGATCTGTGAGGATCACACGGTAGGCATCCGGGACCATGACCCAGTCGAGGTCTACGCCCAGATCATCGAACATCGCCCTGCAGGCTCCGTATCCGCGGCCGTCTTTACCGTCGCCAAACTCGCAGGCTTCATGCAGGGAGACTTCAAATTCGTATCTGCCTCTGACAAAGCTGGTCGCATAACCACCGGTAAGATTGTGTTTTTCCAGCATCAAAACTTTTTTCCCGGCTTTGGCCAGACGCGTGCCCGCCATCAGTCCGGCCATGCCGGAGCCGACAACGATAACGTCATAAGCCGGAAGATATCTTTTCCCTGTTTCCATACAGCACCTCCTTTTCTTTTTATTCCTCGTTAATGCTTATTTCTGCGTTTAGTAAAACTCACCTGGGATCTCCACGACAAGATCTGATGTGGGGAAGCTGCAGCAGGGATGGATATACCCGTAATGGATATCTGCCCACCGGCGCATCTCATTCTCCTGCGGGATAAATACTGTCCCCTCCAGCAAGCGGGAACGGCACCAGCCGCATTCGCCGGCCCGGCAGCGGGACGGCGCTTTGATGCCGGCACGCTCAATTGCCACAAGCACCGGCTCGTCCGCAGATGCGGGAATGGTCCACTCCTCCGGTCCGCGCTTCACTTTGATCCGGAACTGCTGCCCTTTTGCCTCCTGGGGATAGCCTTCGCATTCCCACGGCGTCTTGGTAACGTCGATCAGTTTGCGGCGGAAAAGGCGGTTGGGAAGACCGAGCTTTTCAATCTCGGGCTTCAGGAACCGATACATTGCCTCCGGGCCGCAGAGGAAGACAGAATACTCCCCTTCTGCCGGTGCGTATTTTTTGATGATATCGGCAGATATGAATCCGTGCTCAAAGCCGTCTTTCTCTTCTTCGGACAGGACATGGATCACCCTGAACCGCGGGCAGATCCTGGCGATCTCATCAAGCTCGCCGCGGAAGAGAATATCCTGCTCCGTACGGGAACCGTAAAGAAGCGTCAGATCGTAGTCTTCGATCCCGTCGCACAGTGCGCGGGCCAGGGACAGAAACGGCGTAATGCCGGAACCGCCCGCCAGACCGATGATCGTTTTGGCATCGCGCAGATCCTCATAGTAGAAGAATCCCTGTGGTGCGGAAGAGATGACCGTATCGCCCACTTTCTTCTCGCTCAGCAGACGGTCAGCAACAAATCCGCCGGGATTGGCACGGACCGTGATGGAATAAGTCCCTGTCAATGCCTCCCGGGGAGAAGAGCAGAGAGAATAGGACCGCGTGACCAGGCTTCCGTCCATCTCCAGTTTCAGAGAGATGTACTGGCCGGCGCGGAAATACGGCAGGGGCTTTCCGTCCGCAGATTTCAGAACGAAGGTCTTTGCCGCGTTTCTTTCAACGATCTTATCGATGATAAGCTCCAGATAATCGGGATGCAGGGCTTTCGCGTTCTCATTGACCGGAAAAACAGCGCTGATCTCATTGGCCGGCGCTCCCTGAATAGCCTTTTCACGGGCTTTGGCCATGTTCTTAAACTTGAGCATATCCAGCTTTCCGACCAAGCCGACTTTTACATTCAGTTCCGACATTACTTGTCCCCTCCTTCCCACTCAGCAAGATCTTTGAGGGCATTGGCGGCCATCAGCTGGCCGCAGATAATGGTGGCAGAATAGCCATCACCGCGTGGACCGGCGGCGCCGATCGGACGCAGTCCCTTGATGGGATAGTCGGAGCCGAGCATCATCATACGCGCCATCATTCCGTCCCAGTCTCTGGTCTCGTATCCGTATACGGATCCTTCCGGAACGCCAAGGAAGCGGGCAAAGGTCCAGGGAGAGGCAATCTCCATCTCTTCGATATGACCGGCCAGGTCGATGCCTGTTTTCTCCTTGAGGATCCTGAGCATCTTTTTCACACCGTCGGTCTTGAACTTGAAATAGTCCTCCTGCTTCACTTCGCCCCACTCATCCGGCGCACCGAATGTGGTGAACGAGCAGACACAGGTTCCGGGCGGTGAAAACTCGGGATTGACGATGTTATAGCAGAGGAAGATCGAATAGTCGTTGGTCTTCATTCCGCCCATGATGTTCTGATACTCTTTGGCTGAATCAGCCGTTCCGGAGAGGAAGATGCTGTAATCCTGAATGCCAAGTTCCTCCGGAGAAGCGTCCAGGCAGAAATACGCCGTATACATGCGTCCGCCCATGATGCGTCCGCGGGCAGCAGAAAGCTTTTTCTCACGTTCCGGAATCAGTTCTTTCGGCATCATCCGTCCGTAGATGATGTCGGGGTTGATGTTGGCCAGACAGTAGTCGCAATCGACTACGCCGAGATTGGTGCGCACACCGCAGAGCTTGTCGCCGTCAAACAGAAATTCTTCCGCACGGCAGTTGAACCAGATATCTCCTCCCAGTTCCCTGAAGCGCTCCACCATAGCGGTAGAGAACTCGTGGGAGGTATGTGCCGGGATATACGCGCTCCGCGAGACATACTTGTGGACCATCGCTGCGTAGTGGATAAAGGCCAGATGTTCCATATCCACACCGAGATAGCTCCAATAGGTTGACATAATATCCTGGCACTTCTTCGGCAGTTTCAGCGCATCAAAGACCTTTTTCGTACTGTACGCGCCTGTACGCAGCATGTTCGGATAATCTGCCTGCAGCACTTTGGAATCCGCATGGCCTTTGGACGCCGTGATATAGGCGATCCCATCCAGAACCTCCTGGAACAGGTCGAACAGCTGCACCATCTTTTCCCGGGACCCCGGTACGTACTCTTCCATTTTTTCGATGAAATTGTCGATCCCCGCGGGCATCGTCACGTCCATGGGGCTGCCGTCGCTGTACCGGGACACGATCCGGAAACAGTCCTTGCATTCATACCAGTCGAGCTTCACGCCATAGCCGTTCAGAATGTTGCGGACGTCGCCGGGATTGTCCGCCGGGCCAAAATCGCACAGTTCGTGCAGAGACGGTTCGATCTCGAAGCGGCCGCGCACAAAACTGGTGGCCGCGCCGCCCGGCACATTGTGTTTCTCAATCAGCAGGGTCTTCTTTCCTGCCAACTGACACTGCAGGGCCGCAGACATTCCGGCGTTGCCGGCGCCTACGACCACAATGTCATATTTGGGCATTTTTCATTCCTCCTTTTATCGTTGTTTTTCTGTTTTTGGTCATACCAATCTAACAATAGTTTAACATACCAGTTCTTTGGATTCAATTCCTTCGGCCTTGGCAGGATGACGAAAATTGAACGCTAAAATTGTTCAAAATAACAGGTTTCATGGGAATAATCGAGGCTGTCGCATCCCCACAGAGATGTGGAATAATTGTTAAAAATGCCTTAATAAATTTGACAAAATCCGTTATTTGTGCTAAAACATCCAAAACTCAGGGAAAGGAGGTTTTTTTCTGAGCAATAACGAAACAATGATGCAATATTTTGAATGGTATCTGCCGAATGACGGCCTCTGGTGGAAACGCTGTGCGGCCAAGGCAGAACGCCTTTCTTCCCTTGGAATTACACAGGTTTGGCTTCCGCCGGCTTACAAAGGAACCTCCCAGGAGGATGTAGGCTACGGCGTTTACGATATGTACGATCTCGGCGAATTTGACCAGAAAGGTACCGTTCGCACGAAATACGGAACAAAAGAAGAATATCTGGATGCGGTCCGGACCTTTCACCGGAACGGGATCCGGGTCTTCGGCGATATTGTTCTGAACCACCGCATGGGCGGTGACGAACTGGAAGAGATCCACGCCGTGACTGACGCTCCGGAAAACCGCTGCGAACAGATCGGCGATGAAGAAACTATCCGGGCATGGTCACGCTTTACCTTCCCCGGGCGGCATGGGACATACAGCGACTTTACCTGGAACCATACGCACTTTACCGGCACGGACTGGGATGAAGCCAGCCAGGAGGAAGGCAAGATCTACCGGTTCACCGGCAAACACTGGGCGAAGCAGATCGATCCGGATCTCGGCAATTATGACTATCTGATGGGCATGAATGTTGACATGTCCAATCCCGCAGTTGCCCGGGAAACGCGAAAATGGCTGCTCTGGTACCTGAACGAAACCGGGATCGACGGTCTGCGTCTGGATGCCGTCAAGCATATCAGCTTCCCCTTCTACCGTCAGCTTCTGTGGGAAGTGCGCAAAGAAACGGGAGCTGAGCTCCCTGCCGTTGGCGAGTACTGGAGCGGGGATCTGTCCCGCCTGCTCAACTATCTGGACGCCGTTGACAACGAGATGGCGCTGTTCGATGTGGCGCTGCACTATAACTTCTTTCACGCTTCGGAGTCGGGCAGCGATTACGACCTGCGCCTGCTGCTCGAGAATACGCTTGTGAAAGAACGGCCGCAGAACGCCGTCACCTTTGTTGATAACCATGACACACAATACGGGCAGAGCCTGCAGTCATTTGTGCAGGACTGGTTCAAACCGCTGGCTTATGCTGTCATCCTGCTCAGGCAGGAAGGAGTTCCCTGCGTGTTTTATTCGGATTACTACGGAAACCCAGTAAAGGATCGTCCGCTGGTCCCCAATCTCGGCAAGCTGATCAAACTCCGCCGTTCGTACGCTTACGGCGAACAGGAGGATTACTGGCAGGATGCCCATACGATCGGCTGGGTTCGGCGCGGTGACTTTGATCATCCGAACTCCGGAATTGCAGTTCTCCTTTCAAACAACGGCTCCGGCGAGATCCGCATGAATATAGGGAAAGAACATGCCGGCAAAGAGTTCTGCGACGTGCTCGGAGCCAGTACAGAGCCTGTCGTTATCGATAAGGAAGGCTATGGTGTCTTTTCCTCAGCACAGCGAAACATGACTGTCTGGGCACAGAAACCGGCGTTCGAGGATCTCATTATCAATGAGTGATCCTCAAAAACTTCAAATGCAGCAAGCAAGACCTCAGGCTGAGCCTGAGGTCTTGTCTGTTTTATCATATTTGGTTGTTTCTCTTTCCGGGTTTTACGGAATCATTCATCAGAGCAGATCAATGTGACTGGCGTAAAACTCCCGGTAGTCTTTGAGCATATATTTGAGAAGATTCGGAGTATCCAGCTGATAGGGACACTTGGAAGCGCAGCTGCGGCAGCCGATACAGTCCTCGATACGGTCCATTTTGGCTTTCCATTCATCTGTCATATACTGCTGCCAAGGCGAACGGCGCAGCAGCATGTTCATGCGCGCACAGTTGCGGATCTCGATTCCCATCGGGCATGGCATGCAGTAACCGCAGCTGCGGCAGAAGGTGCCGGATAGCTCCTGTCTCTCCTTTCGGATAAAGGCAGCCAGCTCCTCATCCATGTCCGGATCTTCCTCAGTAACTCTGAGCCATTCTTCCAGTTCCTCCGGCTTCTGGATACCCCAGATGGGGACTACATTGTCGTATTGTTTCATAAAGGCGTACGCAGCTCTTACGTTCGTAATCAGGCCGCCGGCAAGACCTTTCATGGCGATATAACCCATTCCGGCAGCTTTGCATTTTTCCGCCAGAGCGATGTCACGATCCGAGGAGATATAACTGAAAGGGAACTGAAGCGTTTCGAAGAGTCCGGATTCAATGCATTCCTCCGCCACTGTTATACGATGTGCCGTTACACCGATATGCCGGATCCAGCCGCGCTCTTTCGCTTCCAGCGCGCCGGCATAGGGGCCTTCCGGATCGTTGGGATCGGGCACCGAAGGCACCTGATGGAACTGAAAAAGATCGATATAATCGGTCTTCATCATTTTCAGGCTGTTTTCGATATGGGACAGGATCCCTTCTCTGCTCCACGCATGGCTTTTGGTGGAGATCACAATGTCCTTCCTAACATCCGCCAATGCCAGGCCGATCTTCTCTTCGCTGTCGGTATAGGCATTGGCCGTATCGAAGTAACGGATCCCGCCGTCGTACGCCGCCTGCAGCAGTTTCACTCCTTCTTCTTTGGAACAGCGCTGCACAGGGAGGCAGCCCATCGCCGTTTTTGTAACATTCAGTCCGGTTTTTCCCAAAACCAAGGTTTTCATACATTTCCCCTTTCCGTGGATCACGTTCTCTTTCCGCCCGCTGTCTGTCTATAACTATAAATGCAGTATATCATATAACAGAAGAAAAACAACAGCAAAGGGCTGACCATGAACTTGCGAAGAGTACCAAATTGTGCGAACAGTACAAAAAACGATGAGCAGTTCGATGATTTGACTATGCTCTGCCTGGAATATCACGGTCTGTCTTCTGACTCGTAAACCGGTCATATCTAAATAGAACGCACCTGAATGCGGAATGGTGTCTTCCGCATTCAGGAGGTTTTTATTCTTTATTCTATTAACATAAATATATTATTTCTAAAATATGTATACTAATTGGCTGTTTTGTCAGATCCTGATCAGTTCATATTGCCTGCTTCCAAGTCCAATCTCCTCGCCATGGACAAGTCCTGCCTCCCACTCGGCATCCGGATGGTTCAGATGGAAATACTCGTGGTTGGGGTCGTCGTCCCAGAATGACTTGATATGGCGGTCCAGACGGCTGTCCTCGCAGACAGGCATCTGATTGCAGAGATCCACACAGGCCTGGTCGAGAGCCACCGGGTCAAATGACGCCAGCATACCAACATCCGGAATAATGGGGATATCGTTCTCGGCATGGCAGTCACAGAAGGGCGACACATCGCAGATCAGCGAAATGTGAAATGACGGACGGTCTTTTACTACAGCATAGGCATATTCTGCAATCTTGCATGAGAGAATAGCGGCTGAGTTTTCTACGCTTGGCACAATAGCGTCTCTGGGACAAACGGCCAGACAGCGGCCGCAGCCGACGCATTTGCCGTGATCGATCTTCGCTTTCCCGTTTTCCACTGCCGGACCGCCGTGCGCACAGATGCGGACACACGATCCGCATCCGATGCAGAGATCGGTCTCCACAACAGGTTTTCCTTCCCAATGCTGCTCCATTTTTCCGGAACGGGAACCGCTGCCCATGCCAAGATTCTTGAGTGCGCCGCCGAATCCGGCTTCTTCGTGACCTTTAAAGTGACTCAGAGAGATCACGATATCGGCATCCATGATCGCCTGTCCGATCTTGGCTTCCTTCACATAGGGCAGGTCGACAGGTACCAGAGCTTCATTCGTTCCTTTCAGCCCGTCCGCAATGATTACATGACAGCCTGTCTGCAGCGGAGAAAAACCGTTGAGATATGCGGTGTCCATATGGTCGAGGGCATTCTTCCGGCTGCCCACATAGAGAGTGTTGCAGTCCGTCAGATAGACCTCACCTCCGAGTTCCCGAACATAGTCCGCTACGACTTTGGCATACTGGGGACGCAGATAGGCCAGATTCCCGAGTTCTCCGAAATGGATCTTTATCGCTGTATAACGATCGCTAAAATCGATCTCTTCAAAACCTGCCCGCTTCATCAGCCGATGCAGTTTCTGTGGCAGTGTTTCACTCGGTGTAGCGTGAAAATCGGTAAAATACGCTTTGGATTTCGCCACTTTTGTTGCTCCTTATTGTATCAAATCATTTGCTCAATTTTTAATACAAAGCGGTCTCCCTTTCCATTGGAAAGAAATACCCTGACGTTCCTTACAGATAAGAAACTGTTTCCGAAAGCGGTTCCCGCTTTCCGTGATTTGGCAGCGGACCCGTTCCTTCTGCCGCATAGCCCAGATCCATCAGCATCAGGATCTCCTCCTGTTCCGGAAGGCCGAGTTTTTCGGCAAGCTTCTCCGGGTCGAAGTTGTTGACCCAGCAGCTGTCAACTCCTTCATTTGCGGCGGCAAGGATCATATGCGTAGCAACGATCGTTGCGTCTTCAATGCCGGAATCACGCTTTCCTCCGGGATAGGTGAAAACGCTGCCGCTGTCAAAGGCCACCACGAGAACGGTAGATGCTCCATAACGGCATGGTGTTACTTCGTCCACCTTCGTAAGTGCTTCTGCCGACTGAAGAACATAGATGTGCTGCTCCTGCAGGTTTTTTGTCGTAGGCGCGAGCCGGCTGGCAGCAAGAACAGCTTCCAGTTTCTCCGGCTCCACTGTTTTATCGCTGTATTTTTTGCACGAGTAGCGATTCTGAATTACTTCTCTGAATTCCATTTTTTAGCCTCCTTAGAATTCTATGATTTGTTTCACTCCGTTTCAAACATTCTGACTGCCTGTTTCAGGTGATCCGTAATGGGCAGATGCTGTGGGCATACGCTTTCACACTGGTGGCACTCGATACAACAGGATGCTCTGTGATCTTCCGATGCCGCCTGATAATAACCCCGTCTTGCCTCTGCCATCTGCCCGTTGCCAAGCTGTTTGTTCATGGCTGAGAAAATATCGGGGATCGGGATCTGCTGCGGGCAGCCTTCCACGCAGTACCTGCATGCTGTGCATGGTACCGTAGAGGAATTGCCGAGAATGCGCTGCGCCTGCTGAATGGCCATCTGCTCTTCTTCGTTCAGCGGCTTGAAATCCTTCATATAGGAAAGATTATCCCTCATCTGTTCCTCATTGGACATGCCGGAAAGCACCGTGAGAATGCCGTCCAGCGAAGCCACGAAACGAATCGCCCAGGATGCGCAGGACATATCCGGATGAATATCCGCAAACAGCTTTTTGACTTCTTCCGGTGGATCTGCCAGGTTGCCTCCTTTCACAGGTTCCATCACCGTGATCAGCTTTCCGTGTTTCCTGGCCACCTCATAGTTGGCTCTGGATGTTACCTTGGGATTCTCCCAGTCCGCATAGTTGATCTGCAACTGAACGAAGTCCACTTCAGGATGGACGGTCAGCAGTTCATCAAGCAGGTCCGGCCCGGCATGGAAAGAAAAGCCCAGATTTCGGATCACTCCTTTTTCCTTCTGTTCTCTTACGAAATCCCAGCAATGCAGCTTCTCATACCGTTCATAGCTGTTAGTCATCAGTGCGTGGAGAAGATAATAATCAAAATATCCTGCGCCTGTACGCTCCAGACTGGTCTCGAACTGTTTTTTCGCCGCTTTTTCGGTTGCTGCAACCCGAGCGTTCAGCTTGGTCGCCAGCGTGTAGGAATCTCTGGGATAACGCTCCACAAGCGCTTTGCGGATCGCGTTTTCCGAGCCCGGATAAACATATGCCGTGTCGAAATAGGTGAAGCCCGCTTCCAGAAACAGGTCGACCATCGTCTTCACCTTTTCCACATTGATGACCACACCTCTTTTGGGAAGCCGCATCAGACCAAACCCAAGCTTCGGTGTGTCTTTTCCATATACAACAGCCATTTCTATTCCCCCTTTTGTTTTTTTCTTAACCGGAATCTTCAGTAATATAGTTTACATAAATATATTATTATAAACATCCATCCTTTTCTGTCCGGTCGTTTTTTCTTCTCTTATTCAAGCATAACATGCCGTCCTGTCGTTATCAATTCATATCTTATATCAATACATGATCCGGGGTTTCCGGAATTCAGTTCATGCAGAAGGCAGCGGAATCATCCGCTGCCTTTTCGTTATCATTTTTAATTGAGAGCTGTCAGACAGAGTCTTCCGCGGTGAGTTCCTCGATA
>JAEEGJ010022789.1_pt1 | contig 13242 bp, 12 predicted proteins | sample 8958761 | NCBI WGS metagenome assembly JAEEGJ01 (sample SAMN16246546, study PRJNA631951) | gut metagenome | biome: gut microbiome; feature: rumen; material: RS-attached | host: Bos | place: Iran: Karaj | collected 2018-10
GCTGAAGATGTATCCTGACAAGACGCCGAAGGAGCGTGAGGATGCTATCTGCGAGGCTTATGGAGCGGTGTTTATTATAGGTATTGGCGGTAAGTTGTCGAATGGAGAGAAGCACGACGGACGTGCCCCTGACTATGATGACTGGTCGACGGTAGCAGAAAACGGTCTTGAGGGACTGAATGGCGATATTCTGATCTGGTATCCCGTATTGGGACGTAGTTTTGAACTGTCATCGATGGGTATCCGCGTAGACAAGGAGAGTTTGCTGCGCCAGCTTAAACTCGAGGGTAAGGAAGACCGCGAGCAATTGTATTTCCATCAGAAATTGTTACAGGGAGAGCTCCCGCTTTCTATTGGCGGTGGTATCGGCCAAAGTCGTCTTTGTATGGTCTTGCTCCACAAGGGGCATATCGGAGAAATCCAAGCGTCAATCTGGCCTGAGGAAATGCGCCAGGATTGCAAGAAACTGGGGATGAACCTGATTTAAGTCAGAAGTATAAGATTGACCTAGAATATTTTAACACGGATTAATCACATTTTTCGGAAGGAAAATGCAGATTAATCCGTTTTCTTTTTGTAACTTTGCACGCGATTGTGTGCGATGGCGAGCTTCATCTCAGGAAAAAGCAGACATTCTGCATCCGGTATGCATCGTCATTGCAGTTAAATGATTGACATTAATAACGTTATTAAAAGAAACATAAATGGCAGATACAAAGAGAATTAAGACCGCATTGGTGTCGGTATTCCACAAGGATGGCCTTGACGAACTGCTCAAGAAATTGAATGAGGAGGGCGTAAAGTTCCTGTCTACAGGTGGTACGCAGAAGTTTATTGAATCACTCGGCTATGAGTGCCAGAAAGTAGAGGACGTTACGACGTATCCTTCGATTCTTGGTGGCCGTGTGAAGACCTTGCATCCGAAGGTGTTCGGAGGTATCCTGGGCCGTCGTGAGAACGAAGGCGATATTGCCCAGATGCAGCAGTATGAGATTCCTGAAATCGATTTGGTGATTGTGGATCTCTATCCATTTGAACAGACGGTAGCCAGTGGCGCTTCCGAGGAAGATATCATCGAGAAGATCGATATCGGCGGTATCTCGCTGATTCGTGCTGGAGCAAAGAACTTCAACGATGTGGTGATTGTTCCGAGCAAGGCTGAATATGGTGTGCTGCTGGATATTCTTCAGAAGCAGGGTGCCGAGACCACGAAGGCTCAGCGCCGTATGTTCGCTACTCGTGCCTTTGGCGTGAGCTCGCATTACGACACAGCGATTAACGCTTGGTTTGAAAAATAATAATAGGTATAAAGGTAAAAAGAATGGGATTTTTTAGTTTTGTCCAGGAGATTGCAATGGACCTGGGAACGGCCAATACCATCATTATCAGTGATGATAAGATTGTGGTTGATGAGCCTTCGGTCGTTGCCCTTGATCGCCGCACTGATAAGATGATAGCTGTTGGTAGTGAGGCGAAGATGATGTATGAGAAGACACATGAGAATATCCGTACTGTACGTCCGCTGCGCGATGGCGTGATTGCCGACTTCTCTGCCTGTGAGCAGATGATGCGCGGACTGATAAAGATGGTACATACGGGAAACCGTCTGTTCTCTCCCTCTCTGCGTATGGTGATTGGTGTACCCTCTGGTTCTACAGAGGTGGAGCTTCGTGCTGTGCGCGACTCTGCCGAACATGCTGACGGTCGCGATGTATATCTGATTTTCGAGCCGATGGCTGCTGCTATCGGTATCGGCATCGATGTTGAGGCTCCGGAAGGAAATATGATTGTTGATATTGGTGGCGGTTCTACGGAGATTGCCGTGATCTCGCTGGGCGGTATCGTAGCCAACAACTCCATCCGTACTGCTGGTGACGATCTGACTGCTGATATTCAGGAGTATATGTATCGTCAGCACAATGTGAAGGTTTCTGAGCGTATGGCCGAGCGTATCAAGATAGCCGTAGGTTCTGCTCTGACGGATCTGGGTGAGGATGCACCTGAAGACTACGTTGTCCATGGTCCTAACCGTATTACGGCTTTGCCAATGGAGGTGCCCGTATGCTATCAGGAGATTGCCCACTGTCTTGATAAGACCGTTTCGAAGATTGAGAACGCAGTGCTTTCTGCCCTCGAGAACACACCTCCTGAGCTGTATGCCGATATCGTGAAGAATGGTATCTATCTGGCAGGTGGCGGTGCACTGCTTCGTGGTCTTGACAAACGTCTGGAGGAGAAGATGCATATCGAGTTCCATGTTCCTGAGGATCCCCTCCACAGCGTGGCAAAGGGTGCCGGTATCGCCCTGAAGAATGTGGACCGCTTCAACTTCCTGATGCGATAAGTAAAAAAATAATCTGGGAATGCGCAACCTGCTGGATTTCCTGAAAATGTATCATCACTGGCTGCTCTTCATCTTTTTGGAGGTAGTCAGTGGTGTTCTGTTGTTTAAGTATAACAGTTATCAAGGTAGTGTGTGGCTTTCGTCGGCTAATGTCATGACGGGTAAGATATATGAGTGGGAGAGTGATGTCACCGCCCATTTCCGTCTTGGCGAAGAAAATAAGGCCCTCATGCTCCGCAACATGTATCTTGAGCGACAGGTAGACCAGTTGCGCAGACTCTATAATGACTTGACGAACGACACGACGGTGATGGAACGCAACGAGCTGGCTTTCCTGAGCCAGTATAAGGTGATTCCTGCTAAGGTCGTTGATAACTCGCTGAATAAATCGGATAATCTGATGACGATCGACAAAGGCCGTGCCGATGGGGTAGAGGTCGATATGGGTGTAGCCTGTGGCAATGGTGTGGTAGGTGTGGTCTACATGACTTCCGATCATTATGCCGTCGTGATTCCCGTCCTTAATGTCTCCTCGTCGCGCATCAGCTGTGCTATCCGCAATCGTGGCTATTTCGGCTATCTCCACTGGTATGGGGGCGACCCTTCCGTGGCTTATGTCGAGGATGTGCCGCGCCATGCACGGTTTAAGTTGGGCGAGTGGGTAGAGACTAGCGGTTTCTCCTCGATTTTCCCCTCTGGCGTGCTTGTGGGAAAGATTGAGCAGGCGTATAACTCACAAGACGGTCTGTCGTATAAATTGAAGGTGAGGTTGAGTACAGACTTCTCCCGTCTAAGGAATGTGTGTGTGATTAGTGACAAGAGTATTGCTGAGCGTGCTTCTCTGATGCAGGCTGCGCGCGATTCTGTCAGTGTAACCCAGAACAGATAATAGTGCGATGGAACATATAGAACGAGGCATAATGTTTGTGGTGCTTCTGCTGGTGCAGGTACTGATCCTGAACAATATCCATTTGTTTCAGGTTGCAACACCATTGCTCTACGTGCTTTTTGTAATCACCTTCCGTCGTGGCATGCCGAAGTGGATTATCCTGACGTATAGTTTCACCTTGGGGCTGATGCTTGATATATTCACGAACACTCCGGGTCTGGCAGCAGGCTCACTGACGCTTATTGCCATCATTCAGCCCTATCTGCTGGAGACGCTCACGCCACGAGATTCTGCAGAGAATATGCAGGTGTCGATCTCTACGATAGGCTTCAGTAGGTTTGTCACTTTCTGTGTCATTCTGATCAGTATCTACTGTGTGGTGTTCTTCGCCTTGGAGGCTTTCAACTTCTTTGAATGGCAGATGTGGCTGCTCAGAGCATTCAGTAGCGCCCTGCTTACCCTCTTGTTTGTCCTGACTATCGAAAGTGTTCGCGCAAAGTGAAAGATAATGGTCTTGCGTACAGGCGTTTCGTCATTGCTGGTGTAGCCATTCTGATAGTGATCGTCTACACCATTCGCCTCTTCATGCTTCAGATTACGAGCGACGACTATAAGAAGAGTGCCGATTCTAATGCCTTCCTCAAGAAAATCGAATATCCCTCGCGTGGCGCCATTCTCGACAGAACTGGTAAACTGATGGTGTATAACCAGCCTGCTTACGATATCATGGTGGTGATGAATGAAATCAAGGGTCGCCTCGATACCCTTGAGTTCTGCCAGACACTTGGCATTACCCGTCAGGAATTCGACCGTCGCATGGCTACTATCAAGGATCGTAACCGTAATCCGGGCTATTCGCGTTTCACCCAGCAGATTTTTATGAGCCAACTCTCGGATAAGGACTTCAGTATCTTCCAGGAGAAGATGTTCCGTTTCCCAGGCTTCTATGTCCAGAAGCGCAGCGTGCGCCAGTATCAGTATGCGATGGGCGCCCATGTGCTGGGTGATGTGGCTGAGGTATCGCCTGCCGACATTGAGGAGGACGAGTACTATCAGCCAGGCGACTATATCGGAAAACTCGGTATCGAACGCTCTTATGAGAAACAGCTGCGTGGTGTGAAAGGTATCCAGATCCTCTTGCGCGACGCCCATGGCCGTGTGCAGGGTCGTTATCGTAACGGCGAGTTTGATCAGCGTGCGCAGCCGGGCAAGAACCTGACGCTGGGCATCGATGCAAAACTGCAGGCGCTGGGCGAACGTCTGATGGAAGGCAAGATTGGCAGTATCGTCGCCATCGAGCCCTCTACGGGCGAAGTGCTCTGTATGGTGTCGTCACCCTCTTACGATCCCCGTCTGATGGTAGGCCGCCAGCGCTCCAAGAATCATCGTCTGCTCTCGCAGGATGTGTGGAAACCCTTGCTCAATCGCAGTATCATGGGTCTCTATCCTCCTGGCTCGACGTTTAAGACCTCGCAAGGGCTCACTTTCCTCTCCGAAGGTATCATCACCCCCACCACACCTTACCCCTGTGGGCATGGCTTCAATTTCAAAGGTCTGCACGTTGGCTGTCACGGTCATGCAGCCCCGCTGCCGCTGGTGCCCGCTTTGAGCACATCGTGTAACGGTTTCTTCTGCTGGGGACTCTACCACATGATCAACACCAATATCTCCAAATACGGTACGGTGCAGAACGCGATGAATACCTGGCGCGACTATATGGTCTCTATGGGCTTTGGCTATAAACTAGGCATCGATTTGCCAGGCGAGAAACGAGGTCTGATTCCCAATGCCCAGTTCTACGACAAGGCTTATAAGGGTTCGTGGAATGGTCTGACGGTGATTTCTATCGCCATCGGACAGGGTGAGGTGCTGCTCACGCCCCTTCAGATAGCGAATCTCGGTGCCACGATTGCCAATCGCGGCTATTACTATGTGCCCCATGTGGTGAAGAAGGTGCAGGGCGAACCCCTCGATACCACATTTACCCGCCGCCACTATACCAAGGCCGATAAGAGCGCCTATGAATATGTGGTTCAGGGCATGCGCTCCTCGGCACTCGGAGGTACCTGTCATGAACTTGCTCATTATGACTTTGAGGCATGCGGCAAGACGGGTACAGCCCAGAACAAAGGCCACGACCACTCTGTCTTCATGGGCTTCGCGCCTATGAACAATCCCCAGATTGCTGTCGCAGTCTACGTTGAGAACGGTGGCTGGGGTGCCACTTATGGTGTGCCTATCGGTGGTCTGCTGATGGAGCAGTTTATTCACGGCAAACTCTCGGAAGCTTCTGAGGCAAAGGCCAAGAGAATTCAAGAACGACGTATTGCTTATGGCGAATCCGACAGATAAAAAACCTAAAGGCGTCATCCGCTCGCTTGACTGGTGGACGATTGTACTCTACCTCGCCCTGCTCACATTCGGGTGGGTGAGTGTCTGCGGTGCCAGCTATAGTTACGGCGATACGGATATCTTCAGCCTTGATACGCGTTCTGGTATGCAGATTGTGTGGATAGGCACTTCTATCGTACTGGGCTTTGTCCTGTTGATGCTCGACGACCGCTATTACGAGATGTTGGCATTTATCATCTTCGGCCTGTTGCTTGTCTTGCTCTTCGGCACCATCTTCAATCCCCATACCATCAAAGGTTCGCGATCGTGGCTGGTGTTGGGACCATTGCGCCTGCAGCCTGCCGAGTTTGCGAAGTTCGCCACAGCCTTGGCGCTGGCTAAGTTGATGAGTATCTACGGCTATAACATCCAGAAGTGGCAGCATTTCGCTGCAGCTCTGGCGATTGTTGTAGTGCCCATGCTGTTTATTGTGCTGCAGCACGAGACGGGCTCGGCCCTCGTCTATCTGTCCTTCTTTCTGATGTTCTACCGCGAGGGTATGCCCGGCAGCATCCTCTTTACAGGGGTTGCGATGGTGTTCTATTTTGTGGTGGGCATCCGCTATGCTGATACGATGATCCTCTATACCCCTACATCAGTGGGTAAGTTTGTCGTCTATCTGAGCATCCAGCTGTTCTCCGCCGTCCTTGTCTGGGTTTACTGTCGCGATAAGCGCGAGACAATGCGGTTGCTTGGCATCATCGTAGGTGTTTTTTTGCTGACGATGACGTTCTCGTTGTTCGTTATTCCCTTCGACACCTCTTATGTGATGCTGCTGATGTGTGTCCTGCTGATAGGCTATCTAGTCTATCGCTGGTTGCTGACGCGTTTCCCCCACTATTTTTGGATAGCGCTCTTCGCCGTGGGCAGTGTGCTTTTCATCAATGCTGCCGACTATATGCTTAATAACATGATGGAGGCTCACCAGCGGGTGCGTATCAATGTGCTGTTGGGGCTGGAGGAAGACCTGAAGGGTGCCGGATACAATGTGCATCAGAGTGAGATAGCCATTGGCTCTGGTGGTCTGGAGGGTAAGGGCTTCCTCAATGGCACACAGACAAAGTTGAAGTTCGTGCCAGAGCAAGATACCGACTTTATCTTCTGTACCGTAGGCGAGGAAGAGGGTTTTGTGGGTTCTGCGGGCGTACTGCTGCTTTTCCTGGCATTGATCCTGAGGCTCATCCATCTGGCAGAACGCCAGCATCACGCTTTCGGGCGTGTCTATGGCTATTGTGTACTCAGCATCTTCCTGTTCCACCTGTTTATCAACGTGGGTATGGTGCTGGGTCTGACGCCTGTTATTGGCATCCCGCTGCCGTTCTTCAGTTATGGCGGCTCGTCACTTTGGGGCTTTACGCTCCTTCTGTTCATCTTCCTGCGTATTGATGCCGGCAGGAATCTGATACGGCAATAGCAAGACGATATGCTTACTTTCTCGTGAGTGTGAAGCCAACGTCACAGATGTTGGGCATCAGTTCCCGTCTCATGTTGTGGATGATGGTCACTTGCAGCGAGTCGTCTTTCTCCAGCTGAAGCATGTCTACGGGGAATTCGTATTGGTACTGGCTGATGCCGCTACCCTTGATGGTGCCGCTCTTGTCGATGAGTTCGCAGTTGAGACTGCGTTTCAAGGTCTGCCCGCTGGGCAATATCTGCATGTTCACCTCGAGTGCCAGCTCCCGGTAGGGGTAATCGCTCTCGATGCGCAGTCCGAGTGTGCCCTGATAGGTGCCTGCCTCCTGCATGTGGGGAATGCTGAAGTGCACGGTGTCCGTCTTCTCCCATTGCGACGATTCCATGTGTTCATAGCGGCTGAACACCTTTTGGCGGTCACAACTGCACACTGCCAGCGTCATCCCGAACAATAGGGCTGTCAGCAGACTATTCCGCATTCTTGGCACTTTCTTCACGCTGAGGCTTCTGACGATTGTTGTTGTTCTTCTTCTTTTTCTTTTTCTTGGCCTTGTCAAAACGGCTGATGTCGCCATCTGTCAGTTCAATGTGATGCTTCTCTTCCGTCTTTTTCTTGGCCCCGTCTTCCTGCAGTGAGAGGGGCTTCTCGCCCCGGCGGTTCATTTCAATCACCTCCTTTGCCCTTGCGGCTGTGATGGTCTCGAGGTTTGCAGCGATGTTCTTGTCCGTCGAGTAGGTCACGAGTCCTGCCAGGATGTCGCCTTTGAAGTAGTGGTAGTCGCTGTCCTGTGTCTGCAGGATCGCATCCCTGCCGGGCATCCGCTTGCCTGCCTCCACATAGGTGTCTACTTCGTAGTTCAGACAGCACTTCAGTTTGGCACACATACCTGCCAGCTTCTGTGGGTTCAGCGAGATATCCTGGAAGCGGGCGGCATTCGTACCCACGCTCGAGAAGTTCTTCATCCACGTCGCACAGCAGAGCTCGCGCCCGCAGGGACCGGTACCGCCGATACGTCCTGCTTCCTGACGGGCACCGATCTGCTTCATCTCGATCCTCACGTGGAAGGCGACAGCCAGATCCTTGATGAGCTGGCGGAAGTCCACGCGCTCATCGGCGATGTAGTAGAAGATGGCCTTGTTGCCGTCGCCCTGATACTCCACGTCGCCGATCTTCATGTCCAGTCCCAGACCTTTGGCTATCTGACGGCTCTCGATCATCGTGGCATGCTCACGGGCTTTGGCCTCTTTGAACTTCTGGATGTCCGACTCGCGGGCGATACGGTAGATGCGCTTGATGTCATCTTCCGATTTCAGGTTGGCCTTCTTCACCTGCAACTTCACCAGACGTCCGGTAAGCGTTACCACGCCGATGTCGTGACCGGGACTGGCTTCAACGGCTACCACGTCGCCTTTCTTCAGATCCAGATGGTTCACGTTGTGGTAATAGCCTTTGCGGGTATGCTTGAACTGCACCTCCACGAGGTCTGTCGTATCTGTGTTCCCCGGCACGTCAGCGAGCCAGTCGTATGTGTTTAGCTGACGGTCTTGTCGGCCTACAGCCTGATGGCACAGGCCTCTGTCGCAGCCGACCATGATGGGCAAATCTTTTTTCTCAGTCATATATATGCTATTGTAATAAAAGTACGATCATTTGTAAGGCGAAGTCGAAGAACACGATTTTGCCGTTGGCATTCTGTCCGATGTCGCGCAGGCAGCGGTTCCCCAGGTCGTTCATCTGCAGCACGTTCTTCTCGTTGATGAAACGTGCAAAGTTGTGGGCGAAGTTCTCCTCGTTCTGCGTCATGTAGGTCAGTTCCTCCTGTTGGAAGTTATACATGAAGTTCTCCCGCGTCATGTTGAGGAAGAACTCGAGCCAGCGTTTCTGCTTCTCACGCCCCATGCCGCCCATCTGGTCGCTCCATCGCCTCAGATCCTTGATCTTCCGCTGGTAAGCCAGTCGCATGAGCATGATGTAGAGATCCAGGAACAGTTCGTTCTCCGATCCCACCTGCAGTTCCTCCAGTGCCTTTAGCCAGTTGCCGTTGGCCCTGCGGCTGATTCTGCGTGCCGACTCCTCGTCGATGCCTCTGCGCTGGATAAGTGCCTCGCGGATGTCTGCCTCGTCAGTTCTGCGGATGTCTATACGCTGCACACGGCTGCGGATGGTCTCCAGCAGTTTGTCGGGCTCCTCCGATACCATGATGAACACCGTCTGCTGAGGGGGCTCCTCGATGAGCTTCAGCAGTTTGTTGGCACACTCGATATTCATTCTTTCGGGCAACCAGACGATGCTCACCTTATACCCGCCCTGACTCGATTTCAGCGAGAGCTTTCTTATCAGGTCGTCGCTTTCTCCTGCGGTGATGATAGCCTGCTGGTTTTCGCCGCCCATGGCCTGCATCCAGGCATCCATGGTGAAGTAGGGACTCTGCAGTATCAGCTGGTTCCACTCCTTGGCGAAGTCGTCGCTCACCGGCTTGTGGTCGGCACTCATCGAGGGCAGTTTGATGGTGGGGTAGGTGAAGTGCAGGTCAGGATGCTCCAGTTTCTGCAGCATGGCCTTCGCACTTGGCGTGCCGTCGTCGAGCAGGTAACAGGCGAAAGCCGTCGCCAGGGCAAGCTTGCCGCTGCCGTTAGGTCCGCAGAGCATCATCGCGTGTGGCAGATGGTGGTCCTTCACCAACTGCTGCAGCCGCTCCTGCGCCTCCCGCTGTCCGATCACTTCACGCCATTCCATTCCTGATTCAGAGCAGTCTTTTCGCAACCTCCACCACGCTGTCGACAGCCGACACCGTATAGAAGTGAATATTGTTTACCCCGTGCTGATACAGTTCCTGGCATTGCGCCGTTGTCCACTCTACACCCAGCTGCCTTGCATCGTCGTCGGTCTTGCACTTTACGACCTCTCTGGCCAGTGCCTCCGGTATGTCGCAGTGGAACGTCTTCGGCACCACCGTCAGCTGTGAGAGTTTGGCAAACGGCTTGATGCCGGGGATAATGGGAATCGTAATCCCCATCGCCCGCGCCTTTTCCACAAAGGCGAAGTATTTCTCGTTATCGTAGAACAGCTGGGTTACGGCATACTGCGCACCCAGGTCCTGCTTCTCCTTCAGATACTGCATGTCCATCTCCAGATTAGGCGCCTCCTCGTGCTTCTCCGGATAGCAGGCCACGCCGAAGTCGAATGCCTTGCCCGGACGCTTGATGGGCGTACCGTCGGCAAAGAATCCCTCGTTGAAGCGCTTCACCTGCCTGATCAGTTCCGTCGTGTGGGTATGACCGCCTGGCGTCGGAACGAACCGGCTGTCCTCCTTCGCCTTGTCACCTCTAAGCAGCAGCAGGTCGCTGATACCCAGAAACTGCAGGTCGAGCAGTTCATACTCGATATCCTCGATTGTCGCGCCGCTGCAGATCACGTGCGGCTGCACGGGGATGTGGTACCGCTGTTGGATGGCTGCGGCTATTGCCACCGTTCCCGGGCGACGGCGGATGCGCTGACGCTCAAACTGTCCGTTTTCCAGCTCGCGGTACACGAACTCCGAGTGGTGGGTGGTGATGTTGATATAGGCGGGGTCGAACTCCTTCAGCCTGTCGATATCGGCGAAGAGCTTCTCCGTGCCCGTCCCCTTCAGCGGGGGAAGCACTTCAAACGAGAACCTTCTTGTCGCCTTATCTTGATGGATATATTCTGTTACGCTCATTGTCGATTGTGCATAAATCGCTGCAAAATTACAAAAAATCCGTGTAATCCGTGTCATCCGTTCAAAAAAAATACTATCTTTGCAGCGAAAATGATGGGAATTAAGCAATTTCTGAAAGATTGGACGCTGCCTTGCGCCATTGCCCTTGGCACCGTCGTTTACCTTGTGTTCTACTGGGTACCCCAGCTCGATGCCCTCGGCGACAGCCTCGGCGCCGTTGTCGATACCGTCTTCCCGATGATGGTGTTCTGTACCCTGTTCTCCACCTTCTGCCGCATCGACTTCCACCAGATGCGCCCCCACCGCTGGCAGTTCGGCGTGCTCGCCGCCCAGCTCGTGCTCGTGGCGCTCAACGTGTGGATTATCTTCTGTGTCGAGGGCAACCTGTGGCAGAAGATCCTGTGGGAGAGCGTCCTCACCTGTATCATCGGCCCTGCGGCTACGGCAGCCCCTGTCGTTACGGCGAAGATAGGAGGCAATATCAATACGATGACCGCCTTTGTCGTGCTCTCCTCCTTTGCCTCCGCCCTGATGATTCCCGCCGTGTTCCCCCTGCTCGAGCGCGGTGCGGGCCTCGATTTCTGGAGTGCCTTCCTCATCATTCTCGAGAAACTGGCCGTCGTCCTCGTGCTGCCCCTCGCCCTCGGCTGGTTCATGCAGCACTATGCCAAGCGCCTCTGTGCCTGGATTGTCTCCATCCCCGATCTCTCGTTCTATCTCTGGGCTGCCCAGCTCAGTGTCACCTCGGGCGTCACCGTGCGCAACATCGTCCACAGCGAGGCAGGTCTCTCCCTGCTGCTCATGATAGCCCTGCTCAGCCTCCTGCTCTGCTTCGTGCTCTTCCTCGTCGGCCGCAGCGTGGGCCGTCACCTCGGCGAAGAGATCTGTAGCGGTCAGGCCTCCTTCCAGAAGAATACCGCCCTCTCCATCTGGGTCGCCTACACCTATCTCAACCCGATGTCGTCCGTCGGAGCCGGCTGCTACGTCCTCTGGCAGAACATCATCAACTCCCTCGAACTCTGGGAATACCGCCGCAAAGTCAATCACCAAAAACAGATATGAATATGAAGAAGACCCTAATCCTTATCCCGTTCCTGACGCTTGCGCTCATCGCCCGCGCCCAGGACTTCCAGACCGAGATCGCCCTCGTCGAGGCCCTCGATTTCAATGGTGCGACGCTTGCCAAGGCTCCTGCCGGTAAGAACCAGACGCTCCAGCTCGCCCGCACAAAGTTCTCTGTGCCGCTTGACAGCTACACCTCGCTCGCGCTGCCCACCCTCAAGCTCGGCAACATCATCGGCCATCCCACTCTCGGATGGGACGATACCGATTTCCGCATCCCCGAGGGCGTGCCCGCCGTCTATGAAGGCAAGTGGGCGCTCAACGACGTGTTTACCGACGGCGACTTCCCCGTGGCCATCTACGGCCGTATCCCCAGCGAGAAGCCCTTCCCCTGGGGCAAGTCCGAGAAGGATCTCTCCTGTCGTGGCCGCGATCCCCATCTCATCATGCTCCTCGACCCCACGCGTGAGGTGAAGCGCGTCTACAACGTCCGCAACCTCTCCATCACCCCCAAGGACAGCCTCTTCGAGGATATCCAGTGGGCCGTGGTCAAGGACGGCGTGCTCTATTTCTCCCTCTCCACCGTTACCGCCCCCGACAAGGACGCTCAGGGCAACTACCTCGTGGCTGTCGACATCAACACCGACAAGACCCTCTGGATGAGCAAGCCCCGCATGATCAACTCCTCCAACTTTCTCATCGTCGGCAACTCCATCATCTGCGGTCTCGGAGGCTCCGGCATCCCCGACTATATCTACGTGCTCAACCGCTTCACAGGCGTCAAGACCCGCGAGTACTGGATCCCCAGCGCAGCCAGTTGGTTCGCCATCGGTGACGACAACACCCTCTACGCCGCCCTCTACGACAAACACGTCGCCTTCAAGATCACCAAATAGCGCCAAAAATCCCCGTCAGAGAATTAACTCTGGCGAGGATTTACTTTAGAAGACTCTTTGTTTAGAGTATGATCGGACCGTGTCCTAGGCACGAAGTGGTCGTGATGGCCGTCAAGAAGGCCGTGAGTGCAGCTACTACAACCTTCACTGCTACCTCGACAATACGCTTTTTCATTTCCTCTTCAAATCTTTTTTAATTCTGAAATTCTGTGCTTTTTCCGCCGCATCGCCTCTCACTGGGGTCTGGTACTGACGTAAAGTCGCTAGCGACTTTCTCGTCAGGCCCTGACCCTAGCGAGAGGCCCCGCCGCGTTTACCCCTGCGCCTTCTGCTCCGCGATCCAGTCCTCCAGCGGCGTCACCTTCTTGATGTACTGCTTCTTGCTGGGATCAGTTTCCTCCGGCGTGAGGTCTACCTTCTCCTCCACACCGTAGGTGGAGAGCGCACAGAGATCCTTGAAGGCCACGGACGTGATCTTGTCCTCAGCGCTTCCCTCGGGCTTGAAGCGGATGTGCACGCCCTTCACGTAGGTGTTCGCGTTCCACT
>JAEEGJ010022792.1_pt1 | contig 13241 bp, 9 predicted proteins | sample 8958761 | NCBI WGS metagenome assembly JAEEGJ01 (sample SAMN16246546, study PRJNA631951) | gut metagenome | biome: gut microbiome; feature: rumen; material: RS-attached | host: Bos | place: Iran: Karaj | collected 2018-10
TTGGTTCAATTTTGATGTCTCTGCTGCTGGGGCCGGTGATTAGTTTGGTGGGAAAACCGTTGAAGAAGATATTGTGATTTCGATACGCCCTTCGGGCTACTCAATCACCAGAGGTCCGCGGTGGTTGAGTGCCGCAAAGCGGCGTATCGAAACCACCTTATGAACCATTAGCCAATCAAAGGTTTCTGTTTCTTACTAACCGGTTCGCAAGTCAAAACTACGCCCAGCTTCTTGAAAATCTTTCTGTCAACTTCACTCAGCATAACTGTTGTGTGAACCTGACAGCCGCGCAAGTTAGGCAGCTGCTCAATTGCCTTGTGGCAGTTTTCATCAGTTTTTGAAAGCATTGCCAGAGCAACAAGAACTTCGTCTGTATGGAGCCGAGGGTTATTTCCGCTGAGATATTCAACCTTCATTTTCTGAATTGGCTCTATCATCTCTTTAGGAATCAGCTTGAGCTTGTGGTCAAGGCCGGCAAGATGCTTAGTTGCATTCAAAATCAAAGCAGCTGAAGTTCCCAAAAGCTCCGAGGTCTCAGAAGTAATAATCGTACCATCAGCAAGCTCAATGGCTGCACAAATAGTTTTGTCCTTTGCGGCACGCTCTTTTGCGGCAACCGTAACCTTGCGGTCATCAGTTGTAATCTGAGCCTGCTGCATCAAAAGATTGATTTTATCAACTTCTGATTCTTCTGCATTGCCTTCTACAAGGCGGCCTACAGTTTCGTAGTAGCGGCGGATAATTTCCTGCTTACTTGCCTCGCAGCAAACCTTATCATTTACAATACAATAACCCGCCATATTTACGCCCATGTCTGTAGGCGACTTGTAAGGGTTCTTTCCGTAAATGCCCTTGAAGATTGCATCAAGAACAGGGAAGATTTCTATATCGCGGTTGTAGTTTACAGTAGTTTTTCCGTAGGCTTCCAGGTGCCATGGGTCAATCATGTTTACGTCATTGAGGTCTGCAGTAGCAGCTTCGTAAGCAAGATTTACAGGATGCTTAAGAGGAAGGTTCCAGATTGGGAAGGTTTCGAACTTAGCATAGCCGGCCTTAATTCCCCGCTTGTTTTCGTGATAGAGCTGGGAAAGACAGGTAGCCATTTTTCCGCTTCCTGGTCCCGGTGCTGTAATTACAACGAGAGGGCGGCTTGTTTCAATATAATCATTTTTACCAAAGCCTTCATCGCTAACAATGAGAGGCACGTTAGAAGGATAACCCGGAATTGTATAATGATAGTAGGCCTTGATGCCCATCTTCTTAAGACGTCCGCGGAAAGCCTTAGCTGCTTCCTGTCCTGTGTAGTGTGTAATAACAACGCTGCCAACCATAAGACCACGGCTCTGGAACTCGTCGCGAAGACGGAGAACGTCCTTGTCGTAAGTGATTCCAAGGTCACTGCGAACCTTGTTCTTTTCGATATCAACTGCTGAGATTACAATTACGATTTCCGCAACGTCGGCCAGCTGCATGAGCATGCGAAGCTTTGAGTCCGGCTGGAAACCAGGAAGAACTCTGGAAGCATGGTAGTCATCAAAAAGCTTTCCACCAAATTCCAGATAGAGCTTATCGCCAAACTTGGCAATCCTTTCCTTGATGTGTTCTGACTGAATCTTCAGATACTTTTCATTATCAAATCCGTTTTTCATATAGACGTCCTATTGGTCGTGCCACTTTTTGAAAATCAGCGATGTATTAACTCCACCAAAAGCAAAGTTATTAGCCATTACATATTCAGCGTCAATCTTGCGGCCCTCGCCTGTGATGTAGTCGAGAGGGGCACATTCAGGGTCGATGTTTACGAGGTTTACGTTCGGATGGAACCAGCCTTCGTTCATCATGTTGATTGTGAGCCAGCTTTCTACACAACCGCAGGCACCAAGGATGTGGCCGATGTAGCTCTTTGTTGAGCTGATTGGCACAGCCTTTCCGAAGGCCTTGTAAACGGCCTGTGTTTCAGAAATATCTCCGTGTGGAGTTGCAGTTCCGTGAGCGTTTACGTAAGCAATCTGGTCCTTGCTGATTCCGGCATCTTCGATTGCCATTTCAAGACATTTTGCCTGAGTTTCGCTGTTTGGAGATGTAATGTGTGAACCGTCCATATTTGTAGCAAAGCCCGCAATTTCGCAGTAAATCTTTGCACCGCGTTTTACAGCGTGTTCAAGATCTTCAAGAATCAAAGTACCGGCACCCTCGCCGATTACAAGACCGTCGCGATCCTTGTCGAAGCATTTAGGTGTAAGCTCTGGAGTTTTGTTCATGCAGGAAGTTGCACCCAGTGTATCGAAAATTGCGGCGTCTGGAGCAGAAAGCTCTTCGGCACCACCACAAATCATAATTTCCTGGCGGCCGTCTTCAATTGCTTCGTAGCCGTAACCGATTGACTGTGAACCAGAAGTACAGGCTGTATCTGTAATGATTACGCGGCCGCGAATCTGCCAGTAAACGCTCATATTACATGCGTTTGTCTGTGGCATAGCCTTAATGTAAGTCTGGCTGTTAAGGTGCGAAGAATCACCAGTTTCAACCATTTTTGCAAGGTCGCCGATAGCATCCATACTTCCCATACAGGTTCCGTATGCAATACCGGTGCGTCCGTTCTTAAGTTCTTCGATTACATCATCGCCGTCTTCTGCAAGCAGGCCTGCCATAGCAAGAGCGTCGTGGGTCGAAAGCAAGCCAAGCAGAGCAACACGGCCCATTCCGCGAACCTTTTTGCGTGGGAAGCTAGGCAGCTCCTCATCAAAAGGGCAGGCCAGACGGGTGTTCATTTTTGTGTAACGTTCCCACTCCGGCATATAACGAATTTTATTTTTACAGGTTTTCAGATTTGCGTAAGCTGTTTCCCAATCTCGACCAAGCGCAGAAACCATACCGCCGCCAGTAACAACAACGCGGCGCTTTCCATTAGGTTTTGTGAATTCCATATCAATTCCTCAATCAAAATAATAATAAAGAGTATAGTAAGAATATAAGAAAAAGAAGAAAAATACAATAATTTGTCATCTTCGGGCAAGTTAGTGTCATCTTCGGGCTTGACCCGAAGATCTAGACAAGACCGTGAAGTCTAGATTCCCCGGTCAAGCCGGGGAATGACACTTTATTCAAGCAATGGAATGACAGTTATTTACACAGCGCCTTTGCCTCATCAAATGGCAGCGGTTTGCCCCAGACAAAGCCCTGAATAAAGTCGCATTTGTGATCCTTGAGGATTTCCAGCTGACTTTCGTTTTCTACGCCTTCGGAAATAACCTCACAGTCCATAATATGGCCCATGTAGATGATAGAGTCTACCATGTCGCTCATTACAGGATCACTTTCGATTTCATCAATCAGGCTCTTGTCGATTTTGAGGAGATTTACCGGCAGCTTCATGAGCTGGGCAATTGAAGTGTAACCCGTACCAAAATCATCAAGAGCAATCTGAACTCCAAGAGTGCGCAGAGTAAGAATGTTGTCGATTGTAACTTCCATTGATTCGGCAAAAGAATATTCGGTAATTTCAATTTCGAGATTTTCTGCCGGGAACTGGGTTTCGTCAATCATCTGCTTAATCTTCTGGGCAAAATTTTCAGTTGCAATATTTTTTGCAGAAACATTGATGGAAACAACAAAGTTTTTGCCATTGGCTTCAAGAACAGGCTTCATTTCTGTCATAGCGCGGCGGAGAACATAATCATCAATTTCTGTAATAAGATTTGTTCTTTCGGCAGCAGGAATAAACATAGCCGGGCTTACAATTGAGCCGTCCGGTTTTTTGCAGCGAATAAGGGTTTCAAAACCGCGGAGCTTTTTGCCCTCGGTAATATACTGAGGCTGATAAACCAGGAAGAACCAGTCGTGGGCCATTGCATCTTTTATAAGGAATTCTGCTTCCTTCTGTTCAAAATCCTGATTCAGAAGGGAATCATCATAAAGAACTATTTTCTGCAGAGGGGCTTTTCTGGCTTCTGCAAGAGCAATTTCACCATAGCGGAGAATGCTGGAAGAATTTCTTTCCTTGTCATAATTCTGATCAATATGCACTACACCAGCCGCAAGCGAAACATTGCAGGTCTTTTTTATTGAAGGGTCTTCTCCGTGCTTTGGCGGAAGCATCATAACTTCGGAACGGATTACGAGTTTAAGCTTTTCTTCCGGGAAATTATTTTCATCGAGCAGCATGGCAAAAAGACCGCCGGTAATTTTAAATAGAATCTCATTTTTGCCCAGAATACTTTTAAGCTTTGGAGCAACTTCCTTAAGAATATAATCGCCCGCCTGGATTCCATAAACATCATTTATATTTTTGAAATCTTCAATTTCCACACAGGCAAGGTAAAAGGAATGCTTTGCTTCGAGCTGTTCATTTATATATTTAACATAATGACGGCGGTTAGGGAGTCCGGTAATAAAATCGGTTAAACTGTTTATTGTCGATTTTTTGTAGAATGAAGAAATGATGATTATTGTGATAAAGGAAACCACCATTGTAAGTACACCCGGAACCGGCGCAAGGTTATGAAGCATTATAATAGGGATAGTCGCAGTTGTTACACTAAAGGTCATTAAACCAATAGCAATTCTGCTTCCAATCTTATAATCAACAAATACAAGCAGGATACAGCAGAGTGAAAGGATGGCCGAAAGAATTCCCTGGGCAGAAACAACAGGCAATACAAAAGAACCAAAGTTCAGGACATTTCCAAGTTTAGTGATATTTGAAATGGCGTAAAGACAAATAATAGCAATGGCCGTGCACAGGGCCAGCATCAGTTTTTTTCGAACAATAGGTTTCATAGCGTCCTCCTTTTACATACCTGCCATCCTGTAATAACTCCCTCTGCTAAGACAGGTACACGAGAACTTTCTGTAATATTTTAATGATTTTAACACGTGAAAATTGCTAAAGCAAGAAAAAAGCGGCCACATCATAATAATAGGTGAAAACCCGCAAGTTGACATAATTTAAGAAAATGTCTAGCAAAATATGAGTCACTATGGTAAAATTATCCTACTATAATATTGTGAGGATAATATGGAAAACGAAAATCTTGATAAGAAAGTTCTTGTTACTGGTGCGAGCGGCGGAATTGGCCGTGCTATCGCTGTAGAGGCTGCTAAAGCCGGATATTATGTAATCTGCCACTATAACGGAAGTCAGGCTAAGGCAGAAGAAACTCTGGCAGAAGTAAAGGCTGCTGGAGGACAGGGAGAACTGATTCAGTTTGATGTTTCTAACCGCGAAGACTGTAAAACAAAGCTTAGTGCCCTCACAGAAAAATACGGTGCACTCTGGGGAATCGTAAATAACGCTGGTGTTACCCGCGATAATACATTTGTTGCAATGAGCGGCGAGGACTGGGACAAGGTTATCCACACAAACCTCGACAGCTTCTACAACGTAATTAATCCGCTTTTGATGCCTATGGCAAGCCGCAAGAACAAGCGCGGTGGCCGTGTAATTACAGTTTCTTCTGTAAGTGGTGTTGATGGAAACCGCGGTCAGACAAACTACTCTGCGTCTAAGGCCGGAATCATTGGAGCAACTAAGGCACTCGCCGTTGAGCTCGCAGGCCGCGGAATTACCTGTAACGCAATTGCTCCAGGTGTAATTGAAACTGAAATGACTAAGGCTATCCGTCCGGAAGTTTATGAAATCATTATGAAATCAATTCCTATGGGACGTGCCGGAAAACCTGAAGAAATCGCAAGCGCCGCAGTATTCCTGCTCAGTGAAGGCGCAGCTTATATTACACGTCAGGTAATTGAAATTGACGGTGGAATGTAAGCTCCACTCAATTCAGGAACTATCAAAAGCATGGATTTTTTACGGCTGCATCAGCAGAACATAATGCTCTTTTTAAGCGGCGTTTGTTTTATTTTAGCCATCTTAAGTATTCTTACAAATACACTTGGAAAAAAACGCAGATATGCCCTTATACAGCTTGAATTTGTAGCCTCCCTGCTTTTGATAATGGACCGTTTTGCCTACCAGTACCGGGGTAATGTTTCTACCCTCGGCTACTGGATGGTACGCATTTCTAACTTTGCAGTTTATTTATTTTCCATTGGTGTTGTTTATCAATTCAACAGTTATCTTATAGATCTTTTTACACATGAAGGTAAACTGGAAAAAACTCCCCGCCGTTTGAGCTGTGTTCAGATATTCTGTGCCCTCGGCGTTTTAATGCTTATCATTTCCCAATTCACTGGTCTTTATTATACATTTGATGAATATAACCATTACCAGCGTTCGTCTGGTTTCATGTTAAGTTATCTTTTTACACTTGGCTGTCTTTTATTACAGCTTGATGTAATTTTTGAATATGCACACCGTATCAGTAAAAATATTGCAGTCCTTCTTATTACCTTTACCCTCTTCCCTCTTTTTGCTGCAATACTTCAGCTTTTCTGCTACGGTCTCTCTCTGATTAATATTACTCTTGTTGGTGAAACAATTCTGCTTTTCCTTTTCGTTCTTTTTGATATGAACAAAACTGTAGATAAGGCCAATAACCTTAAAATTGAATTCCTGCAGGAAGAACAGAAAACCATGGAGATTATGTTCGAACAGACTGCAACTGCCCTTGCAAACGCAATAGATGCCAAGGATGTTTACACTCACGGACATTCTATGCGCGTTGCTGAATATTCCCGCAGAATTGCTCTCCTTGCAGAAAAAGATGAAAAGTTCTGTAAGGATGTTTATTTTGCAGGTCTGCTTCATGATGTAGGAAAAATCGGTATTCCAAATAATATTATAAATAAAGAAGGAAAACTTACAGACGAAGAATTTGCAGAAATTAAAAAGCACCCGGTAATCGGAAAGCAGATTCTTTCCAGCATTTCTAAATCGCCATATCTTTCTATTGGTGCAAATTATCACCATGAACGTTATGATGGCCGCGGTTATCCTGATGGACTTAAAGGCGATGATATTCCTGAAATTGCAAGAATTATTGCCGTTGCAGATGCTTACGATGCAATGACTTCTAAACGAAGCTACCGTGACCCTATTCCTCAGGATAAGGTTCGCGAGGAAATTGTAAAATCTACAGGCTCTCAGTTTGACCCTGCCTTTGCAAAGCTCATGCTCCATATGATTGACCTTGATACTGAGTACAATCTTAAGGAGCACGAAGAAGTTAAAGAGCTTGGCGGAAAAGATATTCTTAACTGTGCTGAGTTCCGTTCTCAAAAATCAGAAGGAATTCTGCTTACCCGCCAGCCGGTTATGATAAAGGTAAGCAGCCACGCCGACACAGATATTATTGATGAATACACAATTCCTTCATTTATTGTTTTTGATTCCCTCGATGCCCGCGCTCACGAAACAGAATCTAAACGCAAAGAAATGCTTTACAACGAATATGCAATTATCCGTTTTGACGGCAAGATTACAGAAGGCTCTGCAAGAAAAATCCAGACAGAAATTATTCCGGCAGAAGCTTACAAAGACAAAGCTCCTTCCCGTGAGGAAATTCTTTCAGATTATAAAAATGGTCTGAGCTATGAAATCGAAGCCGTAAAATGTAAAGACCATGTTCTGATAGTTATAACTAACAAATTCCAGACTGTCAGTATTACTCTCGCCCTCCAGGACAGCACCCGCTACGCTTATCTTTCACTCACAGGCGAAAATTGTCTTATCAGCAATGTTGAAATCAATAAAGCTGATACCGCAATCACAGAAGATTATATCCCACGAATTGCCGAAGAAATCAGCTACATCGACGGCCCGGAAGGAGACCTGCCGAATATTCAGGTAGACGGCTGGAGAACTGCCGCAACTCAAGGCCTTCCTGTAAAAGACAAGATGACCATTACCTTCCACTCAAAGAGTCTGCCTACAGCCCGTCTTATCTGGCACTGTCCATTTATCTGCCTCTTCTACTCGGACGACAAAAAAGTTGGCGGCAAAGGCTACCGCGAGTTTGTTGTTGTAAGACTGGATGGCGAAAACTGGGAAGAAAATCAGCAGGCTAAAAATACAATGCTTATCAGCAAGAATGATGATTTTGATGGCTGGGAAGCATGGAAGGCCCTGAATAAAGCAGGTATGGACTGTAAAATAGAAATCCACCGTGACGGTAACAAGATTACTACTTTTACCGAAAACAGTGGAATTGCTATAAAGAGTATTACAACTATTAAAGAAGATGCACCGGAGATTTATGTTTCACTCACCGGTGACGAGGTTGCAATTACAAACATTCACATAAGCTAGCAGATGACGCCGCGTGTGCGGCTCAGTCTACTTATGCTTTCTGTTTGCCAGGCGCAAAATACCCTGCATTCTCTTTTCTGAAAAAACTCCGTTCGTAATGCTGATAAGGCTTTCGAGCGGATTTTCTTCTATAGCGCTGATTGCAATTTTTACAGAAGGATCATCCTTTGATTTTCCCTTCATTGCAAAAAGCATTATTTTGATGATGATGCCAAGAATGATGCGTACAGCCTTGCTTTCCTTTGCCATATCGCCAAGGTTGTCGGCTACGGTAAAGGTTCCGCGGTGATGCTGAGTGTAATAGCAGTCTGTAAAGAAGGCGTCGTAGAGGGCTGAGTCTGGAGTATAGCTGTCGGCTGCCGAAGACTTGCCCGCAGCGTCGCCTTCGCTTACATCAACTTCTTTTTCCAGCTGGATTTTCTTAACTGATGAAGCTGCCATGATTTTGTAAGTGCCTGCTGAAGGTACAAAGTTATGGGCAGAAGTGTCGTAAGTCTTAAAGGCATTTTCGTCGAGTTCTACAGTCACACGTTTTGTTTCGCCTGCTTCAAGCTCAACCTTTTCAAAGCCGCGGAGCTCAGGATATTCAGCCCCGGCCTTCTGAATATAAACCTGGGCCGCTTCTGCACCTTTTACAGAACCTGTGTTCTTTATATCAAAAGAAACCCGTCTGGCAGCTGCATCAACTTCCAGGTTAGAATATTCGAAAGTTGTATAGCTGAGTCCGTAGCCAAACTCATAGCGGACAGGAATATTTTTTGCTTGGTAATAACGGTAACCTACGAGGCAGCCTTCCTTGTATTCGATGTTATCATCTTCGCCGCCAAAGCTGCCGTAGCATGGTGTATCTTTTTCTGAGAATGGGAAAGTCTCTGCAAGCTTACCGCTTGGGTTTACATTTCCGGCCAGAAGCTCTGCACAAGCTTCGCCACAAGCCTCGCCACAAAGATACATATGAAGAATGGCACGAACCTTGTCTGCAAAATAAATATCTATTGGAGCACCACTGAAGGTTACTGCGATTACATCCGCACCTGTCTCAAGAATCTGGTCCAGCAGCTTTGTCTGAACCTGAGGCAGGGCAATTGTCTCACGGTCAAAACCTTCGCCTTCAAACTCTTCTGTAAGACCACAGAAGAAAAGCAGAGGCCGTTTTTCAGCAGCCGCCTTTTTAGCAAGCTCCAGAGCCTGTGCATAGCCCTTCTCACTTACGTTGCCAAGGTCTGTCGGGTAGCCTTCTGCATAATCAATTTCATAACCAAGAGCCTTAAGACTTTCCAGCGCACTCGGGTATTGGGCCGCATTTATATGACTAGAACCGCCACCCTGAAATTTCATAGTAGCAGCAAGACCGCCAATTACCGCAAGCTTTGATTTTGCCTGCAGTGGCAAGGCTCCATCGTTCTTCAAAAGAACTGCCGAGCTGGTAGCAAAACGCAGAGCCGCCTTATGGTGCGCCACAAAATCAATTTTAGAATTATCAGCCTTCTGCTTGTGGCCGCCGTTCCATTTCTGAGCCGCTTCAACAACAAGGCGGTTAGCCTCATCTAACTTTTCACGAAGCTCAGAATCCTGGTCATAAACAGCCGAAAGCTGGTGAGAAAAATATCCGTTGGAATCAGGCATGGCAAGAGACATTCCGGCCTTAAGACAGTTTGCCGCCCCAATGCAGGCACCCCAGTCAGAAATCACCATTCCCTTAAAGCCCCATTTTTTTCTGAGCACTTCTGTTAGCAGAAACTTACTGGCAGCCGCATACTGGCCGTTTACCTTGTTGTAAGAAACCATAATGCTGGCAGGCTGAGCCTTGCGGACTGCAATTTCAAAAGGACGAAGATAGATTTCTGAAAGAGTTTTTTCGTCTACGATAGAGTTAGAAGTCTGGCGGCGCTTTTCCTGATTGTTACAGGTAAAGTGCTTGAGCGAGGTTCCAATCCCAAGCGCCTGCATGCCCTTTATATAACTTGCCGCAAGAGTTCCCGCAAGATAAGGGTCTTCAGAAAAATATTCAAAGTTACGTCCGCAGAGAGGAGAACGCTTAATGTTAGTTCCAGGGCCAAGAACAAGATCAACCTCCTGGCACTGAGCTTCCTCCGCAATCGATTTACCCTCTTCGCTCAAAAGAGCCTTATCCCAGCTGGCAGCCATACAGCTCGAAGTTGGAAAACAGGTAGCAAGCCGGCTGCGGTTTATATCAGCATAGGCCTCAGTTTCCTGCACCGCATCCTGCTTACGAAGCCCGTGAGGCCCATCGCTCATTGTAAAAGAAGGAAGCTTTCCGCCCGCATCATAAGAGTTCCAGTTGCCAACACCATTAAAAAGGCGGATTTTTTCGTCTTTTGATAATTCTGCCATCGTGTCCTCCTGATTTTATGCTTTATCGCCAAAAAGGGCTTCTGCGTCTTCTGTTTCCATTACAGAAACCTTTGTTGTAACAACCGGCTTTTCATCGTTCTTGTTTGCATACAGTTCGCAGATGTAGCGGTAAACGTGATTTTCTTCGTCGCGGAAATCTTCTACCGCCTTCATCTTGATTGTTGTGTTATTTTTGAGATAGCCTACATCGGCCTTGAATTCCATAACTGACAGGATAAAGCCAGGAAGAGGCTTGCGGCCTTTGATTGTATTTGTGATTCCTGTAAGGGCAGAAATACACTGAGCCATAAATTCAAAGCCGGCCCAGCTTGGAACACCGTCAAACTCCGGTTCGTAAAAAATACAGTTTTCTGTAATGTCGTATTCACTTGTGATTGTGTGATTGTTTACATCGTGCTGAGTTACGCGTGAGAGCAGGAACATTTTTCCCTTGTGAGGAAGATAGTTGATAAGCTCGTCGTGTTCGATTAACTGTTGGATTTCCATTGTTTACTCCTATAAACCTAAGACCAGGCAGGCGTTGGCACCACCGAAAGCGAAGGAATTTGAAAGACAAACCTTCAGTTCACCTTCTTTTGCTTCAGATTTTCCGTCCACTATATTAAGGGCCGGAAGCTCCTCGTCGCGCTCGCCATCCCAAACCTGAAGAGGTAATTGTATATTATTTTTTCCACTGTTTTCTGTCAAAGCCTTCCAGCAGATTGCAGCCTCAAGGGCAGCTGCCGCTCCAAGCGTGTGGCCTGTAACCGGCTTTGTCGTAGAAACCGGCACTGCCTTTTCGCCGAAAATTGCGGCCACGGCTTTTGCTTCCATGCTGTCGTTAAACTTTGTTCCGGTTCCATGCAGGTTGATGTAGCCTACATCGCTTGTGGCCAGGCCGGAAGCCTCCAGCGCCCGGCGGATTGCCTTTTCTGCACCTGCCCCACTCGGATCCGGCGAAGTCATGTGATAAGCGTCTGCACTTTCGCCCCAACCGAGGAGTTTAACTGAGGTGGTTTCGATACACTCGCTTCGCGAGCACTCAACCACCGGCTCCTTCGTCAGCACAAAAAATGCCGCTCCATCTCCCAGAGTAATTCCGTGTCTGTTTTTACTGAAAGGATTTGTAATCTCGCTGGATACCGCTTCAAGAGAGCTGAAGCCAATCAGAGTCGTATCAGATGCAATATCAATTCCTCCGACTACAGCCGCATCAACAAGGCCAGCCTTAATCATTTCAGCAGTCTTTATGATGGCACCCGCGCTGGAAGAACAGGCTGTTGCAAAAGTAATAGCAGGACCTGTGAGCCCGAACTTTTCTGCAACAAAAGTTGAAACATAATCTGCACCCTGGATTTCAATATTGTAATCTTTAGGGAAGACGCCGTCGGCAAAATACTTCCGGTGATTCGCCAGAGAAAACTCTGTTCCGTTATCGCAGGAACCGATACAAACTGCAATGCGGTCTGCGCCATAACGAGACTTTACAGCCTCCACATCATCCGCAATCTGTTCGAGTGCCGCATTTTCAATCCGCATGATTTTCATATCGTAACGGGCGCCACTCGGCTTCAAAATATCATCCGAAATACGGGCTGCAAAATATTCTTCGTCGTTACAGGCTTTAACTTTTTTGATATTATCCTGTTTTCCTGAAATTACTGCATTCCAGAGTTCATCTATATTGTTTCCTGCGCAGCTCATTACGCCGGGCTTTGAAAGATATAAGTCCATTCTATTCCTCAAGCTTCGTCAGCTCATACTCATAGCCGCGAAGATAATTTTTTATTGTGACAGTATCGTATGTAATCCTGATTTCTTCAATCAGTTTTTTTCCATCTGAGATTCTGCGAATTTTTTCAGGCTCACCTGTTTCACCCAGAATATCTAAACTTTCAAATACCAGTCCAGCCTTTTTATAATTTATTTCCAAAGCGTTAGAATCATAATAAGCATTCTGAATATCGCAGATGATGTATTCGCCTGGAAGGGTTTTTGGAAAATAGGCAGAATCAAAAACTACCTTTTCGCCATTATAAAAAAGACTTCCCATGTCGGTTCCAAAATCATTCATTAAAGAAAGGCTGATTCCCTGCGCATCAATCTGAGTATAAGAAAGAAGATTAAAACTTGTTTTCCCAAAACTACCGTTCAGTAGTTGAAGTCCTTCAAAAACTGCCGCAATATTTCCTGGCGATAAAAGATTTACCTTTTTAGAATTTGTGATATACACAGGACGAAGATTTGAGCTTGCCTCTTCATCTGTCTTCGCAGCCACATTTTTGTTCGAAGCACACGAAGACAAAATCATCACGCATAGAGAAATCAATAAAAGCCCTGAAGTTTTTCTATTCATCCTTTATTTTTCCCAGTACACCGGCAGGAAGTAAATAATCATAGTGTACAATTCAAGACGGCCAGCAAGCATTGCAAAGCTGTACCAGTATTTTACAAAATCAGGAAGGAAGCCGAAATTTTCTGCTGGGCCAAGAAGGCCATAACCCGGACCGATGTTTCCAACCATACTGAGAGCGCCGGTAAAGCTTGACCATACATCAAGCTGACCTAGACAGCCAACAAAGGTTGTAACAAGAACCAGAGCAAAATATACAGCCATAAAAGCGGCAACATTGAAAACAATATCCTTGCGGCCAGGTCGACCATTCTAACGGATTGC
>JAEEGJ010022793.1_pt1 | contig 13241 bp, 10 predicted proteins | sample 8958761 | NCBI WGS metagenome assembly JAEEGJ01 (sample SAMN16246546, study PRJNA631951) | gut metagenome | biome: gut microbiome; feature: rumen; material: RS-attached | host: Bos | place: Iran: Karaj | collected 2018-10
CCAATACGAAGCGGCAGCAGCCTGGGCGCTCTACAGCCCACAGCAGCAACAACAGATCCACGACATCATCTGCGACCGCATCCGCCAGCGCAAGTTTGTCGCTTTCATCCCCACGCAGGCGTTCATCGAGGCATCACGCCTCATCACCGACAACGCCCCCGTCAACCATTTCGGCAAGCCTCTCTCCCGCAGCCTCACCTACTACACTGCCATCTACAACGGCACGAAAGGTCTGTACACCGCTGCTGATGTCGAGCGCTTCCACATGTCTAACCCCGAAAAATTTGAGATATGATCCACAAGCAATATTTCGAACAAGAGCACTACGAGGAAGAGTACTATGAACAAACAGACTACCGCTCCGACTACGAGCGCCGCTGGTGGGACTACACTTACTATGAGGATTCCCGCTTCCTCTAAGATTCTTACATTGACCCGGATACTATCCGGCACTTTGTATCAAGTTATGTTAATTTCGTCGGATTCTATCCGACATCTAAAACCCCAATCAATATGAATACCAAAGAATTAGAAAGACTCTACCTCACCCACGAGGCAGAAATCAAGGCTTCCCTGATTAACCAACACATCTTCGACGAAGATCTCTTCCAGGACACCTGCCTCGAGTTGTGTATATATGCACAACACAACGACATCCGGAACCTCCCCGGGCTCTTCATCGAGCGCTACAAAAAATTGCGCAAGCGCCAAGACCAGCACCAACTCGACTTCGTCCCCTACGACAACGCCCAACTCGCCGCCCTCGACATCCCCGATGACAGCCAAGACGTCGAAATCCTCGACCAAGCCATCGATGGCGATTCCGAACAATTTTCCGCTGAATGTATATGCCGCGATGATGATAAAGAGCGCCTGCAACAACTGCTCGATGACTATTACAAGCATCCTCAACCCGATGAGCGAAATCATAAACGAGCCTGTAAGATACTTAAATTGTACCTTCAAGGCAAATCCGAGCGAGAAATTGCAAATAAGTTAAAAATCTCTCAACAGGCTGTAAATCAGTCGATAAAACGCACTGTGGAACGCCTCAAAGTTGTCACCCTGTGACATTATTATAGAGGGGCATCCTTCCGAAAGTGTTCATCTCATTCGTTTAATTCGCTTAATTCGTGAACAATTAATTCTGTTAAATCTGATTAATCTGTGAACAAAAATTGTTTTAATTGTCTTTAATTGTTGACCAATCGATTCCGATGCATTTCCGATCCATTTCCGATCCGTTTCCGATCCGTTTAGCAGCCAACTTCGAGTTTTTAACCTATAATCATTTAAAATATGGCTAATTGTAATCTCTTCCAAGGCATTGCCTCTATCTCAGGCAAAATGGGCAACGTTATCTTCAAGACCTTCACGCGCCCCGACGGCACGTCTTTCACCCGTGTCTATCGAGCCGACACCCACGCCAAGCGCAGCACCCCGCCTTCCGACCGTGAGAAAGCCCAGCGCACACGATTTGCGGCTATCTGTCGCGCTGTCGCCCAACGCCAACGCAACGGTGATACCCGCCCCAAGAAACTCATCTGGGACGAACTCGCCCAATCTATTCAATAACGTCTGCTCCAACCAAGAGTCGTTTATTTCAGGGCAATGTGATTGCCCGCCTAAACCTTAACTATTTTTATTAACCAACCTTAACTCTCCCACGTCAGCCGGGAGTAAAGCATGGCTGACATACAATGGCAAAAGTAGAATATGCCGACGCAATCAAAACCGTCAGTGGTGCTCTCACCAAGATCAACAAGAAGTCCCAACACGCAGCCGACCAGAAGATGGTTCTCGCCACGCACCGCGTTGCCGCAACCACCAACCCTACCTGCTCACGCCTCTATCTCCGCGGCTTGTCTGCTGTCACCCGCACCACTCCTGTTACTGCGGACGAGCAGGCACAGCGCACGCGTTTCGCGACGGTGGCACGTATGGTGCAGGCTCGTAAGCAAGACCTGACGAAGATCGCGGGTGACCTGGCAGCCTTCAACGCCCAGAAGGACAACGCGAACGGCAAGAAGACCATGCGCTCGTACCTGTGGATGGTGTGCGACGCAGAACTGGGATAAGCAGTCAGCGGTCAGCAATCAGAAATCAGAAAAAATCTGACATCCAAAAAATTGAGGCACGCGCCTCAATTTTTTTTGTTAATTAGAACGGATATCCTATACCGAAGTTGATGCGCAGGCCGTCGAGTGCAGACGGGATGTTGTAATAGGTGTTGATGGGTTTGGTGTAGTCAACGTTCCAGTCCTTGTCGTACTTGTACGTCTGATACGGGGCGTGGATGGCGACGCCTATATCAAGGCGCACGACGAGTCCGTCGATATCCAGCCTGAGACCGGCACCCGTGCCGAGGGCAATCTGTTTGGCTAACTCGGGATTATCGAGAATACCGTCATGCAATTCAGAAGCGAGCTGCATACGCTCGACATAATCAGCATATCCTGCCTCTTTGAATATTTTATCATTTGAGTACCAGTTCCACACGTTGCCGGCATCGACGAAGGCTGCACCGAAGAGTTTCCACACGATAGGGAAGCGGAACTCGAAGTTCGCCTCGAGTTTGACATCGCCGGCGTGGAAGAAGTTCTGGTTGTACTTGGCGGAATAGAAGTTACCCGGTCCGTAGGCGTATGGTGATGCAGCACGCAGGCTGAGCGGTCCGCCGGTGTAGAACGCCTCGGACAGAGGAGTGGACTCCGAGTTGCCCAACGGGATGTTCGCTCCGGCATACAGACGCGTGGCTATACTTACTTTGTCCGTAAAATTGAAGCGGTTACGCAGTTCGGCGGTGAGCTTGACGAACTGGTTGAATGTGATCTTACCGAGCGGTTTCTTCTTGTCGTTCCACTTATACCCGAAGGCGCAATAGATAGCGTTGATTAGGTTGCCTGACTCTTTGACACCAAGGTTGAGGAAGGTGTTGACGGCACGCTTGGAACGATAATTGTCATAGATGAATGCGTAACTAATAGATGGAACGAACTCATCGCCGGCAAGGATCTTGATCAGTTGAGGGAACTCGGCAGCCTTGTCGTACAAGCTATCCGACTCTATCTTCATCAGCACCACAGACAGCGAGAACGGTGTGATAGCGTGAGATATGTAGTCGTTGAACGGAGATTGGATGAAGTAGGTGAACGAACCGGATGTCTTATGCACACCATAGCCACCGGCTATATTCTCGTACTGATAGCCAAGCATATACCGTGTTTCTCCATCAGGGATATTGTCGCCTTTCCAATGCAAGTAGGGGAAGAGAAGCGAGGCGTTGGCACCTAACTTGTAGGTATCGGTCTTTTTCGGGTCACCCGGGTGACGGTTACGTAGTGCCCAATAGTACGCACCATTGCCTTTGATGGTAAATAGTTCGCCTCTGCCTAACAGGTTCTTGACGGTTGATTTGATTGTGACGTCAGGGCCTAAACTGTTATTCGTACGATATGCCACACCGGCATCGGCTGTCAAGCCGTATGTACGGGTGATGGAGTCGTTTGTTGAATGGACAATAGGCGAGTGGACTTCCGTCGTCTTTCGCCATTCTTTCGTAGCCCGCACGGCAAGACCGGTCTTATAGAGTTCTCCCTCGAGGATACTGTTGAAGTCGCGTTGCGCGTACAGATGCAACGCTATATTGCCCTGTTTTGTCAGTTTGTAATCGGCAGCAAAGTTCATGAAGAATCCTTTGGAATCGGTGACATCCGGATTATCCGACAGGGTTGTGCCCACCGTGATGCGCAACCGATCCTTAAAGAACGCTCGGCTGATGGATACATTCAAATCATTCGTCCTACCTCCGGTGTGTGCGGTCTGTCCGCTACTGATGTCTATATCCACGAGTTTGCCCACTTTGGAGTTAGCCATCGCGGCATTCAGTCGGCTGTTGATGATCGACGACAGGGCATATCCCGAGCGCTGTGCAGCTACGTTGCTTTCGCCTACGTACATACCCGTAGCCAGCAACGTTGCCGCTATGCCTTCACGCGTATCTTCGTCGATGGTTTCGAGCTCACGTGTTACGACTTCGTCGTTGGGCGCTTCGAGGAAGAATCCGATACTACCTATACCAATTGAATCCAGTTCGCCGTTGACACGCACGCCGGTGACGAAGTCCACGCGGCGCGTCTCTTCGTCCTCGGACTCGACGTCGGCTTTGACTTTCTGCGAGGCGGATATATTGAGCTCGGTTTTTCCGATGGGACCGTTGAACGCCACATGGCTACCCGAATCGACGTGGAAAGGCATGATCGGGTATGCCTTGGGTGAATAGCGCACGAAACCGTCATCGACATTGATGCGTCCGCCGAGATCCAGCGCACCGTCCGCTACGCCGTAGCGCACATTGACCTTTCCATAGGGCTTGACTTGTGCGAGGTTCTTCTTGTCAATCGGATAGGTGATGTCGGTAACCGGCAGAAGTGTCACATCGACATCCGCTACGATGCTATCCAGCGGACCGGTAACCTGACCGTTGATATCAACTGCCAGTTCACCATATACAGGTAGCGGTCCGCCTTCGGGCAACTTAGCGGGAGCAAAACTATCCGCAGCCAAGCTTATATCCACATACATACTATCCAGATCCAAACCGCCGGAGAGAGCCAGGAACGTGCTATCCGCACCATATATAGGCAAACCGTTGAGATCCACGTGGTTGTGATCCATCACGATAGGTGTCTCGCCCAAGCCGATAGCAACCTGATAGGGCTTGTATTCCACATTGACGCCAAGCGGTTGTACCTCGGCAGATATATCCGTTTTATTCGGTAATCCATCCACCGTTGCCGAAGCGCGCACTGCACCGCGGAGAGCTATATCGTCGAGCTTAACGAAACTCTCCACGATACTGAGCGGTATATCGTTGAGTTGAACGTCCGCACGCAAAGCATTCTCATAGCGCTCGGAGGGGGAGATCTGCATATCAATGGCGTGGCTGCCAAAGGCGAGTGAGTCGTAGGTGATGCTGTCGAGCGTGAGGCGTCCCGCGCCATTCAGCAGGCGTCCTTCACGCGTCAGATCTATACGGAGCGCCACATCCGTACTCAGGTCATGAAAACTCATGGCACCATCCGTAAGTGAGGTGTTAGCCAGCAGTGTTGCATCCGTCTTGCCTTCGGTCATCTGTATTCCCAGAGATGCCTTCATGGGCGGCAAACGCATGGCGGTACTGTCTTCGGCATGCTCAATATGGGGCGTGGAGGCTTCCAGCGCCAGGTCCGTTTGGAGGGAATCGGAGTTGAGCGTGAGAGACACTTCCCGGATATCCAAACCCGTACTATCGATGAACGGCTGTATCGGACTGCCTTTGCGCAGCGTTATAGCAGCATCGATGTCGGGTATAAGCCGGCGAATGGTATCCAGCATTGTCAAGTCTTGCAGCGAGGTGAGGGGAGTGATGACGGCTGAATCGCTGACAGCATTGAGCAGGGGCTGAATCTCGTCCACGAGCTTCATCACATGCATCGGACTGCGGGCGGTCACATTCAGACCTTGCGTTGCCAGATCCACCGAGGTGGCGGTATCCGTTGCGAAATCCAGCCGCAGACTATCGGCAGCCAAACGATTACCTGACACGCGCGCACGTACATTATATAGTTGCGCATGATAGTCCACCGCCATCTGTTCGGGCGTCATGAATTCCGACACACGGAACTGATGCTCGGTCTGCGCCTGTACGTTCAAGGTCTCTTCGCGCATGGTTACGGGCAGATGGAGCGTACCGGCTACGGTTTTGTTAGCAAGTTGAGCATCAAGCTCTATACCCGATACGTTGATGTTGTCATAAATAGCGTCCGTGAGGTGAACATGCACCTTACTGCGCATTGCAGGCGATTTGGGGTCTATTCCCCTACCCTCTGCCTGTATCTCGCCTGCGAGGATAACGGGTGTGCTGTCTTGCGTAAACGGAGCGAGATTGACCCGATCGACATGCACCGTAGCGTCATAGGCTTCGTCGTCGATATCGTACATTGCGCGCAGACTGACTTGGCTGCCTTGGTACTCGGCATCGCCGACTACATCAACGCGCATCGTCTCCAGATTCAGCCTCGTTGCCGTGAGGTCAGCCTCAGCGCCCAACTCATCGGAGCGCACATGCAAGCCGCTACTGGTGATCAGGTTGCTCGCCAGATCCACACGGGCGTTACCATAAATCGTGTCAGCAGGGATAGAAAGGTCACCGAGACCAAAGCGCAGATTGCCTATATCTATCCGGCGAGCATCATACAGGTTAGCACCCACATCGGCTAATACGTCCGGTGCCAAATAATCAGCACGGATATCCATATTCATCGGCGTAAGGCGGAAGTGAATGTTTCGGATCTCGCCATCCGGCACATCAAACGCCATCAGCATCGGTGTGGTGTCTTTTGCCGTGGTGTCCGGCGGTGTTTCCCTTAAGTCGATGCCAATGTTGGCATCATTCAATCGGAGTCCGTGCAGCGGGTACTTGCCCTCGGCTATCACAATCTCCGGACTCTTTACGTCCAGCAGCCCTACGATAGCATCTATGCCCACCGCCTCAATCAAGTCGCCGGAGTGGAAGGTTGTTTGGTCGAGCTGCAACTGCTCCACTTCGATGGGCAGGGCAGTAAAGTCGCTGAATGGATTATCCTTACCAGCCGTCAGCACTTTGGCTTTGAGCCGCAGTGAGTGAGCATAAATGAGGGTGTCTTGTCCGCGATGGCCGACGAACAGGCTATCGATCGCAATCTCCAAAGGCAGGTCTCCCTTGCCCTTGTACGCTCGGTAGAGCACCATAGGTGAGTGGTGAAACGGCGATAGGTAGATGTTGCCGAGGTCAATGTCGTAGTCGGTTTTCTCGTTGGCGACGGCGAGACCTTTGTCTATCGCCTTCGAGCGCAGGGAAGGTACATACAGAACACTTGCTACTGCCATCAGCAGTAGCAACGCTATTCCCGACACTACGCCCGTAAGCGCCAGCGGAATCTTCCATAATAAGTTCCACTTACTCAATTTTCAAACCTTTCAGAAGCTCTTTTGCACACCGAACTTCAGTCCGTACAAGCCCGGCGTGAATTGGTTGGCAATCAGGTTACTCAGTTTGCCGGAGAAGATGATTACATCGTTGCTGTACTCGTTATGACGCCCATCGGGTGCATTATCGTTGTAGAAACGCGTCGTTCCGCTATAGCCCAAACTCAAGATTGAGAAGAAGATTTGGAACGTACTCTTGCGATTGAACTGATAGGTAATCACAGGTGACACTTGTAATCCGTATGCCAGGCAATGCTTGAGGCCATCGTAGTCGGTACCTTTCACCGAACCTTCCGTCACGCGCGGAAATTCCATTCCGGTGTACAAGTGCCCTTCATTCCAGATTCCCACCTTGCCGTTAAACAAAGTTTTTAACCGATAGCGAGCATAGGGCGTCACTTCCCACGAACCGAACATGACACGTATATCTTCCGAAGATTTGGTTCCATCAGCCCTCTCATGATAATAGGTGGTACGCAGACTCTGATACGATCCGCCAAAACGCAGACCTAAATGTACGCGCTCCTTTAAGCGCCAACCTATCTCCGGCGTCAGAGCTATCGACCAGCCGTTTTCCTTCCTGGAGTCTTTGGAGTCATGATGGAAGTATATGTCGAAGTTGTAACCGTAGTATAGTTTTTGCTTCCACAACGGCACCTCTACGACCGGAGCAGTTGCTAAAGCGCTATCTTCTGCGACATGAGTCTCACCGGCTATAGTTGCCACCGTAGCCAGACCTTCAGCAACGTGATTATCCTGCGCCATCATCGTGGCTGCACCGAGAACTATTGCGGCTATCAGTATATATACTCTGTTCATAACTTTCGACTTTGGGCTAACTACTTTGAAAAAAAATAAAGCAGACTCGCGCCTAAATATCGCGAGTCTGCTTTCTAAAATTAATGTACTACATTTAATTCAATTTCCTCGTTGATACCGCGACGCAGCTCAACAGTTTTGTCTTTCCAGCCTCTCGAACCTTCGTCCCAAACCATGAATTTATATTTCAATTTGGAAACGGACAGAGAAATTTGGATTTTAGCAATGCCGAGGGCATTGGTTGTAGCATATTCCCATGCGTCATTCGTATCATAAGCGAGTTCTTCCGGGGAAGGAAGAATTTCACCGATGATCAGAGATGCCAAGTCGGCATAGAATACCGGACGTTGTGCTACAGGGAGCTCATCTGAGTCCTGTACATAAATGGTAATAGTGGATGTCTCGGTCTTGCAACCGGTGAAGACCATGGTCAGCATTGCGACCAGAACCAAAGCTAATTTTTTCATACGATTTGAATTTTGGGTTGTTATTATTGTTTTAACTTGTTGGCTCAAACCAACGCTTATTTCTCTTTCGGCTGATCATTCTCGCTCATATTTTTGATAAACAGATTGACTACGTGCTTGGTAACAATCGTCTTGCGCACAGCGTGACGCACCTTGTCAGCTGTGGATGGTGCATCGGTAGCGGTAGCGGTCAAGGCAGCCTGTTCAGCCTCAGCCACCTCTTGCTCGCGTTTGTCAATCTTCGCACGGAAAGCGGGCGATGCGTGGTTGTACAGGAAGTTGTAGCACGGCACAGTAGCCTTCATGATGTACGGCGTGAGGAACGTCGTGAGCACACTCGCTGCCACAATAATCGGATAGATAGCCGGATCGGTTACGCCGAGACTGCTACCCAAGCCGGCAATAATAAACGAGAACTCACCGATCTGCACAAACGAGAAACCCGTCAGCATCGAGTCCTTGAACGTCGAGCCACCCCACCAGCAGCCCAGTGTACCGAACACGATCATACCTACGATGATCACTACGGATACAAACAAAATTGCCGACCAGTACTCTACCAGCGACGAGGGGTTGATCATCATACCCACTGACACAAAGAAGATAGCAGCAAACACGTTCTTGAGCGGCATCATAAGGTGCTCAATGCGATGCGACTCCAGCGTTTCCGCCAGCACCATTCCCATAATGAACGCACCCAGTGCACTGCTGAATCCGGCTTCCTCAGCAGTCAGCACCATGCCGAGGCACAGACCCAACGCCAGAATGATCAGCGTCTCATCGTTCAGGTACGGACGAACTAAACGAAGCAAAGTCGGGATAATCAATATACCTACCACGAACCAAATCACCAGCGTCACAGCCAGTACACCGACTTTCTTGAGCAGCACAACGCCCTCGAAATTGTTCTTGACGGCTATACTGGACAGCAGCACCAACAGCACCACAGCTACTATATCTTCGAGAACAAGTATGCCTGTTGCGCCTTTCACAAAGCGCGCCTTGCTCAGCCCCGCCTCGTCGATGGCTTTCATCACAATCGTCGTACTCGACATACACAGCATAGCAGCGAGGAACAACGAGTTCATGTTATCCAATAACGAGAACCGACCTACGCCATAGCCTAACACCAACATACCCACGATGATCGTTGCTGCGCCGACTAACGCCACCTTGCCGCTCTGGAACAGGTTCTTCAAGCGGAACTCCAGACCGATGCAGAACAGCACGAACAGCACACCGATATTACCCCACGCCTCAACATTCTCGTGGCTGACGAGGTTCTCACCGAACAGGTTCGGACCAACCAACACACCGGCTACAATGTAGCCTAATACTACAGGCTGCTTCAGTAACTTGAAAAGCAGACTGACTACACCTGCAGTAATCATCAAAATATACAGATCTTGTACCATAAAAAAAACTTAATATTCAAAAAACGTACAAAGTTACGAAAAAAAAATGATAAATGCAAGAGTTGAGTGCATTTTTCTTATAGAAAAACGCAGAAAAGTGAAAATATACTACATTATTTGCAAAAATTGCACACCAAATCAAACATTTTGCACAAAAAAAACCGCGAGGGATGAACCCCGCGGTTTTTGGATAGTAAACCGTTAAAACGTTAAGCGGTTAAGTTGTTAAGCCGTTAAACTATTAAGCTGTTAACTTAGAGCAGTTTCTTGACTTGGTCATAGACGTTCTGGGCGGTGAAGCCGAGTTTCTCGTCGAGCACCTTGTACGGTGCAGAGAAGCCGAAGGAGTTAAGTCCCCAGACAGCACCGTTCTCGCCTACGAGCGACTCGAGCGTGCAAGGCAGACCGGCTGTCATGCCGAAGCGTTTGATGCCCTTAGGCAGCACAGTGTCCTGATACTCTTTGGGTTGCTCGCGGAACAAGCCTTCCGACGGTACACTGACAATCTGCAAACGCACTCCGTCCTTACGCAACAGTTCGGCACCGGCAAGCAATGTTGACACTTCCGAACCCGAGGCAAGCAGAACGACTTGCGGGTTCTCGTCCTTGCTGACGATATACGCGCCTTTGCGGAAACCGTCGAGGTTCACGTTAGGCACAGCAGCTATATCCTGACGGCTGAGGATAAGTGCACTCGGCGTTGCAGTATTCTCGATAGCCAGACGCCATGCAAGGGTTGTTTCCTCAGCATCGGCAGGACGCAGTACAAGCATCGAGGGTTTGCCGTGGTGGTTATGGAGCTTCTCCATCAGACGGATCTGTGCCTCCTGCTCCACAGGCTCGTGGGTCGGACCGTCCTCGCCTACGCGGAAGGCATCGTGGCTCCAGATGAAGATGACAGGCACTTCCATCAGTGCAGCCAGACGAACAGCAGGTTTCATATAATCCGAGAACACAAAGAACGTACCGCAAGCCGGGATAACGCCGCCGTGCAGACTCATACCGATGCAGATGCAAGCCATAGTAAGCTCACTCACACCTGCCTGCAAGAACTGACCGCTGAAATCGCCCTTGGTGAATGCTTTGGTCTTCTTGAGGAAACCGTCGGTCTTGTCGGAGTTACTCAGGTCAGCCGAGCTAACAATCATATTGCCCACATTCTCAGCCAGGAACGACAGGGCGGTAGCGGAAGCTGAACGGGTAGCCGCACCGGCTTTCTGCTGAACAAGACTCCAGTCGATGCAAGGCACCTCGCCGGACATATATGCCTCGTAGTGCGCTGCATCAACGGGGTTCTGCTGCTTCCACTCGAAGTATGCTGCATAGCGTTTGTTAGCCAGTTCGCGGAGCTCGGCAGCACGCTGCTCGTAGAGTTTCTCGACCTCGGGGAAGATAGCGAATGGTGCCGCAGGATCACCGCCCAGGTTGGCGATGGTCTTCTCATAAGATGCGCCGGACTTGCTGAGCGGGTTACCGTGCGTCGAGCACTTGCTCTCAAACGACTCGCCTTCGGCGGTGACGCAGCCCTTGCCCATAATCGTATGACCGATAATGAGCGACGGACGCTCTTTCTCGGCTTTGGCAGCCTTCAGCGCCTCGCGGATGGCATCAGGATCGTTGCCGTTGATCTCCTGCACGAACCAGTTCCAAGCTTTGTACTTCATGGCTACATCCTCGCTGGTTACCTCGCGGCACATCGTGGAGAGCTGTACTTCGTTGCTGTCATAGAACATGATCAAGTTATCCAAGCCAAGGTTACCGGCTATACGGCCTGCTCCTTGCGATATCTCTTCCTGCACACCGCCATCGGAGATGAAGGCGTAGATAGTAGGGTTATGCACCTCGCCGAAACGTGCATTCATGAACTTAGCCGCGATGGCAGCACCTACGGCAAACGTGTGACCTTGACCGAGCGGACCGCTGGTGTTCTCAATCATGCGCTCGATGTCACGTTCGGGGTGACCGGGCGTTACACTACCCCATTGACGGAGGTTCTGAAGGTCTTCGAGTGAGAACTTACCTGCCAGGCAGAGCTGTCCATAGAGCATCGGAGCCATGTGACCCGGGTCAAGGAAAAAACGGTCGCGTGCTTCCCATGCAGGATTCTCGGGATCGTACTCGAGGAACTCCGAGAAGAGTACATTGATGAAATCTGCGCCACCCATAGCACCGCCCGGGTGACCGCTCTTGGCTTTCTCGACTGCTGCCGCCGCAAGAATGCGGATGTTGTTGGCAGCTTTGATCATTAGTTCTTTAGAATTCATGATAATATGATTTAATTTGTTAATTGTTTTTTCTCTATGGGACTAGGGACCTTGGATCCTATGGGGCTAAAAGGTGTAGCCTAAGTAGTACTCAAATCCCCAGTTGGAGGTGTCGCGGTAGCCGAAGCCGGGGATGTAATAGGGTGTGCTGAGTTCGCTGTGGCTGTTGGTGGTGAACAGGAACTTCATCCTGATAGCCCAACCCATATTGAACCCCTTCACTATATTCACCTGCACTCCGGCAAGCACCTCTCCCCACGCATCGGCAATCCATGTACCGTTCAATCGCTCCGGCGTATATGCACCCGGCTCTCTTGCAGCTTCTCCCGTAAGCACTTCTGCCGTTGATTCGCCTTGTTTTTCTACGTCCGACAACAGGAAAGGCATCTTCTGCCAACTCGTTCCTGCACGCACACCGATGAGCATGTACGAACGGCTCTCGGGATGTTTCTTAAGCGGGTTGACATCCAGTCCTAACCGCACGAACTCTCCATAACCGCTATATGCAGGCACCGGTGCGTCCTTTACTTGCAGAAACCGTCCTGCGTGCCCCAACTCGATGGTCGGGAAGAGCCTGTTGAGCAGTCTGACACTCACCGCCGCCTCAACGCTGTATGTATGCCAGTTGCTGCGCGCCAGGTCGAGTATCGGGTTGAGCAGATCGATGCGTACGGTGGTGGACTGATAGACCTGTTTCTTGGGTTTCTTAGCCACACTTGTTGTGTCCGCAGGTTCGGACGGTTCTTGCGCCAACATCGGCAAAGCCAGTGCTATCATCCATATGAACGCCAAGCGTCTCATACCAACGTAGCTGCTTCGGCATTCAGCGCGTGCAGGGCTTTCTGGTTGGCAGTTTCGCCGTTGGTGTTGTAGGCGGTGAGCAGAATCTTGGCATAATCCAGCGATGTGCTCTCCGGCGGCAGTTGCATCGCCATGGCAGAAACGAAAGCCAACATCTGTCCGCGCGCTGCAACAATGAGTTCCCACACCTGCTCGGAAACGTAGATCTGCTGACTCAGATTGTGGTCAAACTCCAGACGGATCGTTTGCAGCAGACGTTGTTGCAATTGCGCAACAGTGAACTGCGACACATCCAGATCCATCAACATGTGCTCGGGTTGCGTGCGCTCCAGCATCAGCGCCAGACGCTCGTAGGCACGCAGGCGAATAGGTGAAATCTCTTTCTGCGCAGCACGCTTGAGTTCCCACTCACGCTTCTGCTGTTCGTTTTTGAACAGTTTGTACATCACAATCCACGTCGCCAACAG
>JAEEGJ010022795.1_pt1 | contig 13240 bp, 15 predicted proteins | sample 8958761 | NCBI WGS metagenome assembly JAEEGJ01 (sample SAMN16246546, study PRJNA631951) | gut metagenome | biome: gut microbiome; feature: rumen; material: RS-attached | host: Bos | place: Iran: Karaj | collected 2018-10
CGTCACTGGCGCTCTCCTATTTGCTGACTGTCCAGGACGATGGGTTCGTAAAGACTCGTGATCTACCCGTAAATATGACAAACATTAAAAGAATAAAAGGAAAGAACAAATAATTTATTAACAACAAAATTCAAAATCCAAAAAACAAATGAAGAAATCATCATTTTTCGCAGTAGCTCTTGCTACCATGGTCTTCGCTGCATGCGGAGGCAAAAAAACCACTCAGAACGCTGAGGAGGTAAGTGCAGAAATCAGTTTCGAGCAAGAACAAATCGAGGCAAGCATCAAGCAGAACTTCGACAGTCTGGCAACTCAAGTGGGAAATCTCAAGCAATTGCCCATTCGCAAGAAAGACGGAGTCATCACCCTCTCTGAGGAAGAAATGAAGGTAAAGCCTGACTATCTGCTTGACCCCAGCATCTCAGAGAAAGCTACCACACTTGCTGAGAAGTACCGCATGCTGAGTGCTCTGCAAATCGACAAGGAAATCGCAGAACTCTATGAAATGCCTACCACAGGGTATGAGAACGGAATTGCCAGTCTGTTCGTTGACATCAACGATCCTTCCTTCAAAGCTATCGAAGGAAACAGCGATGTATACGAGACTACACAAGAACTCTACAACGCAATGAACGAGAACGGACGCATCAACTACTTCTGGCAGATTGTATCTACCGCACTCGTTGAGCAACTTTACGTTGTATCACAGAACACTGACAAATTCCTGGCAGCCTTCGACGATGAGACAGCATCCAACATGTCATATCGCATGATTCTCATTCAGGATGCCATCAATCGTCTGACTGAGTACGACCCTGAGGTGACTCCAGTAGCAGAAGCTCTCGAGCCTCTCAATGTCATCAACGCTACCAGCGTCAGCGAGCTGAAGGAACAGCTTGAATCAGCCAAAGAACAGATCGCTGCTGCTCGCAAGAGCCTCGTAGGGTAAGAAAGTAAAAGAGGGAACAACATTCCCTGATAGACAAGGGAGGGTGCCACAAAAAAGTGAAGCGCCCTCCCTTGTTCATTGTATCGTTGAGACTCATCCGTACGAGAGTCCCCTGCAGGGGTTTACCAAACTATCTCAACTCAAACAAATTGATAAGTCCTGTCATCTTGAACACGCTGCTCAGGTCAGCATTCATACCAGTGAGAAAGACATGAATGCCCTTGGGCTTAGCATGCTTCAACACACTGAGAAACAGACGCAGACCACTCGAGGAGATATATTCAAGAGCAGTACAGTCAAGCACAATCTCACCAGCAGTACAATCATTCAGCGGCTTCAGATCCTGTTCACACTGAGGAGCTGCAGCCGTATCCAAACGACCTTCAAAGACAGCCACCATGCTGCCATCCTTTTCATAAAGCGTTGTTTTCATATTCTATTCTATAGTTTAAAGAGGATAAATCAAATTTTACAATCCCAGTTTCTTACACAACGTGAGAACATTCCTGCCCCCCACACGCTCATAATGGATGGAGTCCATCAGTTCGCGTACAAGAAATATGCCAAGTCCACCAATGGGCCGCTCTTCAAGTGAGAGGGTTGTGTCGACTTTCTCCCTTGCAGTAGGGTCAAAGGGAGTACCGCTGTCGGAAATGGTGAACACCAACCGCCCTTCATCACAACACACATCGACATTCACATCACCAGGCGTATCTTTGGGATAGGCATATTTCATCACATTCACCACAGCCTCCTCGAGCGCCAGGTTCATCTGCATCGTCTGTGCCTGATTGAAATCAACAGAATCACATACCTCATCGACAAAGTGTTGCAGTCGAGGAACAGCCTGGACATCGTTGGGCAAAACAAGGGAACGTGAAAACGGTTTCCGTTTGCCAGCGTGTTGCTTTTGAGTCATCGTGCCATCTAATGCCTTCATGTAGAGAGATGTGTTTATTGGGGTGTAGCGGTTAACTTCTTACGAAGCGTGAGCACATTCTTACCATTGATGCGTTCGTAATTGATGGAATCCATCAGCTCACGCACGAGAAAGATTCCCAAACCGCCAATCGGCCGCTCTTCCAACGAAAGGGTCGTGTCGATTTCTTCCTTCGCAGTGGGGTCAAACGGCAAACCGCTATCAGAAATAGTAAACTTCAAACGCACATCATTGGCTTCTGCAACGATATTCACATCACCATCAGAACCTTTTGGATAAGCATAAGTCATCACATTGACCACAGCTTCCTCAAGTGCCAGGTTCATCTGCATCGTCAGAGACATGTCGAAACCTAATGCCTCGCATACCTCATCGACAAACTGAGCCAGCTGGGGAACAGTCTGCACGTCATTGGGCAAAGTTATCTCTCGCTGCAATCTCACATCGCGATGTTCCTTGGTATAACGAATAGCGAGCATCGTCAAATCGTCACTTTGTTCAGCATGGTCCACAAAAGTGCTTACAGCATCGCTCATACGCTCAAGCAAAACGTTTGGCGACTTGTCTTCCTCTGCCAGAAGCTGTTCTGCCACACCCATCATCCGCTCTTCGCCAAACTGTCCATGGTCTGAATTCTCTGCCTCCGTCAGTCCATCCGTATATAAGAAGATGATGGTCTGGGGAGAAATCCACATCTCCTGCGACGTATATTTCCAGTCGCTCATCACACCCAGAGGAATGTTCGAGTCAATTGTCATCGTTTCCACTTCTCCACTGATAAGCAAAGGAACATTGTGGCCTGCATTGCAGATACGCAAACGACCTGTAGGCAGATCGAGCACACCTGTCAACATCGTCACGAACATGTTCGATTCACTCTGGTCGGCCAATGACTCGTTCATTTGCATCATCACACGTTCTGGGGCAGCCTCGCGGGCAGAAAGTGTCTTAAACAAAGACCTGGTGACAGCCATCACCAAAGCAGCTGGCACACCCTTTCCGCTCACGTCACCAACACAGAAAAAGAGTTTTTCGTCGCGTATATAGAAATCATAGAAATCACCACCCACGGCCTTCGCTGGAGTCAATTGTCCTGAAATCTCGATGTCATCACGTTCTGGATAAGGAGGAAATGTCTTTGGAATCATCGACATCTGGATATCATTCGCCACCTTCAACTCGCTCTCCATCGATGCCTTCATGGATGTGGTTATCTTCAGCTCGCTGACATACCGCGAGAGTGATTTCAGCATTTCCTCAAAGGAATCGCGCAAGTGACGTATCTCGTCGTGCGAGGCGATGACAGGCATGGGGACATCAAAGTTTCCTTTAGCTATCTCGCGAGTCGAGTCCGCCAATAATTTCAATGGACGTAAATGGTAATGGATGACGAAGAAGATAAGCAGGGAAAGCGAGACTGCCATCAGGCCAAGCAAATAGAACATGCTGCGCTGGAGCTTGTTTGGAGTCTTCAGAATCTCGTCTTCTGGAATGGAGAAACTAACTGACCATAAAACCCTGTCGACGGGAGCAAAATAGACAATCTGGTTGGCAGTCAACTCATTTCGATTATCATCTTTACCGTCGGTAAGAACGTGTATAGGAGCAGTCATCGTATCACTTCCTTTCTCCCATCGCAACATTCGCTGAATAAGCTCCATTGATTTCTTGTTGCCTTTCTCGCGGACGAGCTTCACGGCGTTCACGCTAAGAATGCACGAGGAATCCGGATGGCAGATGAACTGCTCATCGCGACTGACAACACTGACGCGCGAATAAGGATAAGGCTTGACATCATCGATGACGGTTTTCACCCACATCAAATCCACGTCAGCACATAGCACAGCATAGATGGAGCCATTGGGTTCCTTGAGGGGTACTGAATATGTCACCATAGGACGTTTCGTCGACATGGAATCCAGATACGGCAAGCACCAGTAGCCCGCCTCCTTCACGTTGGTATATATCCAGTTGCTGTCAGTCTCCAGATAGCAGAAGTCATGGTCAGGACCACCAATCTCATCGTGTTCCACAGCCTTTGTGGTCGCATCGTTGTAAACGGTTGGGGCATAGTAGCGGCCATGGGCAGGGAAATAGTTCTCGCGATAGAGAAGCGTTACGGCAGCGATGTCGGTATTGTGCTTAATCAGACGCTCCAACAGTTGATAGCAATTCTTGTCGTCATAAGCGAACAAATCTGCATAGGCAGCCGCCGTCTGGACAGCTGTCTCCACATCAGAGACACGGTCGTCTATCGCCTTGATGGCACCATCCATTGAACGGCTGGCCTGACGATGGACCTCTTCGACCATCACCTTTCGAACATGATGAACCTGCCATAAGCCAAAAATCAAGAGGATCAATCCTGCGAGGGTAACCACCACAATGGTTGTCCTGAAGGCCACAGAGGCATTCATCCTATTACGTATACCCATACATAAACCTCTCTTTCCGATTGCAATGATGTACAAAAAAACTTATTGAAAAGCATTCAACGTCAATCCAAACACGAAATAGGCGTGCTTCGAATCAGGATTAGCCACAACCTGAGCAAACAGCGGAAGCGAGAAATGGTCCGTAATCCGCAGTTCCTTCGTCGCACGCAACCCCACATTCACCACCGCAAAATGGTTCACATCATAATAGTCCGTCGCATAGGGGACCATACCCAAGGAAGCCTGCCAATCGCAGGTTACGAAACGGAAAGGAGCCGCTATTTCAAAATAGGATGAATAGGCTCTCTTGCCGCTCTTGGTGCGACCATCATTGCCTGCAAAGTTTGTCTGCCAGGAAACGCTCACAGGTCCAAAATCATACCCTGCAAAAGCCTCGAAGACATGGCTCGTCGCGTGAGCTTTATAGCGGAAATACTGACTTACAGGGTCATTCATCCAATAATCGATGACACCTACGCTAAGCCCACCTGTCGTGTAACAGCCAATGAGGTCTATCTCACGAGGGTCTGACAAGTCGACAAACCCCATGTTCCCAAAAGCAGACAGGCTAAGCCCCTTCCAGGAGACACCCAACGTAGGCTGCACACTGGCACTACCCAAATTCAATCCTCGCCAGACATATTGACTGACAATATCTGCCCTCAAAGTCATTTCAGTCTTGTCCTGAGCAGACACCTGGAGGGGCATCATGAGGAGGCAGGCAATGATATATTTCACTTTTTTCTTCATATTGGTGACAAATATACGAAAAAAACAAATATAAGATGTTTTTTCAGAAAAGAAATTTTCTTTGTATCTTTGCGGTGCAATATATTAAAAGGTATAAGGAAAGGAAAACAACAATGACCATTGCCATCACGATACTGATACTGATAGCCATCATCGTGGCACTACTGGGCATCATTGGAGCTGTCGTTCCCAGCTTGCCAGGCCCTCCCCTCTGCTTCGCCTCTTTGCTGACTGCCTACTTCACCTGTCCTGGCATGATATCCACCAAACTGTTGCTATGGATGCTGGCTCTGACGGTACTCGTCACTATCCTGGATTACGTGGCACCCATCATGATGACACGTCTGGGCGGTGGTTCCAGGTATGCCATGTGGGGAACTACGCTGGGCATCTTTGCTGGGATGTTCTTCATGCCTTGGGGAATCATCCTGGGTCCCCTCGTGGGTGCTTTCTTGGGCGAGATACTCCACAGGAGCAACTTCACTCATGCCACTAAGGTGGCCACCATGTCCTTCATCTCCTTCCTCTTGGGGACAGGACTCAAACTGATTGTCAGCCTGGTGATGACATTCTATACGTTTGCTGCGATATGGAATTATGGCAAACATGTCCTCTTCTGACACGTCAACCTAAGAAAGACAACACTATGAATTGAGCCACTCAACGAGTTGTCCCTCTGGTATGATCGTGTAGCGATAGTACTGACTGCGAGAGGCATTGTACTTCCCTTCGATATAGCGGATCGCATCGTCTGACTCTCCCGTCTTGAGGCGTTCCAAGGAAGCATCTGAGATGACGAGATAGTCGGTAGTGTCATCGATGTAAGGATTCGCGTAGATTCCACGATTACCAAGCTGCTGATAGAATTCCTCCATAGGAATCCTGGTGTCAGGTGCCACATACAGTTCCCTTGTATAAAGCAGGTTCTCGCCTGAAGGAAGGTCCATGCGGAATTGCAGGTAATGCTGGTAAGTGAGACGCAGGTTCTTCCGTATTGTCTTGTCCACCCGATAAGGAGTATAATGACCTTGGAGGATATCATCCAAATCCTGCTGGTGAAGTACGCGAGGAACAAATCCGTGGAAAGCCAGTGTCTGCAGATAATCCAATTGGTCCTGGGGAGCACCCTTTCCCACCAACACGTAGTGGACATTCCTGCTTACCCTGATTCCTGGCTTGTACTCTGCTCCCATGTCCCTGAGCCGCATGATCAACTGCTTCTGGGGCATAGAGAAAGTGCCCAGCACACACACCACACGCTCTGTGAAGGGAGTGTCGACGGTGAAAGAATCATCAGAAAAGAGGTCGAGCTGCGACATTCTATTTTCCCTCCTCCTCTTCGTCCGACTTCTTCTTTCTGGCGAATTGAGTGATGCTGATGTCTGTGTTCACGCCACTGGACGACAAGCGGACCGTTGTCTTGCGGTCCTCGTAATAGGGATTCTCCTCCAGGGTGACAGCCACGTTGTTGTGTCCTGCACGTCCAGAGGTCTTCTCCAACTGGAACCACGAGGGCAAGGGTGAGCCATCAGGTGTTCCCAGGGTCCACGACTTCTCGACCGTAAAGCAGATACTGTCCTGGGTGACGAAGGCACTGTCGGCCATGTAGAAATCCACGCTGAGAGGAATGCTTACGGACACTCCATCGTAGGGAGAGGTGACATAATCCTTTACCTTATAATTAAGATTGGTCACGCGCAAGTATCCCAACTGAGTGTAAAGCCCGCTGGCTGAGTAATCGTATGAGTTTACTGTGACAGTTCCCATGCGCGTCTTGCCTGTCGTATTGGGCTGCAGGGACAGGAGAACTGTGCAAAGGTAGAGCTTGTCGTAATCGTAGGGGAAATTATACTTGTTGTCGCCATTCACGTCTATCCAACTGCAATTGGGATGCACTTCCCAGGAGTCGAACGTGTAGAACTGCAAGGAATCCACAGTAGCATCGGCAAAGAGCAAGGTGTTATTGGGATACACCACATTCAACTGATGGCGTTCTGGATCGTCAAGACAGGATTGAAGAAACGGAATCGTCAGTAGAACAAGTAGGAAAAGAATCGATTTTCTCATCTGCATAAAAGGTTTGAATTGTATTTACCACACAAAGTTATGTTTTTTTTGCGAGAACACAAAATCTTTCTCGACAAATAATAGGCAATATGAAAAAAAATATATAATTTTGAGGCATGAAAAATATCTATCACAGGGACATCATGGAAATATTGTTGCCTCAGGGCAGCGATGGGATGCGACTTTACAAGATAGTGCGCCGCATCTACAACATGCATGTCGACCTGTTTGAGCGCAACCTCGACTACGTGGATCTACGCAAGATGATATCCAGCTACATGTGGAAGCAATCCCGCCGCCACGATTCTCCCTTTGTCAGGAACCAATACGGCGTGTATGCCATCCGCCCTGACCTGGCAGTTCAACTGGACCTTTTCTGGGACTTGAAATTCACTGAGCAGGAACAAGAGGAAAAGGCTCCCAAGCAGGAAACTGTGAAACACGTGCAGCTGGAGCTGTTCTAGACGCACATCAACTTTCCCTCGAGAGAACTCTCTCCCTAATACCAGTCGATATTGGAGCTGTAGGAACTCTGTTTCCTCCATTTGAGTGCATCCGTGAGGGTGCTGGCATTGGCTGCGAAGGTGAAGTTGTAGCTGGTGTAGGGACGGATAACTACGCTGCAACTCATCGAGAAGCAATGGAGGTCGCGGCTCAATGAGGCAGTCGTCATGGAGAGCTGGTGGTAGTTCATGTCGTAGCCTGACGAGAAGTTGATGTTCCAACCCTCTGAGATACGGATGTTGCCAGAGAAGTTCAGGGTATGCGTCAAGCGGTAGGGATAACGCATCCGCTTCTCTTTGATGGGGGCAGTGGTGTTCTCGCGCATCGAGACGCCATAACTGACAGTAAACTGCCAGGGGAGCGAGAACTGCATGTACCCATCCTCGTCGATTCCCCCTGATTTCTCGTCAGCCTGATCGCGCGAGCGTTTGCGGTCAGGGTCCACGTTCTGCATGCTGGAGTCCGTCTCGTCCTCTTCTTCGTCCTCATCCTCGTTCTCGTTGTCGTAGGCATCATCCCCTTTGTTCTTGTCGCGATTGAAGAGTTTCTTGAACGTTTCGTTGTTGAACGTGTAGGAGAGGTTCTGCGACATTCCCTGGAATCGTCCGAATCTTCCCTTCGACCACTCCGTATGGTCGGAAACGATGACCCTGTGATTGTTGTCATACTCGTAGGCATACGTGGCAAAGACGGCATTCAGCGAGAAGGTGTAAGTCTTTGTCAACTTCAGTCTCACACGCATGTTCAGGTCGCTCCAGGGCTTGCTCTTGGCTGCCATGTTGTAGGAAAGCGAACCACCCAACTCGTCGATCAGGGAAATCTTCCTGTAGCCTGTGGAGTCCTTTTCAGTACGCACTTTCATCTCCACGTTGTTGGTCACGTCGAGCGTCACGCTACCTGTCTTCCCGGCAGACACCGTTCCATAGGCCTGACCGCTGAATGGGGAGTAGCTTACCGTAGAGACATTGCCGTTGGCATCCGTACGGACATAGCTGTCATAGAAGCCGTAGCGCGGTTTGCTGAAGTCAGGAGCATAGCTGAAACTGACTGAAGGGGTGAAGACGTGGCGGATGGCCTGTATCTTCTTCCCGCCAAACCAGGGCAAGGGGTAATACATACCATACAGCTTGGTGTTGGCAGAGATGCTCATGCTGTAGTTGTAGACATTGTAGAATCCATACAAGGTATCGCGCTTGACGGCACGCACATCCTCATCCCACGACTGCATGACCTTGTTGCTATACGTTCTGTCTGTGAAAGAGAAGTTGGGAGTGATGTTGACGTAATCCAGCACAGTGAAGGAGGCAGAGACAGGCACCTGATGCCGCATACCGTTCTTCCAGTCCTTGATGAGATTGCTGTGGAACAGCAGGTTCTCTTTCGTGTTGATGCTGTTCGTGAGGGTTCCTGTGTAGGAAGTGGATATCTTCTCGTACCATCGCTCCCTGCCTACCGCCTTCTTGCGCTTGAAGGGATAGAGGCGGTTGAGCGAGATGTTCAGGGTGGGCAGAGTCACGGCGATGCTGGAGTCGCGCATGTTCTGCGAGAGGTTGAAGGTACCAGAGAGCGTCAGTCCTATGTCTGTGAACGTCTTGCTGTAGCTGATGGACGAGGTACGTGTGCTCTGGGTGTAGCTCTCAGGATTGTACATGGACGTCAGGTTGTTGCGCTCGTAGCTGCTGGTAGCGAAGTTCACGCTGGCGCTGAAGCTCTGGGAGGGATTCGCCTTAGCGTCCTGACGATGGCTCCAGGTTATCTTGAAGGACTTGCCCACGCTGTAGTCTGGCATGTTCTTCTCGCCCTCCTTGGTCAACTGGTAGCTGCCATAGAAACTGCCGCTGAAGCGGTATCGCTTCTTGTAGTTGGTCTGGGCAGAGAGTCCCCACGAACCCTTGGTGTAAATCTCTCCCAGCAGCTTCAGGTCGATTTTGTCGCTGATGGCAAAATAGTAACCGCCATCGCGCAGATAGAATCCTCGAGTCGTCTCGTCGCCATAGGTAGGCATGATGAAACCGCTGCTGTAGGAACTGCTGAAGGGGAAGAAACCATAGGGAATGGCCAGGGGGAGAGGCACATCCTCGACCACAAGATAAGCGGGGCCAAAGATGACGTCCTTGCCTGGATGGAGCTTCACGCGCGTCAGACTCAAGTAGAAATGAGGATGACGGGAGTCGCAGGTGGTGTACTTAGCGCTCTGCAGGTACATCGTGCCCATGCTGTCCCGCTTGCCATCCTGCGACATCATGAAACCCTCGCCCTGCTCCGTATAGACGTTCTGGATAAAGGCCTTGCGCGTCCTGAAGTTATAGTCAATCTTGTCTGGTTCGTACTCATCCTCTCCCTGCTTGAAGGTGGGCTTACCTATCATGGTGCCAGTGGAGTCGACCACACCAGTGGCGTGAACCAGCGAGCTGTCCATGCTCATCGTGATGATCTGAGCCGTCAGTTCCAGGTTCTGGTAGTTCACCTTGCTGTCGCCATAGAGGTTGGCGCGCGAGTTGACATAATCGAACGTGATGGAGTCCTTCGCCGTATACTGCACAGGCTCGTCCAAAGCCGATTTGCTGCGGGGAATGGTATCCACGTCCACAGTGTCCTTCTTCGTCGTGTCTGGCAGGATGGTGTATCCCTTCAGCGGCAGGGCAGGCTTATCCTCAGGGAGCGAATCCCCAGGGATGCTGTCGGGAAGGGCTTTCTTGGTGGAATCCAGACGCAGCGAGTCATCATCCTCAGGCGACAGGGGAAGGTAGGCTCCAGCCGGTCGCGAAGCCCAGGAAATGACCGTAAAAAAGGCCATCAGGATGATGACGAGTCTTGCCTTCAAGTCTATTTACTTTCTATCAATCTGCAAAGGTACGAAAATATGACGAGAGTACATAGAGCAGAAAGGTTTATTATATTTTTTTCACTCGAATTCGGACATCCACGCCTTGAACGTGTCGACACACGACGGTCCGAATTTCTCCAGGCTGCGCATGGCTTGTTCTGGTGTCTTTACCTCCTCCAGGTGGGACTTGGAGAAGAACTTGTCGGCATAGCAGATGATCTTTTCCTCCAGCGTCTCTGGAACGAAGTCGCGAGGTGGGAGAGGCAGGGATTGACGCAGGATTTCCTCCTTCGTAAGCCCCGTTCCCGTATGCCGTTCAGCCACACGAGCATGAGCAGGAAGTCCCTCATTCCGAAGCAGTTCTGCTCCCAGCATCCCATGGCAGATGTAGGGCTTCGTGCCGTGGCAACAGATGCCAGGAGCATCCACGTAGAGAATGCCGATATCGTGGAGCATGGCAGCCTCGTAGAGGAACTGACGGTCAAGGTGGAACTCAGGGTGAGCCTCTGCAATCTCCAGTACCTTCTGGGCAACATACTCGCTGTGCTTAAGCAGAATCTGCTCCAGCTCAGGCTGGCCAGCATAATATTTATGTATCAAATTCAGCACTTTCATACTGCAAAGTTACGTCGAAGTAGGGAGAAATGCAAATTAATCTGAAATTTCGTGCACAAAAAAAATCCGCCACCTTGATGGCAGCGGATTGTGTCTTCCCTATTCAGGCAGCCTTAAACACTCTTCATCACGCACATGGGATATACAGGACAGATTTGCATGAGGAACTTGCCTACAGATAGCAAATGTTTCTTCACTGTTTTCTTGAAGTTCTTTACTGATTCGCAGCTTACCAATACATAACTGTCGGAGAGAACTACAGACATCGGGGTTAATTCCATCGTTTTCATAATCGTATATTTTAAATGTTATTACTGTTTTGTTTTTGTTTTCTGCTGCAAAGGTAAGGCAGTAATTATGCGTCACAATGGAATTTCCCGTTTTTCTTCCCAAGAGTATGCGACACCCTCCCCCATTTGCGACAAACTCCCCAAACAGCCCCAAAATCTGTCGCAAAAGCCCATCTTTTTACCCATATAAGCGGTTAGAGGGATTTCCGATTACTCCGAGTTTTCCGATTACTCCGAGTTTTCCGATTACTCCGAGTTTTCCGATTACTCCGATTCCCCTCCCCCTGAGGGGAGGGTTAGGGAGGGGCTTCTTCTCTTAGGGTTCCTCCGGCTGGGTGGTCTCCTGACGCTTGGCTTCAGCTACGGCATCCTCCTGTGCCTTGCGACTGGGGACGAGATTGAAGACAGCATCGTCGCGAAGATTCTGGAACATCTTGCCGCGATCCCAGTTGACATTCACCTTCTTGATGTTCTCAGCGGTGAAGAGGGCAGCGGTGTTGGCACCCTTGGTGCTCAGCGACACTCCAAAGCTTCCCAGCTCGCCCAGCTGGATCTTCTTGCCCTCGAGCAGAAGCTCGCGCATGCAGTCCACCATCTTGATCAGGACACCCTGAATCACGTCGCGGCTGTAGAGCGTTCCATGCTCAGCGATGTGCTTAGCGAACTCATTGATTGTCAAATTTTCGGAAATTTGAGCCACCCCGTAAGCCTTCGTCTCAGTGATGTCCTCCGTCTTGGTTCCAGGCTTCGTTCCACGAATCACAATACTATAGTTAATCATACAACAAATAAATTTAATTAGTTAAACAAATATTTTAAAATCACTCAAATCCCAATTATCAATTATCTTTCACTCTGCAAAGTTACAACCTTTCCCCCACCCCCTGACCGTCTTTGACCGACATTGACCGAAATTGACTGAAAGTGATTGAAATTAACTGAAAATCACCCCATTACCTCTTGCATAATCCAACTTTTTTTCGTATCTTTGCATAGATAAAAGGTTAGCGGTTATGGGTTAGCGGTTAGCGAAAACTCAGGTAAATCGTAAATGATCAGATAGTAAATGTGAGTCCTACTGGAGCACAAGAAATGGTAAATCGTAAATGATTAAATAGTAAATGCGTGTCCTACTGGAGCGCAAGAAATGGTAAATGGTAAATGGTAAATGGTAAATCGTAAATGTGAGATGGTAAATGGTAAATGATTAAATGGTAAATGTGAGATGTTGAGAAGTTATTCAAAATGTGAGTTAGCCAGAGCAGCAGGAGTAAGCAGCAGCACCTTCCAGCGATGGCTCAGAGGTCAGAGAGAGCAACTCAGTCAATGGGGCATCAGTCCCCGCACCCAGTTGCTTCCCCCCATTGCTGTCCGCTGGATCTGCCAACAGTATGGCATCGATGAGGAAGATTTATGAAAAAGGGGCATATTATCCAGTAAATCCACACCAAAAACCCATCAATTTCATGTGATTTTCACGAATTCTGCCCCCATTTTGCACCTGATTTTCAAAGAATGTGGGAGGCTGTGTGTTGAGACGGCGGTGAGAAAAGTTGACAAAAAGAGAGACAACACGTTGAAATGAGCGGAAGAACACGTTGAAATGAGCGAGACAACACGTTGTTTTCGCCATTTTGACGAGGTGTTTTGCAATGAAAAAGCAGGAAATTGCATACGGCGGCGAAGGAGCGAGAGAGGAACCATCACCCGTATTCATCTGGGAATCAAGCGTTTGGAAGCATAGAGGAATAGTGAAATGTTGCATTGTTGCAAATTGCATGAAGATTTTAGACACATGATTTTTACTATAGGACTACTTAAAGTAATACTATATAATATATATTATAATATATTAATATATAG
>JAEEGJ010022796.1_pt1 | contig 13240 bp, 9 predicted proteins | sample 8958761 | NCBI WGS metagenome assembly JAEEGJ01 (sample SAMN16246546, study PRJNA631951) | gut metagenome | biome: gut microbiome; feature: rumen; material: RS-attached | host: Bos | place: Iran: Karaj | collected 2018-10
GATTAACGAGACCGCTAACATTGCAATAGGCCGTTTTATGAACCTGGCTCTGATGAATCTCTGCGGTTATTGTGTAAAGCAGGACCGCATGGGCACTTTCGGATATCCAATGTCCTGGTGCCTGGTGGAGGACGATGCCGCCTGCCTTCGCGTTGGCTGGGAGCCATACCATGTACGCAAAGGCTTTAAACTCAATGATAATACAATCACCCTGGGTTCCACGTTGCTATGGGGCAATAATATGGCTCCTTCCACGACTAATCCGCATAAAGTGATGGAACTCCTTGCCTGGGACATCAGCGAACGTTGTCAGTTCGCTCTTGGTAGTGGCCGACAGTTCACCTTCCGCACAATCCTGATGACAGAGCCGCTCGCTGATATTCTTGCCGGAAGGTACAATAGCCCGGAGGCTTTGGAAAAAGACCTTATCGAATATTCACGCCGCCCTGTCAAGGAGAGAGCATTCGCCAATTATTACGCCAATCCCGGCAGTGCCAAAGACGGCGGCGAGCATACGCTCAGGCAGTATCAGGGCCATATTCGAAGAGATGAAGGCGGTGAAATGACCCCTACTCCGCCATGGTACGACTCTCCGGAAAGCGAGCAGATGACCATCCCAACGATGCAGCGAGGCATGACCGCTTTCATAATTACAGGTGACTCATCCCGGAACAAGGTCCAGACCATGCCGGGTGGCGGATATGCCACAGTTAAGATTGAACTCCCCGGAAACTGGGACAAGTTGATGGCTGAACTGGGCTATCGGCCGCTGAAGGAGTTCTATGTTGAGTGATAATAGGAGTAGCGAAAGACATACAAGTTCAGGCCAATAAGACTTAAACCTTACTGGCCTTCCGATAAGCGGTAGACAGGATATTACTGGATGGGACGAACAGCGTATTGTTTAGTCCAAACGTCAATCATAAAATCTCGATTTCCATAACTGACGAACTTTAGGTCATACGCGTATTTTATATTACCAACACCCATATCACTCCTTTCGGTCGAGGACCAATAATTTCCGCCCGTGCTGCTCTGAGCGGCCAGAAATAAGAAACCGGCACTGCACTTGACAACACAACCAGGTTGGCCATGTACTGTCAGCCAAGTCCACGTGGCACCGTTGACCAATGTTTCTAACTGGTCTTTGCTCGGCAGCGTTACGCCCAAAGTATTGGCTTGATCAAATGTGTATTGCGTTCCGAGTTGCTCCGGCTTGGTGCAATTGTGGTTGCATGTGTACCATTTGCCATAGGAGCCGAATGCTTCCGAATAGCCGCTGCCGATGATATCGCCGAGTTCCACAGTAATGCCGCCGCCCACGCGAACCCACTTTCCTTTGTTGGGTATACCAGCGACCGCATATATGTTGCTTGCGGCAGGCAGTTTAATGGCATCGTGGCTGGAAATCGTCTTGCCAGTAACAAAATAATCGTGGCGCACAGTCTCGTCAAAATTGGTCTTAGAGAAATAATAACTGCCGGTATACGCATAGCTACTATTCAATTTCCCGGTGAAGATATAGCCCTTCGGATCGGTGCCATTATCATAGACATAACCCGGCATATCATTCATATACGTCCCGCTGGTTTCCCCGATGGTGCCGTCTGCAGAAATGTAATCCACACCCACTGGAATAACTGCATCCGTACCCAAAAGATAGGCCTCATCAACAGCATCAGCGTCCTCAACGAAGAACTGCACAAAGTCGTCAGGAATCACCATATCGAAAGCTCCCGACACCTCGTTATCTACTACGGTATAAGGAAGCGTCGCAGTCAGATAGTAGGCGTAATATGTCTTGCTGAACCGGAAATCCGTTCCACTAGCAGACACTGTTGCATTGCTGCCAAAAGGAAGGAACACCGCCCGCATATTGCCTGTATCGCCATTCTTAAGACCAAGTGCACCGGGAGTGGGTGTTGCACCATTATACTCCGTACTCAACCATTCAGAACCATTATACCTCATCTTCAGGTGCTTCGGCGCGGCCACATTGTCGAAGAAAACGAAAATGGCATCACCCGCTTCCCATCCACTTTTCACAGCCTTGGTCATATCCGGATGATTCGCCGACAAATCAAATGAAATAGGCGTCGCTTCAACAACATCATTCTCGGGTTCATTAATAACCTCCTTTCCACAGGACACCAACACAGTCAGAGCAAACAGAATCAAATACTTCTTCATAGCATAGTCCTCCCTTTTACCACTCCTCTTCATCTTTGAACCCATTGAACGTCGGAGCCCCATTCGTCCCCGTCGTAGTAGCGCACACCATACTCTCCTGAGCCACCTCGAACACCAAAGTCATCGGCACCACATATTGATTTCTATTTTCTGAACCCATAAGATGTCCTTTTATTATCTTTTAACTTGCAAAGATACCTTTTTACGCAAAAGATATCAAGATAAATGAGTGTTTTTACTATCTTCGCACTATGGCAGACTATTACAGACACTTCAAAGGCGGCAAATATAAGCTCCTGGGTATTGCAAAGGATAGCGAGACTCAGGAAAAGATGGTCGTATATCAGGCTTTGTACGGTGAAGGAGAGATGTGGGTAAGGCCGGAGGAGATGTTTTTCGGCACCGTTGAAAGGGATGGTAAAGTGATGCCCAGGTTTACAAAGATATCCGAAGAAGAAGCGTATGAATAAGAGACAAAAATTTCAAGTGGCTCTGGGGATTCTGTTCGCCGTCCTCCTGGTTATCTGGGTGTTCCTCCCGGGTAATATTTACGCAAGGATTCTTGGGGTGATATCCAGTGCCTGTGGAATACTCAGTATGGTTCTTTCCTACAAAGCCGAAGAAAAGAACAAGAAGCCATAATACTGCACCGCAAAGTGCCAAAGGCGCAGCTCAATTACATAAAAAACTTTGTTTTTTCTCGTAATTGTTCTTAAATTTGTGCTATAATGTGTATTTTGTCCACAATATTAGCGCTGCTTTTGGCGATCAATCCGCAGAAAGATACTACGGAAGTGATCACCGATTTCCCTGTGCTGCACTTCAGGCTGGACAAGTATTCGTTCGACGACAACTATCTGGAAAATTTGTCGGCAATCGACTCAATTGCCTCAATCATAAACTATTACGGAGTAGACAATATCCGCTCCATCAAGATTACCGCATACGCTTCTCCGGAGGGTGTGAGGGAACACAACCTCCAGCTCAGCAAGCGCCGCGCCACCGCTCTCAGGAGGATTTGCCGCCGCGAACTGCCGGATGTGTTCGGCTTGATGTCGTTCCGCGCCGGAGGTGAATCCTGGACGCTTTTGAGGGAAAGAATCGTGGCGGATGAAAAAATTTCCGCCTATTCCAAGAAAAAAATTCTGCGTATTCTGGACAACCGGCACATTTCGGACGACACGCGCAAATGGCGTCTGGAAAACAAGCTCGGCCACGACGACGAAGTGGGCAATCTATACAAGTATCTGCTCCGCGAACACTACAAGTATCTGCGTTGCGGTATAACCGTGGCGGTCGTAGTGAAATCTTCCGCCGCTGGTCCGGCCGATTCCTCCTCCTCTTCCTCATCCTCCCCCGGTTCTTCCCACATTCCTTCTGGCATGGAGCAACCGGGAGACACCACTATCGACATTCAGGTCGTGGACACAACTTCGGCAATACAACCCGGAGACACCACCTCCGTAACACCGCCTGCCGACACCACCTCGCATATTCAGCCAGCCGACACCACCTCGCATATTCAGCCTGCCGACACCACCGCCGTGATCCCGCCTGCAGATACCACCTCTGGGATCCATATCGGCCCGTGCGTGGACGGTCCTCTTCAGCCCGTGACGGACTGGAAGCCGCGGAGGCCCATTATCGGCATCAGTACGAATCTTCCGTACGACATTACATATATCCCCCTCTATGGGCTCACCAGCGTGCCGTCATTGAGCGTGGAATACTATCCGGCGATGGGGAAATATTCTTTCGGGGCAGACCTTGATTATTCGCACTGGCTCCATCCGGACACACATCGCTACAACCAGATTCACAACCTCACCCTCTGGGGAAGGAGGTATTTCACAAGGGACGACGACCGCTTCAGGGGGGCATACCTCCTTGCAAACGTAAACGCCGTGCAGTACGGCCTTGGTTTCAATGCGAACGAGGGATACGAAGGCGAAGGCCTTGGCATCGGAGCCGGCGCCGGCTGGAAAGTGTACATCGGCCAGCGTTTCTACCTGGACATGGGCGGAACGCTGGGGCTGCTGTATTCCCGGTACGACCCTTATACCTGGGGCGGCGACGGCACGGGACGCTATTACTATGATTACACCGGAGACCCTGCTTCTTTCGTGACAAGACGCAAGAGGCTCGTGTGGTTCGGCCCCACCCGGGTTTTTATCTCGGTGGGATTCGATATTTACGGGAATAAGCGATGATGCGGAAAAGTGTCATATCGCTTGTGATAGTTACCGCCCTTCTTGCAGGCGGCTGCACCATCGAACCTCCCCTGTACCTGAGGACCCCCGTCAATACGGAACTTGTCCTTGCCACCAGGGTGGACATCCGGATAATGTGGCAGCCGGGCTGGGAGACAGTCTGGGGGTACAACTGGAACGAGGCAATATACGGCCAGCTCGGATACAGGCTTCCCGGCAGTATGAGGGTCCATATTTACGGCCACGACGCATCCGGCGCCCTCCAGTCTCATGTAACTCGCAATTTCGTGGGTGACAATACCATGCTCGATATCTACCCGGGCACGTATGATTTCCTCTTCCACAACAACGACTCCGAAGCCATCCGCTTCACCTCGGACGGGGAATACGGCGATGTCTGGGCCGATACCCGCGACATTTCCCGGGGCCTCCGGGAATCGTCGCCGGTTTATACCATGACCCAGAAATTGCGCGGGATGGACACGAAGGCCGATGAGATGGAAGAGGAACCCGTGTCGCTGCCGCCGGAAGACCTTTTCTCCGTGTATGTGCCAGACTATTTTGTCTCCGGGAACCTGGAAGATTATACATACGAGAATGGCCGGTATATCCTTAAGATTGAGCGCGAACTGTTACCGGCTACATATATTTACCTTTTCCAGGTTACCCTCCTGAACAACGACGGCCGGGTAGTTGGCAGCAGCGGAGGTGCGGCCGTTACCGGAATGGCCGGCGGGGCCAACCTTACTACCCGCGTGGCAGAAACGGAAACCGTATCTGTGCCGATGGATGTTTATTTCGACCGCAACACCGACATGATGGGCGCCAAGGTCTACAGCTTTGGAATTCCGGGCTGCAACGCCTACGACACCGAGAGCGTTGCGGCCGCACCGCAAGGCCAGCACTATTTTGTGCTTAACGTTTCTTATGTGAACGGCACCTACAAGAATATCCGCGTGGACGTTACCGACGAAGTGCGCGCCCTCCCGCTTGGCGGGGTAATACCCATAGAAATAGACGTAAACGACTTCCCGCCGGAAGGAGGATCGATCGGAGGAGGCGGATTCAACGCCCTTGTCGGAGACTGGGACGAGAAAACAGGAAGTACGACAATTTTGAATTAACATATTATAAACCAATTTATTAACCTTTTTAAATTTCATGCGTATGAAAAAAATTATGATTCTCGCAGCGGTTGCCATCGCAGCCGTAGCATGCAGCAGGACCTATGACATAGCTCCTGCTTCCGACCAGGCCATCGGCTTCAGCTCATGGACAGGTTACCTCACAAAGGCCATCAGCGATCCCCGTGTGGCCGGTACCAACACCTTTGGCGTAGGCGACAGTTTCGCCGTTTACGGCTATAAGGAGGCATCCTCTACCAAGACCACCGTTTTTGACGATGTCGCAGTTGAGATGACAGCCGCCGGTAATCCCGGCACTTGGACCTACAGCCCTCTCCGTTACTGGGACAGGAACGCCGACCAATATGTCTTCTTCGCTATCTCCCCTTCTGCAATCGGCACGGCTGCAACAGTGGCCCCCCAGACCGGTGAAATCACCAGCGCAAGCATCACCTTCGCGGGTAACAACAACGATATCCTCGTTGCCGACAAGGAGACTGTTGCTAACGCTGCTTTCGGCACCCAGGTGGTTCTGGACTTCAACCACATTGCATCCCTCGTGGACTTCAAAGTGGCCAAGGCTCCCAACCTGCACGATGCAACCGTTACCGTAACCGCTTTCACCCTTGCCAACATCAAGGCTACCGGTACCTTTGGCGTAAGCGATGCTTATAATGCAACAGTATATGGCGGTACCAACGGTCCTGTCGTTACCTGGAATTCCACGGCTACAGCATCTTATGTTCCCGCCAATGGCGTTACTTCCGTAACGCTTCCTCAGGTTATCGCAGAAGACGACGCATTCCCTGTTCCGGCAGAGCCTGCAGACGGCAAGTCCACAATGCTCATCAACAACCTGGTTGTAATGCCTCAGGTATTCACCGCTCCTGCGGATCCTGCAGTTACTACTGATGCAAACGCCCAGAAGCTTACCATCACCTACACAATCGAAGTTACAGGCGGCGGTACCAACGAGTACACTTCCACCCTTTGGCTCTCTGATTTCGATATCGTGAACGATACCGATCAGACCGACACCAAGGTTGCAAGCTGGGAAACCGGTAAGCACTACACCTTCTACATCACGCTCGATTCCACTCCTATCGTCTTCGGCGCCACCGTCAACGACTGGACAACCGGAACCGGCTATCACTATCTGCTGAACTAGTGTTAAAGATCAGCATCATACGCATTGCGGCGGCCATGGCGGGCGCCCTGCTCCTTGCAGGGTGCGCCGCCAGGCTAGACCCGGCGGAAACCGAAGCCCCCAAGGAGATAGGCTTCTCCGCCGGGTCCCCGCTGCTACGCGATGATGAACCCGGCACAAAGGGCGCTTACCCTGCCGGAACCAGTTTCGGCGTGTTTGCGTACAAAGGCACGTGGAGCAATAACCTCACTCCGGGGTTCATGTTCAACGTTGAAGTTGCCTACGACGGCACCTCGTACACTTATTCGCCCGTAAGGTTCTGGCCGGCAGTTACGGAAAAACTGAATTTCTGGGCCTACAGCCCGTATTCGGCTTCTCCAGTCCTTTACAAGGCCGGGTCAAACACGACGGAATTCACATCTGCAACCAAAGGCATTCCGGATATCCAGTATACCGCCGACGGCCATACGGACTTCATGGTATCATCGACCGTGAAAAACCAGACCAAAGACAGCAATTCCGGAGTGGTGGTTATGCCTTTCGACCATGCGTTGTCGCTTGTGGATGTAACCGTGAATAAGCAGGACCCGACATCGAAGTATACCGTAAAGCTAAAGTCAGTCCGTTTCGACGGAATCTACTCTACGGGAATACTGCGAAGTGCCGGATGGGCCGACTGGAGCGGTCCAAGGGGAAATCTTGTCATTTATGCCGATGATCCATCGGACCCCTCCGACGATATTACCCTTACCACATCGGCACAAGCGCTTGGGTCGGTTATTCCGCTCCCTCAGGAGCTGACCAACGCTGCAGCAAGGCTTCACGTAGAGTTCACCGTGTCCTATGCGGGCATCCTCCACGAGCGCACGACCGCCCGCGAGGTGCTTCTTTCCAATGTATTCGAGGCGGCATCGGCAAGGTGGGAAAAGGCAGGCCATTACAGCCTGGAACTCACCATCTCGCCCGACGATCCCATCGAATTCACGGTGAGCTGGAGCGACTGGGGCGACGTATTCAATTATCAGATCACGAGTTAGGATGACTCTGCGGAGTGAAATCATATCGGCATTGTTCCTTCTTACCGCGCTGCTCTGCGGCTGCGGGAAGGACGATTCCATGCGCGCCCCTGACAGGTGTGCACCGATATCTTTCTCCGCCGGCCTTACAACCCAGACCAAGGCTTACAAACCCGACGACCCCACCGTACTGCTTACGGTGGGCAATGAGGCCAGCATCTTCGGAACCCGTGTTAAAAACGACGTTTCGGAGCGCATATTCTCCAACCGTGCGCTCCACTGCGATGCGGTGCCGGATCCTCTGACTCCCGACAACCCGTACAGCAGCGTATGGAACTACTCTCCGCTGGAGTACTGGAAAGATGACGGCGACTATTTCTTCACCGCGGTTTTCCCTTATTCCGGCGAGGACGCCTGGATCGACGGCGATGCATTTTACCTGAATGTCCGTTACCAGACGGGCTCCAACCAGGATTTGATGGTAGCAAGGGCATATCGGGACGCGGCCGTAAGCACCGATCCCGTGAACCTGGAGTTCAAGCACGCCACTTCCGCGGTGCGTTTTCTCTTTGGAAAGGCATCCACTTCGGATTCGGACCACTACGAACTCACGTCTTTCCGTCTCGAAAACCTGGCGGCTGCAGGAACATTCAAGATCCAGACACGTCTTACCAACCCGGCAGTGGATCCCATATCCCTGTCACACTGGACTCCCGGTACCGTAACCACCATTGCATCGTGGCAGGCCAGTACCGGAGGCGGCAGTAAGAATATTCCACACCCATCCCTGGCATCAAATCCCGACGGCTATCTGCCAATGGGCTGGTACTACATGGTTCCGCACAGGCTCAACTCGGGAGCCGCCGTGCGATTCTCGCTCTCCTATAACGACGGCGACCCGGTGGAAACAGTCCTTAACATTTCCGACTGCGACGGCGTTCCCGGCGAGGATACGTGGATTCCCAACTGCGTTTACAATTACTACATTACCCTCACCCAGAGCGGACTTGACGTTACCGTAAGGGCCGTTCCCTGGGACGAGGTGACCGTTATAACCGACGACGTTATTTTTGAAGGATGAGAAAGGTCATAGCCATATCACTGCTTCTTGTTGCCCTCGCCTGCACAATGTCCTGCACCCGGGAGAACCCCGTTGAGGGTTCCGGTTACGGTGCTCTGGAACTGCGGCTTGGCAGCTGCAGCACAATCCGCATGGAGACCAAAACCCCTGCCGACGACCTTTTGGAAGGCCTGCGCTTCGACAATGTCCTTGTGGTTCTCACCGACAACGAAAATATAGTTGTGGGCTCCGTTTATAAAGCCTACCCTTATGTGCCCGGAGTGAGCGACCTTCAGGATGCAGTGGCGGAGACTTCGGTAACGGAGGATGTGATTCATTTCGACCATCTCCTTCCCGGAAACTATCATGTCTATGCCTATGCAAACATAGATGAAACCACCTGGCAGGACGGGACAATATCGGCAAATGAAATGCTGGTGGCCCCCGGCGACGATTTCACTCCTTTCCTTAGCAGGGAATTGCTGTCCCTGAATTCCGCCGACTCATCGGTCCCCGGAAGTCCTTCAACAAAGATGCTCCTTACCGGGCAGAAAACCATCCCCGTGGGTCTTTCCGTCGCAACGGAAACGGTGGATCTCCTGCGCCCCGTGGTGCGGGTGAAGGTTACCGTAAAGAACAACACGCCCTTCCCGGTTACTGTCGATACCCTTTACTTCAGCGGGTTCAATCCCAACAAAGCTTATCTCCTGGACCACCGCGGTTCCGGGAGCGTGCCGGTTGTTCCCGGCGGGGTTACTTACCGTAAACTTCCTGCCTATCCAATTTTGTCGGCAAGCCCGTCTACGGTGAGAGCCAACTCCGATACCCTGGTGTATCAAACCCTCGTCTACGAAAACGCCTCTTCCTCGCCGTATACGATTTATGGCGATTTTACCATGGACCGCTCGTCCGAGACCCTTTCCTCCCTTACCATGTCCCTTGGCGGAGATGCCGGAAGTTTCGGGCCCATAACTTATTCCTTATTGGACACCCTTTCTGAAGGCGCCCATGTGGATGTGCTTGTAATCAATCCAAGAAGCGCCACACGTTCAGGTCGCTTGTATTACAGGATAGGAACGGCTAATCAGCTTTCCTGGGAGAGTTGTGGCTATAGCGCTTTCTCCGATATGAAAGATAGAGCTGAAGCTATTTTCAATGAAGATGCACACTTTAAATACAAGGGTTTCAGCTACAACGGGTTTGGCGATAACAAATCCGGCTTGCTTGGGTGGACTGGTAATACGGGTGAAGATCCAATAACTCCACCTGCAGGAGATTACTATTTCGACTATTCCGGGGCCAAGAGCTCATACTTCAAAACAATACGAAAGTATAAGTCCGGTGATGTCTTTTATTATAGGATAGAAGGACTTGCCATAGATCCTATAAGTTCCGGAGACAATTCCATTGAGAATCTCCAGATAGAGCAGGGTAAGATAATGGGTGCCACCAACAGATACCCGTCCGGTATAAAGAATGATGACTTGATCCGTTTTAAAAATACGAACGGGCGTTACTTGAAATCCAACAATGCCTGGGGTGCCGGGGATGTCGATGTCGCAAAGGTGTGCAAACTGACTTTCGAGAATATCGCGGCAAATAACACTACTTCCGACCACCAGTTCATACTTTTCGGGTATTACAATCCCGGTAATCCGGGAGCGCCCCTGAAAAGGATCCTCAAGGAAAACAACAAGGAAGTGCCGCTCACATACATGGCCAGAAACGAAGACATCAACATCGTGATAAACGTCTTCTACGCCGATCAGGAAGGCTCCATCACCTTCCTTGTGGACAACTCCACCTGGGCCGATGATTATTCCACCACCTCTTCCCACACTTTTAACTGATTATGGAATGAAACGGAGATTGACTCACATATTCTTCCTTCTTTCGGCAGCCCTGTTTGCATGGGGGTGCATGGAGGAGAAATTGGATACTCCTTCCGATGTGGAAGAGGGCGGCATGGCAGACTGCGTTATATCTTTCGGCTCTCCCGCAGGGGCAAGCATCGACGTGAGCACAAAAGCGTCGCTGGGTCTTGCCCAGGAAAGCAACGTGTTCAACATTTACCTCCTCATTTTCGACGGCAACACCTCTTCCAGCAAGAAAATTTACGGCCACTATTTCGACGGCTCCAATCTTAACGCTTCCTCAGAGAGCAACTATTGGTCGGTGACCAACATGACATCGAAAACAGACCCTGCAACAAACGGAACCATACATTTCAGAACCGCCAAGAAGGCCGGCTGCACCATAGTGGCGGTTGCAAACATGAACCCCGACGACCTTGACGTCTCTCCCGGCCGCCTTTCCACCATTCAGACCTACGGAGACCTGCAGAATGTAGTTGCAACGCAGGTCCGAAGTGAAGTAGCTGCGAACTCCGGTTATTTCCTGATGACTGCCGAAACAAACGGGGTAAACATACAGGGCAACACCTCTGACCCGAACGATGTAAGCCAAAAGTCGCTTCTTCTTAAACGCATTTACGCCAAGGTAACAGTTAACGTGAGGATTGCCCCCGGCGCGCAAATCCGCACTTTCTCGCCCGACAAATGGCAGGTCATGAACGTTCCCACCTGCTCGTATCTTATGGAAAGGGCTGGGGACGATGCCGCAGACACCGAAGCCGAGTTCTTCAGCACCGACGCCCTTGGCTTCGAGACCGAAACAGTCTCCACCACCGCCGGCGACGTGTATGCCGATGGGAAAAACACCCCGGTTTCCATTCACAGTTTCTCCTTCTACATGATGGAAAACCGTAAGACTCCGGCCTCCGGAATATCGACCTATGCCGACAGAGAGAGGCGCGAAAAGCCCGCCTCCTACAGCGGAGGATACTTCCAGAACGGCGACTATCTGTATACCGACCCGCTGTCGGCCTATTTTACCATTACCGGCAAACTGCAGATGGCAGTGAGCGCCGGCGGAAACAGCAACGCCACGCTTGATGCAAATGTAAAATACGAGATTCACCTCGGAAACTTCAGCAGCAACCCGGCCGATTTCAATACCGAAAGGAATCACAGTTACGTATACAATATATATATAAACGGAGCAGAAGATATAAAGGCGGAAGTGGAGGCCTTTGGCGGTGCCAATCCCCTGCAAGAAGACGAGCCCGGCGCAACGGGCCGCGTTGTGGTTGCACTTGAAGAAGTGTTCAACAGCGACTGCCACTACAGCACCCAGGTGATTTCGTTCCACTACAACTATCTGGACCCCGACAACATCAGCTGGTACGTGGAAACCCCTTTCAATCCTGAAGGCATCGGCCCGGAGGGCGGGGTGGACCTTTCCATGATAGACTATAAGTGGGTGGAGTTCCACGTAAACGACATGGCCCAGGACGGAACCTATTATTCCGACCGGAGGGTGGTGTACCTGCCCCACGACTATAATTTCGTGGACATCGACGGAAATGCTCTGGACCGTCTGGACAAGGGGCGTACCATGTATGTGGATGAACTTGTAGATTACCTCAAGGCCCAGAAGCGCCAGTACGATGCCGACCTTCTTGCCATGACTCCCGGGGACCCCACATACGATCCTAACTATGTCCCTAAGAGTGATTTCGATGCCGGTGACGGTGGCCCCGGCGGCCCGAAAATCTCGGTAACGGCTTTCGTGAGCGAGTATTACTATACCGTGAATCCGCTCACCGGCGAGTATGACCCCACACTTTGGAAAACCATAGTGAACCATCCCATGAGGCGCATGCACATTCTGGCTTCGTCGGCAAGGTCGGCCGACGGCGAGAGCGACCTCATCGGCGCATCCTTCACCATCCAGCAGCGTTCGATCCAGAGTATCTATGCCGTACACGAAACTGCCGGCCTTGAATCGGCCTGGGGAATGGAATTTACCGACGATGAACATGAAACCGGGGCGGGCCACTATTGGAAGAATGAGAATATGGAGGACTGCGGCAATACCAGCTCTACAAACGGCCGTATCAATTCCATGAAGATATGGGGTATCCTGGACAAGGATGGAAATGATTCCATGGTTGGCGAGCGGTGGGACACCTTCCTTAACCTTGAAGGCACCAATGAAACGGCACAGCTCCATTCCGACTATAACTACTTGCGTTACAGTTGCCTTTCCCGTAACCGCGACAACGACGGAGACGGTATAATCGACCCCGAAGAGATTCGATGGTACATGGCATCCGACATACAGCTCATCGGCGTTTTCCTTGGCTCGTACGGCATTGAGGGCGATGCCCGTCTTTATCAGAGAAGCGCATCGGACCAGCAGAGCAGCAACAAAGACAAGTGGCGTCAGCATGTCATTGCCAGCAACCGCTTTATCTATACCCCTCAGGAACAGTCGGACTGGAATAACAGCAACAAGTATCCCCGCGTAGTGTGGGCCGAAGAAGGTGCGAACGGCAGTAACCTCAGTTATAAGGGCATTTCCGAGCAGACTACCGTGTTCAGTACCCGCTGCATACCAAGCCTGGGTGTCTATATGGAGGGGGGGCAGCG
>JAEEGJ010022798.1_pt1 | contig 13239 bp, 9 predicted proteins | sample 8958761 | NCBI WGS metagenome assembly JAEEGJ01 (sample SAMN16246546, study PRJNA631951) | gut metagenome | biome: gut microbiome; feature: rumen; material: RS-attached | host: Bos | place: Iran: Karaj | collected 2018-10
AAGAGCGGCGACGCCCTGTGGAAGGCGATCCGCCAGGAACGCCGCGTGGAACTCGCCTTCGAGGACCACTGGTACTGGGATCTCCGCCGATGGAAGGAGGCGGCCGAGGACTGGCCTGTCGGCCTGAACAACTACCAGGTCCACGGCCTCAAGATCGAGTCCACCGCCGTCGCCGGCCAGTACAAGTATACGTACGTCTCCGTCGACGACAAGGACCGCAACTTCCCGGCCAAGATGTACCGGTTCCCGCTTCCCGACGGCGAACTGAACTCGAATCCGCTTGTCAATCAATACCCTGAATGGAACTAGCCATGAAAAAGAGCGTCATCTTTCTGATTGCGGCCGTTGTCATGGCGGCCTGCCACCAGCCGGAATTCGTGGAGCCCACGGCCGACCGGCAGGGGATCACGTCCCTGGCGGCCTATTTCGCCTTCGGTCCTTTCGAAGGGCAGGAAATGGGCCGGCTGGAGATCTCCGATCCCGCCGTGGAGCGGTATGAGATTCCCATTCCGTGGTATTTCCCCGAATCCTCCGACGACATCACCACACCCTATATGACGAAGGTCCGGGTGCGCGCCTCCCTGCAGCCCAACTGCAAGATCGACCCGCCCCTGACGGTGCTGGACCTGACGGAGGAGAACCATTTCTCCTACACCGACGCGACCGGCGAGAGCCACGGCATCATCATCACCGGCAAGCGGGTGAAGTCCAGCAAGTGCGAGATCGTCACCTTCGCGCTCAAGCAGCCGCAGCTGAGCGGCATGGTGGACAAGGCCGCCCGCAAGGTGTCCCTCATCACGGCCAAGGACCTGTCCGTGGCCGAGGCGACCGTCACCCTGTCGGCCCATGCCACCATCTCCCCGGACCCGGGCGAGCCGCACAACTACAACGAAGGCTTCACCTTCACCGTGACGGCCGACGACGGCGTGACCAAGGCGGAGTACCTGGTCATCAAGAATATCCCTGAAAAGATCGACTACGGCGTGAATGCCACCAGCGCCGAGACGCTGTTCAACCTGGACCCGTCCTCCGGCATGGGCCTTCCGGGATACCAGGCCGTGGCGAACGTGTCCATGGGCGTGATCGATTCCGACCTGATCGTCAATGTGGGCGACGGCTCCACGCCGCGCTATTACAACAAGATCGTGGGCACGTACGGCGGCCAGATCAAGATCGGAAGCGCCGTCCCGACCGGCGCCATCGCCTCCGACGAGAAGGACCACCTGCTGATCTGCAACCTCGCCGAGACGGGTGAGCAGTTCACTATCTGGAAGACTTCCTCCGTGAAGGAAGCCCCGGTGGAACTCCTCTCCTTCAAGAACGAAGAGGACATCCAGCTGGGCCTGGAGATGAAGGTCATCGGCGACATCGAAGGCGAGGCCTCCATCTCGGTCACCTATCCGGGCCTCGCGGGCGTCACGCAGAGCGGCCGCTTCCGCTCCATCCACATCGTGGGCGGGGAAGTGGTCTCCAACGAGCTCAAGGACGTCAGCGGCACCGGCTTCCTGTGGGGGCCCGGCGCTTCCGGCAGCACCTGCGTCCCGGCGGCTTCGGCGCAGAACGACGCCGGCTGGTACAGCTGCGCGTATTCCGACAACCTCCTGACCTGGTTCAAGCCCGACCTGACCATCGGCAAGCAGCTGAACGGCTATGGCGACGGTACGGACGATGTCCAGGGCGGCGGAACGTACGTGGACAGCAACACGTCCCCGAACAACCTGGATACCAAGGGCTTCAACAACGCCCGCTACCTGGCGCTGTTCGTGTCCAACCACTTCCCGAAGTGGTGGCCGGGCCCGCAGCTGTATGTGTATGACATCACGGGCGGCTCGCTCCAGGGCGACAACATCTGGAACAGCCCGGGTCTGGTGTTCTCCAGGCCGTTCATGTACAACCTGCAGTACAACACGGGCGGCCACGACGGGAACGGCGCCTGCGGCGACGTGATCCTGGCCCCTTCCGCCGACGGCTACATGCTGTATATCTACTACTACGACCATTACTCCCAGATGCTGGGTGGCTTCAGCCTGGATTGCATCAAGCGATGAAAAGTTTCGGACTCATACTGACGGTCCTCCTGGCGGTCTCCTGCAACGGGACCGCCGGGACGGACATGCCTGAATGGCGCTGGCAGGACAAGGAAAAGCCCGCCTTCGTGGAACCGCACCCTGCCATCGTGGCCCTGGGATGGTCCAATGTGACGGACGGCTATTCCACCCTGCCCGAGGGCGTGGACATCTACCGTTCTCCCGAAACGATCGGCGGAAACAAGGTGATCGCCTACATCGCCGTGGCGGACCTCTCCAAGGTCGCCTGGGATGTCCGGAGCATCGACGACCCCACCATCCAGGGGACTTCGGATCCGCTGAAGACGCCGGCCCAGTACTACCAGGAAACGGCTGCGCCGGTCATCGTGAACGGCGGCTATTTCTTCGTCGAGGGCGGCAAGCGCTACAATGCCAGCGTCGCCGTGAGCGGCGGCCGCGCCTATGGCGTGAACCTCAATTACGCCTCGAAGGACTGGGTGACGATGTATTATCCCACGCGCGGTGTCTTCTACGAGAAGGACGGCGCCTGCGCCACGGGATGGACCTACTGGAGCGGGGGAGCCAAGCATTACCTGTACGACGTTCCCGCCGCCAATTCCTGGTCGAAGGATCCGCTGCAGATTCCCGATGCCAACTTCCCGGCGAAAGCCGCCGATTTCGCGCCGCAGACCGCCATCGGCGGCGGCCCCGTGCTGCTCAAGGGCGGAAAGGTGGAGAACACCTGGGAGGCCGAGATGTTCTATGGCGGCGGAGCCGACGACAAGATGCCGGAGGCCCGGCATCCCCGGACGGCCGTCGGCGCGACGAAAGACGGCCTGCTCATCCTCTTTGTCTGTGAAGGACGCGGGATGACGGACGGCGTCGCGGGGATGACCTTCGCGGAGGAAGCGGCGGTCCTGCAGTCCCTGGGCTGCGTCGACGCCCTGAATCTGGACGGCGGCGGCTCCAGCTGCCTGCTGGTGGAAGGAAAGGAAACCATCAAGGTGTCGGACGGCTCCCAGCGCGCCGTCGGCTCCGTAATTCTCTTGAAAAAGCGATGAGAAAGGTTTGGTACATCCTGGGCGCTTTCCTGCTCCTCGCCGCCTGCACCCCGGAGGAAACGGGGTACAAATGGCGCGATGAGTGGGATCAGGGGACGCCCGGCGGCGGGGGAGGCGGCGGTGAGACGCCCGGCCTTCCCGACATCAAGGGCAAGCCGCGCTATGTCTGGGTGGACGCCGCCGCGAATTTCTCTTACTATGCCAATGACGCCGCCTACATCACCGAGGACTGCAAGCGCATCGCCGCGATGGGCTTCACGGATCTCGTCGTGGACGTCCGTCCCACGAGCGGCGACGTCCTGTTCAACTCGACCGTGGCTCCGCCGTGCCTGAAATGCGCCGCGTGGGTGAACGGGCGCTACCGCTGGGTGGAGCGCACGGCGACTTTCGACTATCTCGCCACCTTCATCCAGGCGGGCCATGCGGCCGGCCTCCGCGTGAATGCCGGCATCAATACGATGGTGGGCGGCTACCATTCCTCCATCGGCGACGTGGGCATGCTCTATGACCATCCGGAACGGAAATCCTGGGGCGCGGTGGACAATCTCGCCGCCGGCCTCACGAACACGATGGACGACGCCGACACCGGCCCCCGCTTCCTGGACCCGGCCAACGCCGAGGTACAGGAGTTCCTGCTGACGATGCTGGGCGAACTGGCTGCCTATGAGGGACTCGACGGCATCGTCCTGGACCGTTGCCGCTACGATGACTACAGCCTGGACGCCGGCTATACCGAAGCGGCCAAGGAGGCTTTCACGACCTATCTGGGCGACGAACCGTCCGCCTGGCCGGTGATGCCGAAGGGACAGGCCTATGTTTCGTCCAATCCGTCCACGCTCCAGCGCAACTGGCTCACTTTCCGCTGCAAGGTCATCCATGATTTCATCGCCCGGGCGGCGGCCAAGGTCCACGAAGTGAACAAGGACGTCCGTTTCGGCGTGTACGTGGGAGCCTGGTTCTCGGAGTACTACCAGAGCGGTGTCAACTGGACCAGCGAGAAATACGATCTCAAGAAGAACGAGTCCACCTACAAGTGGGTTCCCGCGAACTACCAGAAGACCGGCTTCGCCGACCTGCTGGACTTCATCTTCCTGGGCGCCTACGCCGGAACCGGCAGCATCCACGGCAGCGGTGAATGGACGATGGAAGGGTTCGCAAAGCTCGGGGCCAAGCGCCTGTGCGGCGTGGTGCCCTTCGCCGCCGGCCCGGACATCGGCAACGCCACCGGCTTCGAGAACGGCAAGCAGGAAGCCCTCCTTCCGGACATCGTGTCGACGATGCTCGGCGCCTGCGACGGCGGGATGTTCATCTTCGACCTCTGCCATATCCGGATGTTCGACTACTGGAACGCCTTCCAGACGAGCATCGACGCTTATTTGAAAACACTTTAACTTTTAATCCATCCTACTATGAAAAGATTCCTTTTGATTGTCTCCGTGCTGGTGGCGGCCTGCGCCGTCTCCTGCAAGAAAGAAACGAAGGTGGAGGATGCCGTGACCATCAAGACCGACGAGCAGGTCGTTCCTGTGGAAGGCGGCGTGCTTTCCATCGCGATCAACTCCACGGTGCCCTGGACCGCCAAGGCTTCCGAATCCTGGGTGACCCTCTCTCCCTCCAGTGGTCAGGCGGGGGACGCGACCGTCAAGGCCTCCGTCCTCAAGAACGACACCAATGACAGCCGTACGGCGACCGTGACCTTCACGGCCGGCACCAAGACGGCCACGTACTCGATTGTCCAGGATCAGCTCAATGCCCTGAACATCGCCCAGACCGAATATGAGGTTCCTGCGGAAGGCGGAACCGTGGAGGTGAAAGTCAGCGCCAATGTGGACTATCAGGTCCTCATTCCCGAAGCGGTCGACTGGGTGCAGAATGCCACCACTCGAGGCCTGACCGAGAGCACGGTCGTCCTCAAGGTCGCCCCTACCCTGGAAGTGGAGGCGCGTACGGCCAACATTACCATTTCGGACGGGACCCTTTCTTCGACGGTGAAGATCACCCAGGCCGCCTTCGAACCATATTATGACCTGCTGCTTCCGGAAGGCGTGGGACAGTTCAGCGGCTTCGGTGACGGCAATCCGCTGGTCCTGGGCGCGGATGTGACCAGCTTCACGGTCGAAGTCAGCACCAACCTGGAGCATCGCTGCTATTTCGCCCCTTGGGATCCCGAGGTGGGCGCCGCCGTGGAAACCAACGATGTGGGCTGGATCAAGTTCGAGTATGACAAGGACAAGATCGTCTTTACCCTGGAGCCCAACACCACCTATCTCCCGCGTGAGGAGTACTTCTACTCCGGCTGCTTCGTGGGCGAACAGGACTTCGCTGCCTACGGCTCCTGCGTGCTCATCCGTCAGGAGGGCCTGGTTCCCGAAGCCGGCGCCAGCGTCCTCTGGACCAAGACCCTTCCTGAAATCGGCATTCCCGCCGCTTACAACCGGCTTGCCTACAAGACCGCAGGCGGTGACGCGCTGCTGGTTTCCGACGGCGACAAGGTCCATGTGGTGAGCCCGGCCGACGGTTCGTATTGGAAGGCCATCGACTGGACCAACATCCAGCCTACCTCCATCTGCTCCGACGATGCCGGCAACGTCGTGGCCGCGGAAGACATTCCTTTCGCTTCCGGAACGGAGTATGTCATCTATTACACCGACGATGTGAACCAGGATCCGAAGCCGCTGATCAAGCATACGGCCGACTTCGACGGCACCCTGGGCAGCGTCCGCGTCCGGGGCAACCTGGCCGACCGCGCCGTCGTGACCGGCTTCGTCACCGGCAACCGCTACTGGGCCGGCTGGGAGATCGACAAGTTCGAGATCTCGATGGACAATTACTATGCGCAGGGCACCGGCGGCCAGGCCCGCGGCCCGATCGCCGTGGACGCTGACGCCTGGAATCCGGAATCCGGCGCCGTGATGTCGCTGGGACCCAGATTGAACGACGGCATCGTGTACCGTGCCTACGATACCAGCTGGTGCCTGTACTATCTGGCGGATGCTTACACACCGAACTGGCTGACTCCTTATGACTGGAAGAACATCTCCGATGCCGGCGCCGGCGCGGGCAATGAGAACCAGAACAATATGGACATCATCGACTACAACGGCCGTCGCATCATCGCCTACACGCAGGGGGCCTGGTTCACCTGGGGCGGCAATCACGATGTCTATTTCCTGGATGTTACCAATCCGCTCAATACGGAGGTCATCGCAATCCTGTCCGGTGATGAGCTGGCCGCTGTCGATGAGATTCCGGGCGCAGACGGTATGGCTTCCTACCCGTATGCCGACGTGAAACTGCACGTGGAAGACGGCGTGGGTCTCGTTTGCTATGTAGTGAACAGCACTTATCAGAGTCTCTCCAAGGTTCTCCTCAGCTTCTGATGCGCTGTCGATGGTTACTTGCAGGGGCGCTGGCTCTCTTATTGGGAGCCTGCGCCCCTGCTTCAAAAGAAAAGCCCCGGTATCTCTGGATTGACGCCGCGGCGAATTTCCCGAGCTACGGCAATGACGCCGATTCCATCGCCCGGGACTGCCGCCGCATCGCCGAAATGGGATTCACGGACATCGTCGTGGATGTCCGGCCCACCAGCGGAGATGTGCTGTTCGCTTCCGCCGTCGCTCCGGCTCTGAAAAAGATGCCGGGATGGGTCGGAAGCGGTTGGGGATACCGTGAGCGGACGGCGGATTTCGATTATCTGCAGGCTTTCATCGACGCGGGCCATGCGGCCGGACTCAGGGTCTATGCCGGGGTGAACGTAATGGTCGGCGGCTGGAAGGCGCCCGGCATCGAAATCGGCATGGTTTACGACCGTCCGGAGCGGCAGGAATGGTGTTCCGTGGACTATCGGATAGACGGCGCGTTGGTGAATCATGCTCTGGACACGGCGACCGTGGGCGGCCGTTTTCTGGATCCGGCCCATCCCGAAGTGCAGGCGTTCGCGCTGGATATGCTGGCGGAACTGGCTTCCTACAGGGAACTGGACGGGATTGTGATGGACCGCTGCCGGTATGATGACTATGCGATGGATGCAGGCTATACGGAGGCCGGGCGCCGGGCTTTTGCCGATTATCTGGGGCGTGAACCGGAGCGGTGGCCCGTCTTTTCAGAGCCCGGCCACATTTTTCTGGACAAGGACCCGGATGAATTGGAAAACCGCTGGCTGACGTTCCGCTGTCAGGTCATCCACGACTTTGTCACCCAGGCTGCGGAGAGGGTTCATGCCGTGAATCCCGGCATCCGGTTCGGCGTCTATGTGGGCGCCTGGTTCTCAGAATATTACCGCAGCGGGGTCAACTGGACCAGTCCGAACTACGACCTGGCGTCCGAGGAGCCCACGTATGCATGGGCGACGCCGGACTATCAGTCTGCGGGTTTTGCGGACCGGGTGGACTTCCTGCTTCTGGGAACCTATTGCCCGGCGGCCAATGTCCATGGAAATGCAGAAAAGACGATGGAGGGTTATGCCCGTCTGGGCCGCAAACGCCTTTGCGGAGATGTACCTTTCTTTGCGGGCCCGGACATCGGTAACGAAAAAGGCTTTGAAAAGGGTGGCCAGGGTGATTTGCTGCCGGAAATTGAAGCGACCATCCGGAAAGAGGCTGACGGGTTCTTCCTTTTCGACCTCTGCCATATTCGGATGTACGATTATTGGAACGTCAGATTTTGAGTTTGACACCCAGTTTCGTGAGCCCCCAGGCGATGCCCAGGCAGACGGCGGTGTAAACGGCGCATTTCCCGACGCCGACCCAGCCGGACAGCCATTCCGGGATGGTAGGCTGGATGAAGATCCAGAGTGCCACGAACAGATAGGGAATCATGTACACGGTGAGCGTGGCGGTTCCGGCCGGAGAGAACGGCTTGAACCAACCCGTCTTGCCGTGTTTTTCAAGTACCCGCAGCAAGGTGTACAGGGCGACGGACAGGGCGCAGACATACAGGCACCAGGGGAGTGTGCCCAGGTTTTTGGAAATGATCCAGCACTGGTGCACGGCCATGGCCAGGACGGCTAGGACGGCGGCTGCGGCGAAGCCGATGCCCGCCTTCGCGGTGCGGAGACGGCGCTCGGCGAGCACCGTGAGCAGGCCGCCCAAGGCCATGATGGCGCCATGACCGTTGCCAAGCTGCAGGGCTCCCGCGATGTCGGAGAAGAAATTGTCGCCCAGCCAGGCCTCTCCACCCCGCATGGGAGCGACGGATAGATTGATGAAGCACAACCCCAACCACACAAGCGCCAGCGGCCAGGGATGCTCCCGGCACAGCAGGTAAGCGATGGCGCAGAAAAGATACATCCACCCGATCTGCCCCAGGATACCCCACCAGCCGGCGCGGAAATGATCACCGTCCTGCGAGCGGAACGTGACCAGGAGACCGAGCAGCAGGAGAACGCCGGCCCATTTCAGGATGCGGGCCGCCTTGAAATCCTTGGGATACTGGTTCCAGACCAGGAAGAACCCCAGAAGCATCAGGAGGATATACACGCCTTTGTTTCCCGCCATATTGACGGATTCGCAGTTGTAGATGAAGGCGCCCATCAGCAGCAGGGCCAGGGTGCGGCTGAGCACGTGCCCCAGGATGCCGGCGACGCCCGTTCCCTTTTCCACCCGGCGGTCCAGGGCGTAAGGTACGGACATGCCCATTGCGAAGAGAAACATGGGGAAGACGATGTCCGAGAGCCCCATTCCGTCCTCCCAGGTGGCGAAATGTTCCAGGGCGTGCGGAACGTTGAAAACGGTCCAGAAATCGTTGACAAACACCATGAGGACCATCGTCAGTCCTCTGAACATGTCGATGGCGAGATTCCGTTTATTCATCTTCAGGCAGGTTAACCCATGTTTCATTGGCCCAGCCGATGCTGCGGCCGGTTCCACGGACCTCTCCCCGAACGCCTTTTTCCTGCAGCGTGCGGAAACCGGGGTCGGAGGGCTTGAGGTCCAGGAAAGGAAGGAGATAGCAGCCGTGGTCCAGCAGGACGGACTGAACCTCGGAGACCGGCACGTCGCGCGCCTGCCGGCCGCTTTTCACGGCGAGGGCGGCCAGTGTGCCCGCCGCCTGTCCCATGCCGGTCACTACGGGCTGCAGCCGCGTGGCGCCGTTCATCTCCCAGGAGACGGAAACGGCCTTGTCGGCAATCAGGAGGTCGTCCGTCATGACGGGAATGACCACCCCCAGCGGGACGCTGAACGAAGGAATCTTCCCGAACCACAGGTGAGACAGCTCTTCCCGGCGCGGATTCTGGACGTGGTGATGGTCCACGGGATAGTCGCCCACGGCGATGGCGCGGGTGTAGAGGTCGAAGCGATAAGGTTCCTTGGCGGCCTCGACCGTCATCGTGTCCACGCCGGCGATGCGTCGCGCTTCCCGGTAGTACGGAAAGAAGGGGAGTCCGTCCTCCGTGGGAAAAACATCATCAGCAATGCCGATGTGGTTGTATCCCAGTTCATGCTGCAGGAAATAGATGAAGCCGAGGGTGCGCAGTTTCGCCTTTCGGACGACTTCTTCCCGCTCCCGGGGTGTCATATCCAGGTATTCCGCGAAATAGTCGTTGGCACAGACCGGCCAGTTGAGCATGATGTGGCCGTCCGGCAGCCGGCCGTAGGAAAGCATCATTTCCGGGCTCCAGAGCTGCTGCCCCTGGGGATTGAAGCCGTCCCGGTTGTCCGCGAGCGGGTTGTCGCAGCAGTTCCGGTACAGGTCGATGTCATAGCCTTCGGGTTCCGGAATGGGTACGGGTTCCGCGTATTCCTTGAGGATGGCGACGTAGGTAAGATCCTGGGCCGAAACGCGGTCATTCAGTTCTTCGGCTCCGGCGAGCGCGGCGATATCGCCCAGTTCGGTCCCGTCGACAAGCATTCGGGCCCGTGCCCGGGATCCGTCGGAGAAGGTCAAGATCCATCCGTTCCGGACTCGGTGGACCATCTCTCGGACAGTCAATCCCGTACGTACTTCGACACCGGCCCCGTCGGCCATGTTCCGAAAGATTTCTGCGCCGACGGCTGGATTGAACAGGATGTTGGACACCCAGCCTGACTTCATCGCCTCATATCCGCCGTAGCGGGCGGCCAGAGAATCTGTGAATTCTCCGAAAACCCCGCCGCGTAGGCGGTAGTTTCCGTCAATGGCGCTGACTCCGGCCGAGGTGAGCATACCACCCAGCCAGGGGGTATCTTCCACGATCAGGGTTCGGGCGCCGTCGCGTGCCGCTTCGATGGCCGCAGCCGTACCTCCGGTTCCGCCGCCGGCTACGACGACGTCATAGACGGGTGTGCAGGAAAGGACGGCCAGCACCAGTCCGATGGAAAAACAGCGTTTCATCTTTTACAAAAATACGGAATAATGCGTATATTTGAAAGAGTTAAAAACCAGAGTTTATCCGTGAAACGCAGATCTTTCCTCAAGAATGCCATGTTCATCACGGCGGCCGCGACGGCCGCGCCGGTTCTCACCCGGTGCGGGCGGAAGGAAGCCGGAGAAGCGGCCGCTTGGTCGGAAATCGCCCGTGATTTCCGGTACGGGCCGGACGGCACCTTCAAGGTCCTCCAACTGACCGACACGCATTATATTTCCGGCGATCCCCGCAGCGAGCGGGCGCTCCGTACGGTCGAGGAAATGCTGGACGCCGAGCGCCCGGACCTGGTCATCCATACAGGCGACATCGTCTTCGGCCGGCCGGACCTCCGGTCGGCGCAGGAAATTCTGCGGCCGATTGCGGAACGGTCAGTCCCGTTCGCCGTTGCACTTGGAAACCACGATTCCCAGTTCGGCGCCTCCCGGGAAGAGATGTATCAGGTGATCCGCGATATCCCCGGTTGCGTGAATCTTCCGCCCAAGGAGGGCGTGTACGGCTGTTCCAACGATGTCATCACGCTTTCAGGTCCCGGAGGCGTGGACCGCGTCTTTTATCTGTTCGATTCCATGGACGCCGTCATCCTGAAAGGGGAGGAGGAGATTCATTCGTACGACTATATCCGCTTTTCCCAGCTGGACTGGTATCGGAAGCACAGCGAAGCGTTCACCCGGAGCCATGGCGGTTCCCCCGTTCCGTCGCTGGCCTTCTTCCATATCCCGCTGTGCGAACTCCCGGAAGGGCTCGCGAACGGCGGCAGGATTCTCGCCGGCGAGAACGGCGAGCCGCCCTGCCCGTCCCGCCTGAATTCCGGCCTGCTGGCGCAGATGCGGGAACTGGGCGACATCCAGGCCATCGTCAACGGTCATGACCACGACTGCGACTACGTTCTGGATTACGGGAACATGTATTATATTTACGGCCGATACAGCGGTTGTGACACCGTCTACAACCACTTGGGCGCCAGTGGCGCGCGCGTGTTCCAGTTCACGCAGGGCATGCGGCCGTTCCGGACCTGGGTCCGCCTCCAGGGCGGGGAAGTCCGGCAGGACCTGGTTCTGGCCCGCTGACCGGTTACTCCATCAACTTCTTGTATTTGAAGCGCTTGGGCTCGACATTGCCCAGGCGCATCTTTTTATTCTCCTCGTACTCGGAATAGTTGCCGTCGAAGAAGACGACCTGGGAATCGCCCTCGAAGGCGAGGATGTGGGTGGCGATGCGGTCCAGGAACCAGCGGTCGTGGCTCACCACGACGGCGCAGCCCGCGAAGCCGTCCAGGCCTTCCTCCAGGGCGCGGATGGTGTTGACGTCCACGTCGTTGGTAGGTTCGTCCAGCAGGAGGACGTTGCCTTCGTCCTTGAGGGTGAGCGCGAGGTGCAGGCGGTTCCGTTCACCACCGGAAAGAACGCCGCACAGTTTTTCCTGGTCGGCGCCGGAGAAGTTGAAGCGGGACACCCAGGAGCGGGCGTTGATGTCGCGGTTGCCGAGGCGCACCCATTCGGAGTTGCCGGCGATGGTCTCATAGACCGTCTTGTCCGGGTCGATGGACTTGTGCTGCTGGTCAACATAGGCGATTTTTACCGTCTCGCCAATCTCGATAGTGCCGCTGTCGGGTTGCTCGATGCCCATGATCAGGCGGAACAAGGTGGTCTTGCCGGCGCCGTTCGGGCCGATGACGCCCACGATGCCGGCCGGCGGCAGTTCGAAGGTCAGGTGCTCGAACAGCACCTTGCCGTCATAGGCCTTGGACACGTCGTTGAACCGGATGACTTTGTTGCCCAGATGCGGTCCGTTCGGAATGTAGATTTCGAGGTTGGCCTCCTTCTGCTTGACATCGGCCGAAGCGAGTTTCTCGTAGGCGCCAAGACGGGCTTTTTGTTTGGCCTGGCGGGCCTTCGGGGCCATCCGGACCCATTCCAACTCGCGTTCCAGCGTCTTCCGGCGCTTGGATTCCTGCTTTTCCTCCATCGCGAGGCGCTTGGTCTTCTGGTCCAGCCAGGAGGAGTAGTTGCCCTTCCAGGGAATGCCCTCGCCGCGGTCCAGCTCCAGGATCCAGCCGGCGACGTTGTCCAGGAAATAGCGGTCATGGGTGACGGCGATGACCGTGCCCTTGTACTGCTGCAGGTGCGCTTCCAGCCACTGGATGGATTCGGTGTCCAGGTGGTTCGTGGGCTCGTCCAGCAGGAGGACGTCCGGCTGCTGCAGGAGCAGGCGGCACAGGGCCACGCGGCGGCGCTCACCGCCGGAGAGAGTGCGGATCTTCGCATCGGAGGGCGGGCACTGGAGGGCGTCCATCGCCCGTTCCAGCTTCGCGTCAATCTCCCAGCCGTCCAGGTGCTCGATGAGTTCGGTCAGTTCACCCTGGCGCTCGATGAGGCGGTTCATCTCGTCGTCGTCCATGGGCTCCATGAACTTCATCGAGATGTCGTTGTATTCCGCGAGGACGTCCATCACGTCCTGTACGCCTTCCTGAACCACCTCGATGACGGTCTTGTCCGGGTCCATCTCCGGTTCCTGGGCGAGATACCCGACGGTGTAGCCCGGCGCCCAGACGACCTCGCCCTTGTAGGATTTCTCCACCCCGGCGATGATCTTCAGAAGGGTCGATTTACCGGAGCCGTTCAGGCCGATGATGCCGATCTTCGCTCCGTAGAAGAAGGAAAGGTAGATGTCCTTGAGGATGACTTTGTTGTTGTGCGGGAGGACCTTGCCCACCCCGTTCATCGAGAATATGATTTTTTCGTCAGCCATGGCTTTGTTTTTGCTATGTGCACTCTTTGCAAATATAAGGAAAATAATTGATGAAACT
>JAEEGJ010022799.1_pt1 | contig 13239 bp, 8 predicted proteins | sample 8958761 | NCBI WGS metagenome assembly JAEEGJ01 (sample SAMN16246546, study PRJNA631951) | gut metagenome | biome: gut microbiome; feature: rumen; material: RS-attached | host: Bos | place: Iran: Karaj | collected 2018-10
GCCGAGCGCTGCCTTTGCGGTGTTGTAATGCCATGCGCCGCCGATGACCGCGAGAACACCCTGATTGTTCTTATCGAGGTCCGCGTCCCAGCCGTCCGGAGAAGCCCACTTGAAGCCGTTCGGATCGGCAGCGTACGCCTGCAGCCAGCGATAGATCGCAACGGTGTCGTCGCCCTGGCAGTTGCTTTCGCCCTTGCTGCCGCCCGACTGCGGTTCTGCGCCTTCATAGATCTTGACCGTGGTCGCATGGTCGCTTGCTCTCGTTGCGAGCAGCGCGAACGACATGTTGAAGCCGTCGTCGCCGGTGACCGTGACCGCCTTGCAGCCCGCCGCCTTTGCAGCTTCCTGCAGACCTTCAAAGGTCTGTGCCTGCTCTTCGGTTACGAGCGCCTTGTTGTAGTAAAGGAACAGCGCCTGAGAAATATACGGGACGCCGTAGAGGTACTTCGTGCCGTTCAGGTTGGAATAGATGACCTTCTGGAACGATTCCGGATTGTCCGCCAGAACCTGCGCGACCAGCGCCTCGTTCGTAATGGGCTTTGCGCACTGCGTTGCGGCAAGCTTGCCGATGTTATCGTGCGCGACCGTATAGATGTCCGCTGCTGCGGTCGGGTCGTTGGTGATGGTGCCGGCAACCGAACCGGTGTCCATGCCCTTTACCTCGATTTTGTATCCGAAATCCGGATGCGCCGCAACGTATTCGTCACACGCCTTCTGATAGTATTCCGCGGATTCTTCACCGACCCAGACGCGGATCATGCCGTCGTCATTTGCCTTTGACGGCTGCTGCTGTTGCTGTCCCTGCTGTTGCTGCTGACCGCCTTCGGCGGGCGTGGTCTCATTGCCGCCGCAGCCGACAAACAGCGATGCTGCCAAAGCCAGAACCAGTATACAAACAATCAATTTCTTCATTTTGAATTCCTCCATATACAAACTAATTTATTCCGTTATAAGACAGTTTTTCGATGATCAGAATGCCTGTCATCATATCAAGGATCGTTTTGTCTTTTCTGCTGCACAGGATCTCTATGAGCCGCAGGACCGGTACCAGAACGAACGTCCATATTCCGGTCAGCAGGTAGAGCCCCATGCCGTCGATCAGAAAGACAAACAGGAATCGAAAGAAGATCTGGTACCAGACCGCCCGTCTCTGTCTGCGTTCGTGGAACGGCATAATCCCGGTCATCAGCTTGCCGGGCGTCGCGCGGTTCTTGTTCAGAAACGGCGTCGCCAGCAAAACGGGGAATGTTGCCAGAAGCCCGGCGGATGCTTTCAGGAGATATCCGTGAAGCTCTGCCGAAAACCGTTCATCCAGATATTCGCGGTTTCCGTTCAATGCTTCCGTGATCGCTGCCGCATCGCTGCCGTAAGCGGCTTTCACTTCCTGCTCGATCGCGGTGTACCGTTCGTAATGCCCGTTATGGACATTCGCGGCGGGACTCCGCATGATCAGAGCGGCGAACAGCATGAACAGTCCGAAGATCAGTACCGTATCGAACCCGTCCGCAATGATCCGTTTCAAAAGATACGGCTTGGAGTTCGGTTCGATCTCAATCGTCTTTCCCTGTACTTCTGCTTTCATGTCAGCAGATCTTCATGTCGATTCTGGTCGAATAGACAGAAACGTCTTTGCTGTCCATTGCAACCCGCACCTTGTCCAAAGCGAACGCAGGATCAACCTTGATCAGGAATTCCTGACCGTCCGCGCTGACCTTTGCGAACCGGATGTTGCCGTAATCGCAGTAGTCAACAACACGGCCTTCGAGTCCTGCTTCGCCCTCTTCCGCAATGCGAACCGCGTCACGGTTGATTGCATACCGGTACGTGTACTTATAGCAGTTGTCGCCGTCGATCGAGTTGATCTTGTAGCCCTGTTCGGGAGACGTCTCCAGCGTATAATCGCCGATCTTGTAGAAGAAGTGGAGCACGCGATCGTGGCCCTCTTTGATCTCCTTCCGGAAGAACGTACCCATGAGACTGACCTCGTCGTCGACCGCCTTCAGGGCTTCCTTGCCCTCCACGTTCAGGTTCAGCTTTTCATTCTCGAACGAGAACCTGTAGGTATCGCCCTCCTTGACGGTCTCGTTGACCAGCGCGAACAGGTAGCTGTCGCCGTTCTCGAGGTACGCAAGACGGTCGTTGTCGACCTTCTCGATACGCGCAACCTTGAGTTCGAAGTCGTTGCCCTCCACGATGGCATGCGGCGGAATGATCAGTTCGAACCGATCCGCAGCGCCGATCGCTCTCTTGAACGCATCCGGAAGCGCAACCTTGGTGCCGAGAACGGTCATGCCGTCGCCGTCGACTTCCGCTTCAAGCGTGTTGTACGGCGGGATCTTGTTCATCAGGGTGACTTCGGTTTCCGCATCGAAGAAGTGGACCTTCTCGGGATCCGGCTCCGCATACACGACGTCGCCGACCTCGACGCCCTTGGCCTCGTTCACTTTGACAACGATCAGCTTGCCTTCATCCTTCATGGTGAACTCGCCGAGGTGATCGCCGAGCTTGCCGTAGACGATGGAATCGCTGCCCAGATGTTCAACGTTGGTGACGACGAACTTCAGCCCGCGTCCTTCTTTGTTGAGCTTGATATGTTCCGGACGAATACCGAACGTTACCGGTACGTCGCCGTTCAGATAATGATTGTGGATCTTCGACACATTCTCATACGGAACCGTGACCTTGTCGCCGTTCGGGAAGAGAACGTTCACGTCGTCCTGCTCTCTCTTGAGCGTCACGTCAAAGAAGTTCATCTGCGGCGTTCCGATGAAGCCCGCAACAAACTTGTTGTACGGCTCGTTGTAGAGGTTCATGGGCGTATCGATCTGCTGCACATAGCCGAGCTTCATGACGACGATGCGCGTGCCCATGGTCATTGCTTCGACCTGGTCGTGCGTAACGTAGATGAACGTCGTGTTCAAGCTCTTATGCAGAGCGGTGATCTCCGTACGCATGGCTGCACGGAGCTTTGCGTCCAGGTTCGACAGCGGCTCGTCCAGAAGGAAGACCTTCGGGTCACGGACCAGTGCGCGGCCCAGCGCAACACGCTGTCTCTGGCCGCCGGACATTGCCTTCGGCTTGCGATCCAGATAATCCTCGATGTCCAGGATCTTCGCTGCCTTCAAAACACGTTCTTTGATTTCCTTCTCGGGCATCTTACGGTTTCTCAGACCGAATGCCATGTTCTCATACACGGTCATGTGCGGATACAAAGCGTAGCTCTGGAACACCATCGCGATATCGCGGTCCTTCGGCTCCATATCATTCACCCGAGTGTCCCCGATCAGCAGGTCGCCCGCGGTGATCGTTTCGAGACCGGCGATCATACGCAGCGTGGTGGATTTACCACAGCCCGACGGTCCGACGAAAACGATAAACTCGCGGTCTGCAATGTCGATGGAAAAATCATTTACCGCTTTGTGCCCATTATCATAGACCTTGTAGATATGGGAAAGCTTTAGATTTGCCATGTTTACCCTCCATTTTGAATGAATTGTTTTTTATGTAAACGGCGCGTTCGATTACTCGAAGTGCACCCCGTTGTTTTCAAGCTCGCCCAGGATCGAATCGATCCCCGACAAAAGCCCGTTGACGGTCCCCAGAAGATCGCCCCGCCGGTTATAAATGTAATACACCTTTTCGCGGCAGGTGACCTTCCCGATCTCGGCAAGCGGAACAGCGGTCTTTTTGAACAGATACCGCGTTCTGAGGATGCCTTGATCGATGTACGCATAATCCGTCAGCATGGCGAACAGGATAACCAGCGAACCGACCGCGACGATCGCAAGAAGAATCCCCGCGAAGATCGCAAGCGCCTGTCCCCAGCCGAGCACAAAGAGCAGAACCGTCGCCGCCGTGCTTCCCACGAAAGCAATCAGCGTGAACCAGAACGGCTTTTTGTCGACCTCGGTGCTGACGTCACCGTGTCTGAACAACTTAACTCACCCTCCTCAATACGACGGATTCGTTGACGGAAACGGTCAGCGTGCCGGAAACCGGTCCGTAATTTGTCCGTACGTTGGAATAGACGATCTCGTAGCTGCCGTCAAGCTCCACCGACGTTCCCGCAACGGAATGGATCACGAGGTAATCGCCGAAGCGATAGCTGACATTGCCGCGATCGGAGCTGACGTCGGACATCTTGTCCTTGATCTCCTGCCGCGTGCCGAGGCGGAAGTCCGCCGTCGCTTTGCGGAACGCGATCAGCTCCCTGGTCTTTTCAAAGACATCCGCGCGGTCGATCTTCAGCGAATAATCCATCACGTTGATGAAATCGCCGACATTGTACGAGTTGCCGGAATACTTCCCGGTTTCGGGATCCAGCTTGCTGCGCATGAACTCCTCGCCCTCCTGAATGAACGGCACGCCCTGCATGAGGAAGACGATGGCATCCGCCTGCGTATACGCCGCTTTGATGCGATCCTCGTTCATGGTCTGCACCAGCTGATCGTACAACGTGTAATTATCGTGACAGGACGCATAATTCAGAACCAGATTTGGATCGATATTCTGCGTCTTGATCGTTCCTTTGGAGAATACGCCCTCCGCGCACATCGCGATCATGGATGCGTCGGACGAGATGCCCTGCACATAGCCCTTGCCGGGTCCGTTGTCGCCGCGGATCGCGTTGCGGATCACGTCGTTGAACGCGCCGACCATCACGCCGCTGCCGGAGAAGTAATCCTGCGCAAGCGATTCCTGAACGGTCATCTGACCGGTGAGCTTCGTTTCGCTCGTGCCGCTCTTCAGCTTCGAGGTGCCGCCCGCCCACGGTTCGCCGTACACCATGATCGCGGGATCGATCGCGCTGCAGTCCTTATAGACGTCGATCATGGTCTGATTGTCGAGCAGACCCATCAGGTCGAAGCGGAAACCGGACAGATGGTACTCGCCGATCCAGAACCTGCACGATTCACGGATGAACTTGTTGACCATGTACCGTTCGGAAGCGACCTCGTTGCCGCAGCCGGAACCGTTGTAGAACGAGCCGTTCGCCCTCGTGCGGTAATAGTAATACGGAACCAGCAGATTCAGATTCGAATTCTCGGAACTGCTCGTGTGGTTATAGACCACGTCCATATTGATCGAGATCCCGGCGGCGTGCAGCGCCATCACCATCTTCTTGAACTCGATGATGCGGTTGTATCCGTCGTACGGATCGGTGGAATAGCTGCCCTCGAGGACGTTGTAGTTCAGAGGATCGTAGCCCCAGTTGTAGTTTTCCGCCGACATCGTATTGCCGGACGTCATTTCGTTGACGGACGAATAATCGTAGAACGGCTGCAGCTGCACGTGCGTGATGCCGAGCTCCTGCATGTGTCTGAGTCCCGTGGAAACCGTGACGCCGTCCTTCGTATACGAGCTTTCCTGCGCAAGTCCGAGGAACTTGCCGCGGAACTGCTCCTCTACGCCGCTCGTTTCGCTGATCGTCATGTCGCGAACGTGCGCTTCATAGATCACCGCGTCGACCGGGCGACCCGTGAACGGACGCACATCGGCGTCCCAGCCCTCGATGCCGCTGTTCAGCTTCGTGAAGTTGACCACCATGCCGCGGCGTCCGTTGATGCCCGCGCTCTTCGCATAGGGATCGACGACCTCGTTCGTCCCCAGGGAGTTGGTGACGAGATAGGTATAATACTTGCCGTCGAGGTCCTTCGGCACGGAATACGCAAACACGCCCTTTTCGCCGCGCGTCATTTCGTACGTTTCGGCGGGTTCCGTCTCCTTCGTGTAATCACCGGTATTGTAGATGCGAAGCTCGATCTTCACACTCGTCGGAGCCCATACCTTGAAGGTCGTAACCGTCGGGTGTTCCTCGTTGTCGAACGTGGCGCCGAGGTCGGTTCCGTCGTAGTCGTACTTTTCGTTGAATTCTTCGGTATCGTAATAATTCGTAAACATCAGTCCGACCTGATTGATCCAAGTGGGGTCGAAGCGGTAGCTGACCTTCACCACGTCGCAGAGATCGATCCCGTCTCCGTTGAGATTGAGGTCGACCCGCTTCAGCGAAGCGTCGTACTCGCCCATCGTGAAGTTCTCATAGGGTTCGTCGTTGACCGTCAGATCAAAGCGCGTCTGATACGGTCTGAACTCGCCGGAAAGCGGCTTGAAGTACACCGAGATCGTCTTTTCGCCTTGCAGCAGCGCATAGCTGATGATGGATTTCAGCGCATTGTCCTGCGTATAGAACACCGTCGATTCGGTCGTGCGCACGTAAACGTCCTGGATGCCGTCCGGCGTTTCCGGCTGCACGTCGATCACGCGGTCGCCGTCCGGGTCCTTCGCCCAGTTGTCCGTGCGGACGATGAAGCCGAGCTTGTCGACCGTCTTGCCGCCGGAGATCAGATCAAGGTCCAGATCGACGTACACGCCGTAATCGTCATACCCCGTGAACTCGTACGCCGCGCCGTTGCCGCCGTTGGTCATATCCCATGCCCAGACGTTCCACGGTGTGTACGGGCTTCTGTCGTTGAAGCTGTCGTCGTTGCGTCTGTAATGCAGGCGGACGATCTTCGTTTCGGCGTTCGGCTGCGACGCGTGATCCGTTTCATCCTTTGTGTACTTGTCGATCACGTCGCCCGCCGGAACCAGTGCGATCGGAACGTCGTCCGGTCCCTCGTCGACGACGACCGGCGCTTCCGTTTCCTTCGGCGCTTCCGTTTCCTTCGGCGCTTCCGTCACGGCCGGCGCTTCCGTCACGACCGGCGCACTGTCCTTCGGCTGTTTTCCGCAGCCCGGAAGAAGCAGCGTCGCGGCAAGCAGGACCGTCAGCAGGAACGCAAGCCATTTCCTCGTTTTCATTGCAAGTCCCCCTTAAAACCCGGACATGTCGAAGAATCCCAGTGTGAGGAGATCGCCTTTGATATCGGTGCTCTGCTTGATCACGTGGGAATCCCAGTTGTTCACGTCGGCGATCTCATAGCCCTTCTCGAACGCGGCGACAAGGAAGCCGGTCATGCCCGTCGTATCCACGACCATGATGCCGTCGCGGATCTCGTAATCCTTGCTCCATCTGCCCGGACTCCAGCTCCAGATATAGAGCTCGTATTCGCCGTTCAGATATTTCCCGTCGATGTTGATCAGGTTGAAGCCGCCTTCGAGCAGCTGAATCTGCGTATAGGTGAACGTCTGTTCAAATGTGTTCTTTCCGGTGCGGACGACGACCGAAAGGTCCGTCTTCCCGTCCTTTACATACTCGTGCACCGGTACCTCGGCCTCGTTCGTGAACGGATGCGTGTCAGAAGCGTCGCCGTTGAAGTAATAATACGCTTCCTCACAGTTGCGGGTCTTGAGCGTGATGATCTTTTCGCCCGCGAACGAGCAGTCGCGTTCGGAAACGGCGAGCTGCGGATGCAGGTCTTTCGAACGCGTGACCACCGCAAGCCCGTTCGCCTCGAACTGCACGCGCGCGACATGATCGCGGACCTCGACCGGGTTGCCCGTCAGAGAATCGTAATAGACACCGTCCTCGAGATGCGGGACCGCGATCTCGACGATCGCCTCCGGATCCACCGCGCCGACGTTCAGAATCAGCACGCCCTGATCGTCGGGCGCGATCTTTTCGTTGATATAGCAGGTCCCGTCGACCGATTCAAAGGAATCCGCGGCGTAGAACCGGTTGTGGAAGCGGTTGCTCACCGCAACGTATTCGCTTTCAAACGCGTAGGAGCCGATCTGACCCACGACCAGCTCATCGTTCGGGCGCGCCAGATACAGACCGCCCAGTCCCTTCTTCGCCGCGATCACCGACCAGAACTTTGCCACGCGGACGTCGCTGTAATGCGTGTTGGAAGAAACGTATTCATCGTGGCTTTCCACCCACGCGATCAGCTTGGTCGCGTCGCCGCCCTTCAGCAGCGCGTTCAGCACGCGGTTCGGATCCTTCTGAGCAAACGCGCTCTTGAACTGCGACGTAAATCCGTCGTCGGTGATGCGCATATGGTCCGTATAGCTCGACAGCGTGCGTCCCGACGGTTCGCCGAGGATCTCTCCGTACGCATACAGTTCCTTGCCGGTCTGCTCGCGGTAATAGTCCTTCGCCTTTTCCAGCGTGTTGTCCCAGAAATCGCTCGGATAATCGGGATCCTGCTCCGTTTCGACGTGCTTGGCGGCGTCGAAGCGGAATCCGTCGACGCCCGCGTCGATGCACTCCGTGAGAAGCGCAAGCACGCGCTCCTGCACGTACGGATTGGAGGTGTCGAGGTCGGGCAGATTGCCGTAGGCGTAAACCTGCGTGTCCTCGCCGGAGCCCTTGGCGTTCTTGTTGTGATGGAACGTCACGCCGATGCCGTCGACGTCCTCGTTCCGGTTGTTGTAGATCTTCGGCTCGTATTCCGCCACGGCGGGCAGCACCGTCGGCGTCCCGTCGGCTTCCTTTGCGTCGTCGTCGATGTTCGCCATATGGTTGACGACGATGTCGACAAGAATGCAGGTGCCGTATTTGTCCGCCTCGCGGCACAGAGCTTCGAGTTCATCCTTGCTGCCGAGCGCGGAATTGTCGCCGATGGAGAAGCTCAGCGGCTGGTAGAACGCCCACCAGGCGGAGCCGCCGCCCTTCGGCTGCTGGATCGGCATGGTCAGAACATTTTTAAATCCGGCATTGCGGATGTTCTCGAGATTGATCATGATCTCGTGATACGTCCAGTTGAACGCATGCAGCGTAAGACCGTCCTCCGCGTTTTCGGGAAGATGGTCCTCGTAGGTATCCGCAAATTCCTGCAGCTCGGGCAATTCTGGAATGTCCGCCTTCGGTTCTTCCGTCGGCGCAGCCGTTTCCGAAGCAGCGGGTTTCGGGGTGTCCGCCGGCTCTGCCGGCTTGTCTTTTTTGCAGCCGAATACGGATAAAAGCAGAAACAGTGCAATGCATCCGCAGAGGAGATTCTTTTTCATACCGGACCTCTCAAAAATGTTCGGATCATGCCGTCAAAATAAGGATTGGGCTGACGCCCTGCGCATTTCTGCCAAAGCGTCAGCCCAAATGATTCAGTAATTACGCTTTCGGCTCAAACGTAACGACGCCCTTGCCGTCCGCAAACGTGATGGTGACGATGTAGGTGCCGTCAGCTTCCGCCTTGAAGTTGCTGCCGTCCTCGGCGCCCCAGCTGAAGTCCCACTTGCCGTCTGCACGGACTTTGAATTCGTCCCCAGCTTTCAGTTCGACTTCACCCTTCCAGGTGTTCTCGCCGTCCGCTTCCATCGCAATGTCCTTGCCGTCAGCCCAGCCGGAAGCTTCGAAGCCGCCGACGATGCCGTATGTGTGATCTGCCGCGACCCACTCAAGGATCTCCTCATATGCGATGCCTTCCTTTGCTTCCTTCAGAACAAGCGCGATGCCGTAGCCCGCCTGATCCGGGGTGGAGCCGTTCTTGTACTGTGCAATGATCAGCGTGTAGAGACCTGCGCCGCCGATGACTGCGGGGTTGCTCGCCCAAGAGAAGCCGTTCTCATCCGCCTCTTCCTGCCAGACCGGGACAAACAGCGTGTCCGGCGTCAGGGACTCGGAGTGAGCAGTCTTCGGATCGTGGATCCACTGATCTTCCGCATAGACCTTGTTGTCGCCGTCGATATCCACGGTGCACTGCGCAATCTTGAACGCATAGGAGCCGTTCGCCTTGAACAGTTTGCCGTTGATCAGGCAGTTGGTGGTCCAGCCGGCATCATTGGTGCCGAAGATCAGATCGATCGCATACAGGTACTTGACTTCCTTTGCGGCAAGTGCGTTGTAAACGTCTTCGCTGATCGCCTTGACGTCCTCAAGGGTGATCGCCGTCAGAGCGGACGCCTCATACAGATCGCTGTCCTTGCCGTTCCAGCCGTTCTGCGTGCCGTCGGCCAGAAGGAACTGACCGTGTGCGCACCACAGTTCATGGTTCGGATCCACAAGGGGCTCCGCAACGGGTTCGGGTTCGGGCTCGGGCTCGGGTTCGGGCTCGGGTTCGGGAGCGGGCGCTTCCGTTACCGTGGGTTCGGGAGCGGGTTCCGGTTCCGTCTTTGCGCATGCGACCAGAGAAATGACCATCAGCGCAACCAACAGAATAGCAAATACTTTCTTCATGATTGTTTTCCTCCTTTTCTTTTGCAAGAAACTCAAAATCTTCCATATACTATCTTTCTTTGCATACAAAGAAAGAGCTTCTGAAAGATTTGTCTATATTTTAGCACAAGGCGATTTGATTATCAATACTTTTCATATATATTTTTGCAAAATCATGGCTTATTCCTCACTTTTCTGTATCAAATCAGACGGAAAATGCATCCAAAAAACACGAACCGCCTCAATTTGAGACGGTTCGTGTTTTCCGTACGGTTCGTTTGGGGAGAGGAAGAACCGTGCGAAATGCCGATTCGTTTTCCCGGGAATCCGCGTCATCCGTCCGAAGGATACGGGCGGACGACGCTTCCCGATGAGGAGGAACAACACGCCCTTATTCTTCGGGCAGGAGATAAACGATATCGCTGACGACGCGCCCGCTGCCGCATGCCTTGCTGACGATTTCGCCGTTCCAGTACATCTGCGCGGAATTGCCGCCGTCGAGGTTATACGCCGCCTTGCAGCCAAGATCCTCCATCAGGCGGCTGAGTGCCGGAAGACGCACGCCGTCGGACCAGCCGTCCTGCCGTCCGTCGACGATCACAAAGCAATAGTGTCCCGGTTCGAAATAGCCGATCGCCGCGCGGGGATTGTGCCCGTTCAGATTGCTCTCGACCTCCGCGGACCGCCCGTTTTCGTCGAGCAGGGCCGGACCGAAGCTCCACACCTGCCACGGGTCGGCGTCAAGGATCTCCTGCGCCGTGAACGAGCCCCATCGCTTCGTTTCCATGCGTCCGTCGCGGTACAGGATGCAGACGTCGGTCCCTTCGCAAAGCGTATCGCGGTATATCTCGCCGTTTCGGACCACAAGACCGCTCTGCATATGGGTGAACGTGTCGCCGTCGATCGCCAGAAGCGCGCCGACGCCGTCCGCAATGTCTTTCACGGTGCGTTCGCGGTGCGAATGGAAATCGCTGCCCGCCGCCGCGGTCCGGATCGAGGCGACGTCCTTCACGTAAATATCCGCGACGTGGTAGCTCACGATCTTTCCGTAGGTGTCGGAAACCGTGTGCGTCGTGATTGTGACGGCGACCGATCCGCTTTTATAACTCTTTTCGCCGTATTCCGGCGTTTCGGAGAACCGGTCCGGAAACCGGTCTTCCGCGGAAGCGGTCGAAAGCGACGGTTCGGACGGTTCGGGCGGCTCTTCGGGCGCGTCCGCTTCCTCCGCCGCGGGCGGTGCAACGTAATCCGTCGTTTCCGGAACAGGCATGTCCGGCGGACGCACTCCGTCGCGCGCAGGCACGGTGCAGCCCGAAAACAGGAGAACAAGAAGGAGTAGCATCGTTCGTTTCATAAAAGCCGCCGTCCTTTCGTGGATCTGCTTTCATGATACGACGCAAATTCGTACAAAACGTCACAGAGATGTCATAGAATTGCAAGATAGTTGTAATTTAGTTGTAAAAAAGAGCGACCGGCGATATCCCGCCGGTCGCTTGTTCTTTGAAAGATTACGCTTCGGGGCGCTGCATCACATGCAGGTTGCCGTCCCAGTCGCGATACTCCGGAATATACGGCTTTCCCGTAAAGCTGTGAATGTAGACCGCATCCGCAACCCAGCCGTGCGGCGCATCCATGAACAGCTTTTCATCTGCGAAGTGCCAGATCTCTCTCAGCACGCCGTCATCAAAATAGCACTCGTACCACGTTCCCTCTTCGGTCACGATATCCATGGTGCAGAAATGAGAGTCACAGACTGCATTGACGCTGATCTCTTTCACGTTCTTTCCGTGGAAACCGTCGTCGTACGCGCCGAGCGAAGTGATCAGATAATCCGCGATTTTCTTCGTCTCGGCTTCATATTCCTCTTCGCCCATCTTTTCATATGGAATTGAGAGCAGGTTCTCGCAGGGAATTGCACCGGTAAACGAGATCACGTCGCGCGAATATGCCGAGATGACGATATCGAATCCTTCGCCGGTGATCTGCCAGCAGTCCTCGCGTCCGCCGCTGTTGTCGCGAAGGAACGTCGCCTTCAGTTTGGACGTGTCGAGATCCCTGCCGGACAGGTTCTTATAAAGCCGGGTAAGCGACGCAAAGATCTTCCCTTCGTTGACCATCTTATCGTATCCCAGCTTCGGCGGTTCCGCTTCGACAAAGTCTTTCGGATATGCGGGCTTCGAATAGTCCAGCTGGATGTCCGCAAGGAAGTATTCGCATTCCTCCATTGCCTGCTGGCTCGGATGGACCGCAACCTGCCACAGCTTATCGTACACGTATGAGAACGTCAGACAGACATCCGTATCGGTCTTGAACTCATAGACGATCTCGTGCTGACCGTTGGTGTCATGGCGGTAATGCACGGCATGATAGCCGAGTTTCTCCGCGATCGCAATACATTCCTTTTCACGGTCCGTCGACGGCGCTTCCGGATAGGTCAGCAGGTCGGCGCAGATGAGCGATTGATCGCCCGCGCGGATCGAAAGAATGTAGACGCCCTGCGGATCCGTGATGCGCAGGAACGCGTCGCGGTCGCCCGCCGGATCGGTAAAGAGCCGCACGTTTGCGGTCGCTGCTTCGCTGCCGGTCAGTTCGACATAGGTCTTTCCGAACAGGATCTGCGTGAGATTTTCCGCGGCCATCTGCGCAGCTTCCTTCTCAACTGCGTCGGGATCGGTTTCCTTCCAGAGCATGCTGTTGTCTGCGACCCACACGTCGGAACGGACGGGGATCACCGGGCGTCTGCGGCGCTGGACTTCCTCGGACAGCCGTTTGACCTCTTCGGCGCTGAGCTTCGCATCGTTCGCCTCGGGCGTCGGCGTCGGCATCATGCCGGGGACCGATTTGCCGTCCTCATTCGCTGCCGAAAGGTGTTCGGCGTTCTGCTTTTCCACGGCGTCTGCAACGGTTTCAAACGAAGTGCCGCGGGTGGAGAATCGGATCACGCCGCCGATGACCAGTCCGGACAGGATGCCCAGGCAGAGCACGGAGCAGAGCGCGATCACAAGGATCTTATGTTTGCGGAAAAATGATTTCATAGCTTTTTCCTCCTTTCTGCGGTCCCATCGTAACACGGGACTTGTAACGGAGTCCTCACAGAGTTGTCACAGACTTGTAAAATGTACCGTCGCCGTTGTTCCCTCGCCTGCTTTTGAAGCGTATGTGAGCGTCGCGCCGTGGAGGGCGGCGATCTCGCGGCACAGCGGCAC
>JAEEGJ010022800.1_pt1 | contig 13238 bp, 10 predicted proteins | sample 8958761 | NCBI WGS metagenome assembly JAEEGJ01 (sample SAMN16246546, study PRJNA631951) | gut metagenome | biome: gut microbiome; feature: rumen; material: RS-attached | host: Bos | place: Iran: Karaj | collected 2018-10
TACCATATATCTTGGATTTTCTTTCCTTTGTGCTCATCAGCAAATTTCTTAATCCTAGGGACACCATTTTTAGACCACTCGATAAGGCCTTCGGCATCGAGCTTGTCTAATTCCGCCGGATTGGTTCTCCAATGTCTTCCAGCTGGAGGCATCATATCTCTCCACATGCCACCAGTTATACCATTGGTAGTTTCTCCTGGCGCATGAACAGGAACGGTATTATACCTTCGACCATTTTCATCAATTTTAGGATACTTCTTCTCTATATCACTCTTGTCATAAGGAATTGTCACATTGTTGAATATGTTTGAACCCTTCCTTTTGGCGTAGAATAAAACAATATCATGCTGATTCCCATAAGCTGGTCTTTTGAAGTTCTTGGGATTTGATTTTACCCTAGTAATCTCATTAAGGAAATTGGAGCTTCCAAACACTTCATCCATTATTATCTTCACGTAATGGCTCATTTTACAATCGATGTGAAAGTAGATTGAGCCAACGTCTGAAAGTAATTCTCTCATAAGAATTAACCGCTCACGAATAAATTCTAAGTATTCAAAAGCTTCTAAATCATCAGAATAAGCTACAACATTGCCTTTTCTGCTTATAGTACTGCTTCTTTCTTCATCAACATTAAAAACCTGGTTCGTGTTAAATGGTGGATCTATGTATATCAGATCTATCTTTCCCGCATAGCCACTGTTTAGGAGAGATTGCATAACCAAGTAATTGTCTCCACTTATAAAAGCAGATTGTTCCATCTTGATATCTAACTTGCGCGCATTGCTTAATTTGAGTATATCTTCCTTACTCATCTTGTTAGGATAAACTAATTCAATGTTTTTCATTTTTAGCCTCGCTTCTATTTGCATTCAAACATAATTATAACCAATCTTCTGGTGATTAATCGGACTTTTTTGAACTTCCTGAACAAATCCTCGCCAAAACGATCGATGAGGGGTTACGCCCCCTCAAGCGAGTGGAGGCAACCCAAGCGGTAGCGCGGGGAGCAAAGAAATGTTCTGCAGTAAAAGTTTTCTATGATGCTGCCGTTCTTTGGCAGCATTGTAGTAAACTTTTATGGACGGTTCTATGTAATGCTTAATAGACACGCTACTCTCCTTCTGAATGAAGGTGTAGTGTGTATTTGATTATTATTCTCCTTTCTTCTTTTTTGGAGAACTGGGTTGTTGTGTTCCTGTTCATTTATATCTAAACCCCAACTCTCCACCTAATAAGTTAATAGTTCACGCGCCTGAAGAAGGTCATTCTTGGTAAAGCTTCCGTTACGTCCTTTGTTTTGTCCGTAAGAGTTCGCATCGATCGTTTCCTTGCCTAAGAGCTCGCTCACATATTTGTGTGTACTCTGCTCATTGCCGCCTAAATAAAGGAATTCATCGCAGTTACCTACAATGGATTCCCATTTCTTTTCAAACAAGGCTTTGAGCTGAGCAAGGTTTTGAAGGATTATGCTTACGGAGATCTCACGGGAACGCATGGTCGCCAGAAGCGAATCGAACGAATCGGGGAGGCAGACGTTTGCGAACTCGTCCATTATGAAGTGGACATGATAGGGAAGACGGCCGCCGTGTTCAAAGTCGGCGCTTCTGTAAAGCTGCTGAAAGAGCTGTGTATAGAGCATACCGATAATGAAATTGAAGGACTGATCGTTATCAGGGATAAGTGCAAAAATAGCACCCGGCTTCTCACCAAGTTCACGTAGCCGCATCTCATCGGTTTGTGTGATTCCGGCAAGGGAAGGCAGATTGAATTTCTCAAGCCTTGCAATAAGAGATATCTGAATCGACTTCAAGGTCTTAGCAGCACCGGAATGATAGCCCCTGTAGTATTTCAGGGCTATATGCTCCGGATCACGTTCCTCAAGCATTGAAAACAGAATATCCAGCGGTGATTCATAGTAATCATCGTTTTCCTTGACGTCTCCTGCCCGGATCATCTCCATAACCATTGGGAAGTTCTGTTCTTCCGGCGGGGCCTCATAGAAAAGATAGAAAACAATTGCCTTGAGAAGCATTTCAGCAGCCTGATCCCAGAACGGATCAGTTGTCTGACTTCCTTTTGGTGTCGTGTTCTTGATGAGATTAGTTATAAGACGCTGAACGTCATCATCACTCTCTAGATATACGAACGGGTTATAGCAGTGGCTTCTGTCCAGGTTAATGAGGTCTAAGACGCGCACATCGTAGCCTTGACTAACAAGATAATTACCGCAAGATCTTAAAGTACTGCCTTTCGGGTCCAAAACCACCATAGAGAACTTTGTGTCTTTCGTTGCCTGCAAGATGTTTGGCATAGCATAGTAACGTGTCTTTCCGGCACCGGCACCGCCGACAACCAGGACATTCAGATTCCTTTTGTGGACATGACCGTCAAAGCCGATACGGACGTTTTGAGTCAGGATTTTGTTGGCTTCATCGATCTTTGCACGGTAACGTTTGTTGATCGAACCGGCATGTCCCCATTTGGCAGAACCATGCTCTTCGCGTCTCCTGTAGTTCCTTTCTGAGGAAATATAGATCCCTATACCTAATCCGTATATGAGACAAAAGATAAGGGCAACCCTGGGGCTGCCCTTAACTAATGTGATATGAAACGGATCGTTGAAGATCGAATCAGCATTTTCAAGGATTCCGACAAGGCCGTTATCTATGAAAAAAGGTGCTGATCTCAAAGAGAACCAGATAACCGGAATGAGGCCGATAAGGTACAAGATGAGCATCTTGACCGAGAGTTTATCAGTTGCCCTATGCATTGATGATCACCTCGGTTTCGGTGTGGGGGCAGGTCGTTCCAGCATCCTTGCTGCTTGCCTTTCGGCTGAAATGACCTTTGCCTTTTCGAGTTTCTTTCTAACGGAAGGTCTGTTTTCAGGATCGTCCGACTTTGTTTTGCTTCCTTTGTTTTTCGATTTCTTCACGGAGTTTGGCCCGGACGCTGGGTCTCTTGACGTTCGGGCCATAGTAGGGTTTATGGTCTGTCCCTCTTCCTTGGTGGGATTCGTTTTCTCGGAAGCGCCCGTTTCCTGTGGCTTTGTTGTCTCTGATCTTTCCTGTGAAGGTCTGTCTTCAACATTTTCTGCTTTGGACTCAACACCTTCTTTTTTGGGAACGGAAATATCAGCGACAGCTTCCTTGTAGTCAGCTAACCTTAAAGCCATAAGTCGTTTTGAGCCCTGGCCGTCTATTACCTCATATCTTCCGTTTGGCTTGCACAAGAGCCCGACTGGTTCGATTACCTGCGGACCTTCGCGCTTTATCCTGGCAGCGTACTTAAGAAGCTCGGACATAAGCTTTCGGTCATTTTTCGGAGTTTCAGGGATATTGTCGATGAGCTCCAGAGGTACATTGAGCTGCATTCCCAAAGGCTTAACGAGGTCGCCTTTATCTGTGATAATCTCAGGCTTAATGGTCTCAACATGCTTGACTGTAAGCTTAAGATTCTCAAGCACACGGTTTACCTTGGAAGCGTCTGTCGCATATACCATAATGTCCGTAAAACCGTTTTTATCTGCCTTATCTTTCAAGATAACAAACGGGAATCCGAACTTTTTACTTGCTGTCGTGAATGCCTTGAGATGTGAATCAGGTATCGTAAACAACTTTTGAGCCTTGCCTGATTTCATGAACTCCCACAGTGTCGACTTACCCTTTTTGGTCATGTCGTTTTTCACTGCGTTATAGATCATGGTTGCGATTCTTAATGTCGCTTCGCCGGAAAGCCTTAACACGACTTCACTGCCTTGCAGGACCATTTTCACGACTTGATCAGCAGTTTCGTTTTCAATTGACATGTTTTTTCCTCCTTATTTTATTTTTGCCGTTTTCGGCATGTAAGAAGCGCCACATAAAGTGACGCTCATTTAATGCGTTGTTCCTTTATTTTGGTTATAGGTGTTTCTGATTTGATTTCCGGTGCTTTTGTCGGAGTATCAGCTAATTCGGTAATTCTGTCTGAACTGACAAATACGGCATCACAGAGCTTGATCTGCTTCTTGAGATCACGGATACGTTGAGCATTATCTCTTGTATCACTCTTTATCTGTTCTATTTGGGAGACACTATGATGACGTACTGCGTATTTTTTGGCTGAATACAGTTTCTTGCGTTTGATATAGAGTGTTCTGAGCTCGGCTTGAAGAGTATCCAGTTTGCTTTGCAGGGTTTGTTTATCTTCGATCTTATGTTGATAGAGATAGTCCATCTGCTCAATATACCTGTCAAGCTTGGCTATATCCTCTCTGAGAGCCATCGGGATATATTCTCTCTTTGAACTTGCAGGCATACATACATAAGAAAGTAACCTTATACAGTATCTGCGGTATGTGAAAGAAAGCCCCAAACCCTTCAACTGACTGTTATCTTCAGAAGGAGTATCCTTTTCCACTAATAAAGGCGTACCCGGAACAAGCGTGTTCTCGATGATGCGCCTTTGAATCGATTCATAATCGTAGTTTGTGCCAAGACCGTCAAATCTGAAATAACCTTTGGCACCGGGAGGTTTTAAAGCAGGATGATCGAGCAATGAACCATCTTTTCGGAAGAAATTGAATTCGTATCCAAGCTCTTTCATGACCTGAATGAATTCCTTTTCCCTGAGAGACAGTTTAATAGCGTAGTCGATATCTTCCCGGATAGTGCCTCTTATGGTCATCTTACCTTGTCTGTCAGCTCGCCATCCATCAAAGGTTCTTTCCAGTTTTCGTGACGGATCCTCAACAACATTGAGCTGCGCTTCTCTGCAAATCCTGTCATTTACCGTGCGAAGTTTCCAATAATCTGCCTTGGTTCTGCGGTATTTGAGACCATCTACGAAGGAAACCGAATTAACAAGAAAGTGATTATGGTAATGGTCCGTGTTAAGGTGTGTGGCAACAACTACCTCGAATCTGTCACCCCAGACTTCTTGAGCGAGTTTAACGCCTAATTCGTGTGCTTTTTCAGCAGTAATCTCGCCTTTGCCTTCGAGAAATGCCTGATAACCATGATAAGCCGGTCTTCCGCCGGTCTTATTCCAGAATAGTTTCGTTTCAAGGAATTGATCAACAGCAGTCTCCGGATTGCAATTGATTCCTGTTACATACATCATCTGTTCTGTTTTGTCTGCGTTACTGGCATAGTTGATAACATCACCGACGGCCTTTCGTGCAGCTATGGCTTCAGGCGTTAGCTCAGGTTTTTCAATAGTCTTTTCCGGATTCACTATATAACTGACCACATGATCAACACGTTCAGATACATACCATATTGAAGTAACTGCCATTAGTCATCTCCTTTCCCGGGCCGGAAGGTCCGATATAGCAATTTCTCAATTTCGACAATTTCTGTTTGGCATTGTTCCAAATCGAGGCTGTGAGCTATTCCAAGAATGTTCAACTTGCGGAGGACCTGGTTGAGATTATTGCCGACCCGTTTAATCTCTCTGATCAGGAAGGGAAAATCCGCAGGTGGTGCAGAAACAATCTTCTTGTCCATGAGAGTTTTACGGATGAATTCACTCATACTCATACCGGATGCAGCAGACTTCTTTTTGATGACTTCATATTCATTTTGAGTAACCCTGAAGAGGATCATTACGGTTCTTTTGCCTGTCGTTTTAGCCATTATGAAATCCTCCTTTTTCTGGTTTTAATATTTGTGTCCCGTGTATTAGCGAGCATCGCGTTTGTATATACAAACACAGAAATGCTAGTCAGGGACGGTCCCTGAAACCCTGAGGAAGCCTTCGGCTTCTGCCGCCCAAAACTGTATTTTTATCTGGCATCATTTGATGACCTTGTCCGGGCCAATTTTTGTTTCAAGTAGTCGTTATAGTCCTTGCCCAAAGGTGGTGGACAGTCCTTAACGACGTATTTGGATCTCAGGGCATTAATTATGTTTCTGCTCGCAATACGGCCGGGTTCATCGTTATCTAAATGAAGATAAATATGACTGATATCGGGATAATCCAATAAGAATTGTTCAAGAGCTCGTGGCAGTGCTCTTCCGCCGATACCACCAAGAGACAGATATGACTCTTTATGCCAGTTTTCACCGCTTAACTTGACACATGTGGCGTATGACAGCAGGTCTGGAACAGCCTCAAAAACATGAACCGTTCTCGGACTTGAGGCCTTTACCATCTTGAAAGAAAACCGTTTGCTGCTGCCTTTAATGTCGCCTTTATAGTTATTATATGTTGAACGGAATGCTCCATATTTTGGCTTGCCTTCCATGTCATAGCCGACAAAGAGGACTCCGTGATACTTTTCTGTCTCAAAAATGAGCCTGTGCTTTATGCACCAGTCTATTATCTCAGGATCTATCCCGCGGCTTTTTAGATAATTGGTGACACGTGAAGTATCGCTGCTTAATTCCGGCATAACAAATTCTTTTTGGGTTTCTGCTGGTGGAATTATTGGTAACGGCTCTATATTCGTGCCGATTATCCGTTCAACAGCTTCGCGGAATGGTATGCCTTTGACCTTTATCAGATATTCCAACGCGTTCTTTCCGCCGATGCCTTGGGAAAACCAACACCATTTACCATTGTTTATGATCAGCGAATCATGTTCCGCCGTACAATAAGTAGTTCCGGAAACATGCTTTAGATTTCCGGGCTCATGATAGGTTAGATATGTAAGTAAGTCTATTTCACGGGCCCGATTAAGATCTTCCTTACTAAACAATCGCATATGATTGCTCCTTTCTTTGGATTTGGTCGTTTGACCATGTAAATCGGAGCAATGAAAAAGTATGACTTATATATGTAAAAGGGAGGACCCTTGCGGATCCTCCCCATGCCATCAGACTCTTGCAGAGTCTCGGTATTCTGCGCGCTGTCTTGCACGGCGCCTTTCCTGTTCCTCTTCGACAAGTTCAAGAATGCTGATATGCTTTAAAGCCAGGCATCTTGCAACCACATCGATTGCTTCAGGGCCGTATGCCATTACTTCCTGCATATTCATCCCGCGCTCATTGAAATCTCTGAGGAACTTTTCATCAAAAAGAACATCCTTGATCTTTTCAGCTGCGCTACCGTCCAAAGAAGTGCAGTAACCGCTCATGACACCAGTGATGCTGTCGTCTTTCCAAAGAATGCTCCTCAGGTACTCTGTTGCCAAGAGCTGACCGGCACTGCAGTTTGAAATGGCTTTCCTGCAGTTTTCGGTCGTTTCCTCGATATACTCATCGTAGGTCATCTTGCGCCACCCTTTCTCGTCTGTGTCCTCTGAGCATAACTAAGACCAGTCTCAAGCTTCTTTTCCTTGGCATCGTAGTGATAACACTGGCTGGAGAGAAGGTCTCTGGGCTCAAGTACTGTCTCATTGACGTTTCTGACCATCTTGTTAAGATCCTTTGCATTCGGCTTGCCGTCATCCTTGATGAGGATGAACTCGTGAACGGAAGAGGGGAGCATATAGAAGCTACCGCCAATAGTCTCAGCAGCCTTCTCAGCAAACTCAGGGTATGCCAATACGGAAGCACCGTGGAAACCGCTCTTGTTGGTAGCGATATAGGTAACGATACCTGCTTCCTCAGGAGAAGGGACCTCGTTGCTCTCGATAAGGGACCTGATCATATCGCAGAGGGGAGTGAAGACGAGAGGCTCTTCAGCAAGAGAATTCCTTTCCGCATCAGCAAAGAGCTGAGCCTCATCGATACCATACATGTCCATGAGCGGCTTGGTTACAACAACGCAGGACCTGCCGTTCTCATCAGAAAAGTTCTCGAGGTGGATGTTAACGACAAGTGCCATGTCCTCGATCATCCTGTGCGGAGTTTCAGTGAGGACAGGGGAGTTGCCGGGAATGAGCCTCAGATAAGTATGGTCCTTGACCTTTTCATAATCGGAAACAAAGTCCTTAACCTCACTCTCCTTAGTCTTGACGACATCGATGTTAGCCTCGATGGTATTTACCATCTTAATTGCAGCGCAATCCATGCTCTCACCTTCATTGACATCCCTGAAGATCTCCTTAAGCCTGAAAGCCATAGACATCTTTGACTCACCTACGGATACGATGAGTCTGTCAGTCATGCCGTCAGGGGAGTTGATGGTGTCGAACTTCATAGAGATGCCTTCGAGCTCTCTGTCCTCAATCTCCTTGGTTACAAGATCCATCAGTGTGCTCTTAAAATCTTCAAAATCCATGTTTTACCATCCTTTCTCATACATCGAGCTTTGTTTTCTCAAGCTCTTTCCTAAGCCCAGCAATGCCGGTGCCGTTCTCTGCCTTGACTTCCGTAGAAGACGAAGCACTTACTTCTTTCCCGCTTATTGCATATGAATAAGCAAGAAGCCTTACGCCCTTGTCGGCATTAATCGGAAACCATTCCGCCTTGGGCTTTGTGTTTTCATCTGATCCCATATCAGATCCTCCTTGTGATTTATTTGCCTATGTTCAGGCATGTATTAACCTGCTTATCCGCATCACTGGAAAGCAGGTCTGAAAGAAGTCGTTAACCAACCTTTACGGATATCTGGATGTTCTTTTCAGTTATCTTCGTAACGCTTCTCATCTGTATTGCTGCAACAGCAAGACCTGTTCTGGCGTTGTTGATTTCCCCGACAAAATCGCCCAAACGTTTAACGGTCTTATTTGCCTCATTGGGATTGGCAGCGATCCAGTATCCTGTAGCATCACTACAGACGGGAATGCCCGACTTGCGCATGTTGTTGATATATCTGCGGATAGTTCTTGAACTGATATCGAAGCGTTTTTCCAACGCTTTGCTGTGAACCGCATTATCAATTCCTGTGTGATTGTTCGTAAGGAATTCCAAGAGTTTCTGTTCAATATCCATATGATTTCTCCTGTTTAGTTAGTGGGGACGCAGGTTACGATGAATTCCGTAGCCTTTGGCCAAAAGATGTTTTTGTTGAACGGATCCTTGCCGTATCCGCATGTCGCAAGGCACAAATGCTCTGTGCTGAACAAATCCGCTGTTAAGTACGGGTCGACGGCAGAACCTTTGACATAAGTGGTTCTGACTATCGTGTATTTGTGCTTGACTCCGTCTGTGGTCGTAACAATGACTTCTTCGCCGAGCTTCTTTTCGAGTTTTTGAAGCTGCCAAAAGATAGTCTTGTTCTTCATCCTATGGCCGAAGATGGTACAGTTACCTGCTTCGCCAATATTGCAAGTGTCGGGGAATCTCCCCACACCGTAGCGTAAGGCAGTTTTGGAACATGAGTCCCAGATAGGTTCTTTTACCTTTATGCAGGGGATCTCAAGTATTCCGATAAGCTTCAGTTTTGTGTGTTTGGATGAAATAGTACCCATCTGATATACAAGATCGGAAGGGGAGATGTCTTCTTCTCCCATTTCTCCATCGACCGAATAGAAGTCAGAGTCCGGAACGTCGTATGTTACTTCGCCACCGCCGTTGCTTATTGCACTTTCAATAGCGATCTTTGCACCGTTTGAGACACTTTTTCGGACGAAGCTCTTGATAAAGTAAATACTCAACAGAGCAATGCCGATCAGGAAAGCCGCTATCAGTATCGTCTGGAGCAATATCCTTAATGCTTTTCCATGTTTCATATTTTCTCCTTTGAAAAAGTTAAGCCCCGTGAGCTTTGGCCCACGGGGCAGGGAGAGGGGGTGAAAGGAGTTATGTCGAATACTTCTTTTTGCGTCTTACCATCAAAGCGATGACAAGAGCTGACAAGGAAGCAAGAGCTGCGCCGAACTTGACGTAGGTAGGAGCAATCTCGCCTGTCAGAGGCATGAAGTGGATAGTGACCGTCTGGTTCTTATCCTTGAGATCCTCATGAACGCCGATAAGGATATTCGTTGTTACATCAAATACCTTCTCAAACACAACGATCTTGTCGCCTTCTGAAAGACCCTTGGAAGAGAAAGTGATCTTAACTTCAGCAGTTCCGTTTGCAGCCTCAGGTGTGAACTCTAGCACTGCAGTTATGGGTTTTCCGTCCTTTATGAGCTGGGTACCGTTCTTCTTGTAGAGTGTTGCCTCAGCACGATAAGTCCTGCCGGGCTCAAGCCCCTTGTAGGCGATCTTATCGGTTATCGTGATGTTCCTAACTTCGGTCGAAGCCAGGAATATGGACTTCTTGCCCTTGATAGTGGCTGTTGTACCAACCTTGGGAACGTAGACGGTCTGGTCTTCATCGTTAATGTCGGCATGGACCGCATACTCTACCTTGTTGTAGGTAAGAGACTCAAAGACAACGAGCGTCTCGCCCTGAAGCAGAGTGCTGTTGAACGTAAACGTTACTTCAACAGTGCCGTCAGATGTTTCAGGTGTGAACTCTGTTCTTGAAACGATAACCTTACCATTTTCATCCTTGGCTTCCTTGCCATTAGACTTAAGCATAAGCTTTCCGCTCATTGCGTAGGTCTTGCCGGGTACAAGGTTCTTATAAGAAACAGTGTCCTTTATGGTTGCCTGAGTGGAGTACACAACGGTCTTACCGACATCAGTTGTTGCCTGTGTCTTGATGTCAGGGACATAGTTCAAAACGGAATCCTTGATCACGTCTTCAGCAGTATCGATTACCTTGAAGAAATACTCACCGCCGTCAGACCAGCCTTCAGGGATACCGCGAACCTGGAGTGAACCGGGTACGAGCTCTCTTACCTGATACTTGATCGGAGTTCCGTCAGAATAGTTGGGCCTGAGCAGGATCTTTTCAGTTCTATCTCCTGCGGAAGCGTCGGGAATGCCTGATAAAGCACCTTCAGCCGTGTATGTCCACTGGACCTTGCCGTTCTCATCGGATACACCGTTTGCATAGACCGTATCGTTTTCATCGGCTACAGCGAAAACGAAGCCTGCCTTGCTGACTGAGTTATCCGAAGCTTTGAGTTCCTTTGTCAGTCTGTAGCTCTTAAATGCAGGCTTATTTGTTACGGTATCAGCGGTGACATGGAACATATTGCCGCTTGTGAAGTTCTTGTAGTAGTACATACCGCCGTTACTCCATCCTTCAGGGATCTTCCACATAGACTTAAGACCTTCGGTTTCGAAAGTCTCACGGATCTGGAACTGCGCTTTGCTCGGCAATTCGATCTGATATGCAGAGGTGTTTGTAAGAAGTGTTGTCAGAGCACCGTGATTAGGATCCTTGTTCGTGCTGTAGTAATCAGCAATCTTGTAAGTCCACTTAACACGGCCATCAGCTTCGGAAACACCGGTACAGAACAGCGTTGAACCGCAATAGATCTCAAAAGTGAATCCTGCACGGCTTGAATCATCAGTTACGCGCTTTTCAAGGCTGAAGTAAGTAGGACCGTTGATTTCTGAGACGTTGATATCAACGGCGGGCTCATTATCAATTGTGAGTTCGCTGAGAAGCCTGCCTGTCTTTTCTTCACGCATTTCTGAATCTGAATCGCCGTCACTGTTCATGAACAGCTTGATCCTGTAAACGCTGTCGTTGAGATAGTATCCGTCAGGTGCTGTTGATTCTTGGATCCTGTAGGTTCCAAACGGGAAATGCGTTGTGCTCAACTGAGCATCGTAAATTGCCTTAAGTGTGCTGTTATCACCGCTCACAGTAACACTGCCATAACCGGCCAGATCCTTAAGACTTAAGTCACGGAGCTGATCAGGATTGCTGATCGTGATATAGAAATCGTCTTCAGGCGTCTCGTTGTTATCGAAGTCCGCAGGAGTGAAGACTGCAGGGTCGGAAGGATAATCAGCATCGTAGTAGCGGATGCGGAACGTAGCCTTGTTCATCGGAGCAGAAGCGTGGTTAACGCCAGTTTTACGAAGCCTGATAGTGAGCGGGTCAAATGTCGGGATATCGTAAAGCGTTACGGTAAAAACGCCGTTGCTTATTGAGAGTTTAGCCTCGCCGTCACCTTCGACGGTAGTTACAGTGCCTGCGGTTGTGCTTGTCAGATTGAGCTTATAGACGGAATCATCGAGCAGATAGCCTGAACCAGCCTTTGTTTCCTTGAGATAGACGGTGAGGGGATACTTGCTGATCGAAGGGATCATGCTGTCTGTTTCGCCTGCCTCATCGAACTCGATCGTAGGCATAGTGGAATAAGGGGTTGTGCATGCTTCGTCGGTGTAAACGCCGTATGTTGTTCCTTCAAAGGAATAGCACTCGCCGAGCAAGTCATTACCGCCGATACACTGCTTAATGAATTTGAGGCCTGTTGTACTTGTTCCGGTTACACGGACAACGAGTACGTAAGAGATCCTTGAATCACTGTCATCGCTCTTAGGGGCCGAGAAGGTTGTCTCAGTCTTTATGATCCTTGAAATGCCCAATGACTTGTTGTGAGCAGCGTATTCATAGTAAGACTTTCCGCTGTTGGCAGAACCGGCATAGATAGCAGCATGGACCCAATGTGTAGTTGAACCATACATGATGATGTCGCCGGGAACCGCGTATTTGTTGATATGCTTCGCAGCCGCCGAGAGTGTTGTGCACTTCTTGGACTTTGAAGATGCAGAAGGCTTAGTACGGATACCTGCATAGTTGATCCAGGCACCACAGCTGGGAGCTGTATTGCCATTGAAGATCCTTGCACGGTAGGTTTTGGAACTAGACTTGTAAGCGTACTTAGCCTCATAGTAGCTGGTTCCTGACTTGAAGGCAGGTTTGCCGAGTGCGAGGTAGTAGACCTTGTTTACGAAGCCTATGCAGTCAAGGTCGTATGTGCCACCGTCTAAGCTGTACTGGTATCTGTTGTCATCACAGATATCCTTTGCGTACTGGAGAACACGCTGATGGAAGACAGAAGCGGACATCTTGAGGTCATCACCGCCAAGGATCTTCTTGGTGTTATCGGTGAAATCACTGTCGATGCCGAAGAAGATATCATCACCGACGTACTCGACGCTGCCTTCTGAACCGGCATAGCTTACGACAACGCCTGAATCGTCCTTAGCAATATACTTGCCGACGAACGAAGCGGCAGCTTCTGATGTGGAAGCGGCAACGACGTAGTAATCAACGGCATCTCCATAGTTGGAAGTGGCCGTCTTATAGTAATCGTCCTTGACTGCACCGATAGTGATAACACCATCAACACCGGCAGGGAGATACTTGGAAGCATCAGCGTTATTGTTGCCTGCAGAAGCGATAAGGACTGTATTTGAGGCAGTATCCTCAATAAGTGACCTTAAAGCCGCATACTCATCAGGCTTATCCTTGATGGAGATTGCCATGAGGATGATGTCAGGCTTCTGGTCGGCTGCATACTGAAGTGCATTGTAAACATCAGAGACAGTCCCTTTTCCATTATCACCGAC
>JAEEGJ010022801.1_pt1 | contig 13238 bp, 10 predicted proteins | sample 8958761 | NCBI WGS metagenome assembly JAEEGJ01 (sample SAMN16246546, study PRJNA631951) | gut metagenome | biome: gut microbiome; feature: rumen; material: RS-attached | host: Bos | place: Iran: Karaj | collected 2018-10
TCGCTTTCACGGTCAATGATCAAAATTTCCCACAGGAAGTCGTGATGATTCCCGACAATACAACTGCCGAGGCTCGTTTCGCCGAGGTGACTGCAGTACAAGATATCTTTACCTCGGTCTTACCAGCACATGAGGCGCTGACTCCCGACGAATTGCTCACAAGACTCAACAAGCGGCACGATGACATGAACCGTCTCAACCGCAACCGTCACCTGATTGCCGGAGCCCTTGCTCAAGGTATCATTGTCCGCGATGACAATGCCCGTTATACCATTAACAAGGATATCTGTAGCAATGGCACGCTCGCAAAACCAGACTATGACCCACTCGATGAATTCATCGCTAACATCAAGAAATACAACAAGATACCAAATATCCCAAAGGTGAATCCAATCAATTCGTTAACATATTTTAACCGCCGCGCACGACACTCCCACACTCCCTCCAACAACTAGGGCAAGACCAGCCAGCCCAGTAGGTCCAGCTCCCCAGTTCCGAGGCTCAGCCGCGGCCCCATTTCCAGGAATGTCATGTCACGTGGGCGGTGGCACCGCCACCGTCTATGGAACATAGAGGGCAATTGGGGTGCCAACGGATAGAGGATATTGGGTGAGGATTGGGCAATAGATTGATTGTTCCTAGTTGTAAATTGAGATTTTTTTTGTATCTTTGAGGGTCAATTATTGTGTTCAAATCTTTTATTGCGATATGGAAAGTAGAAAAATCATTTTCAGGTGGTTGTTGATGATTGTGATGATGGCTACCGCGCTTGAGTCGTGGGGAGCCTTTGTCGGGCCACGTGATGACTTCCGCGACGAGAGCATTTACTTTGTGATTACGACTCGCTTCTATGACGGTGACCCGAGCAATAATGCGCAGTGCTGGGATGGCGCAACAGCCAACCATGGCGACCCATGTTGGCGCGGCGACTTCAAAGGCCTGATTGAGAAATTAGACTACATCAAGGCGCTGGGCTTCACGGCTGTGTGGGTCACCCCGATTGTGGAGAACGCCTCGGGCCTTGACTATCACGGCTACCATGCCCGCAACTTCAGTCGCGTTGACCACCGCTACGAGAGCGGCGACACCACGTTCCAGACGCTTATCGACGAGGCCCATGCCCGGGGCATGAAGGTGCTGCTAGACGTGGTACTGAACCACACGGGCAATTTTGGCGAAGAGCACCTGTGCAAACTGTTCACCCGCGACTGGAATGCCAACCAGTTCAAGATCAACGAGTGCATGTTGCCCTACACCACCGACTCGGTGGGCGGCGTGTTACCGACCAACTACGCCAACCTGCCGTCGGGCCAGCAATATGACAACCGTCTGAAGCAGATGAAGAATACCGACAACCAGAACCACGACACCCATAATTACTGGCACCACTTCGGCCAATTCAATTGGGACGACAACACACGTTGGTGGGCTCAGATTGCGGGCGACTGCGTTGACCTGAATACCGAAAACCCTGCCGTTGCCGAATATCTGATCAACTGCTACGGCACCTTCATCAAGATGGGTGTTGACGGTTTTAGAATTGATACCGGTGGCCATATCTCCAGATTGACTTTCAACAAGATCTATATCCCTGCATTCAAGGCTCTGGGCGAGCAATACAAGAGCAAACGTCTCAATCAGGCTGATTTTTACATGTGCACCGAGGTGTGCGCCCGTTACCAGGGCAGCGTCACCTACCGCAACCAGCCCGCCCTGTCACCCTATTTCTACACTTGGGCCGAGAGCAAGAACTATAGCTGGAATGATGACGCCAGCTACTGGGATGGTATCGCCATCTATGAGAGCACCGATTTGAACTCTCTGGATAACATCAGCTCTTGCCAGCAGATGTATAATGACAACAATACGGAAACGAGCAGTGCCATGCCTACATCGAACAATGCAGTGCTCGACGGCAACAATTATCACGCTCCTGACGTAAGCAGGGCCTCGGGCCTGAATGTCATCGACTTTCCCGTTCACTACTCGTTCCACAACATTGCCAGCGTTTGGGACCTTGCCGTCAACGGGGACAAATATTATAATGATGCGACCTACAACGTCGTGTATGTCGATAGCCATGACTACAGCCCTGGCCCCAACGACAACATCCGTTTCAACGAGGGCACGGCACAATGGGCCGAGAACCTGTCGCTGATGTTCACCTTCCGCGGTATCCCTTGCCTGTACTATGGCAGTGAGGTCGAGTTCAAGGCCGGCAAGACCATTGATCCGGGTGGCAACGGTTCGCTCAAGGACAGTGGTCGAGCCTACTATGGTGGCTATATCAAGGGCAATGTGTCAACAAGCGACTTTGGTGTGGCCAGCAGCGCGAGCGGGAATCTCGCAGCCACACTATCCAAGCCCCTGGTCAAGCACCTGCAACGCCTCAACCGCATCCGCCAGGCCGTTCCCGCTCTTCGCAAGGGCCAATACAGCACCACGGGCTGTTCCTCGACGGGAGGCTATGCCTTCAAGCGTCGATACACCGATGACACGACCGACAGTTATGCTCTCGTGGCCATCAATGGTCCAGCCACATTCACTGGAGTGCTCAACGGCACCTACACCGACTGTGTGACGGGCGATGTCAAAACGGTGACCAACGGCACCTTGACGACCACATCATGCAGCGGTAAGGGTAATCTGCGCGTGTATGTTCTCTCTACCGGTCTTACTCCCGCGCCAGGCAAGATCGGTGAAGACGGGCCCTATCTGTACACCAGCAACGCCAATACCGGCAACGTATTAAGTTACGACGGCACCGAGGAAGAGTTGTCGAGCAATGACGGTGAGGGCAACGGCAGCAGCCAACCTAGCACACTGGATCCTTATGAACCCAGTTGCGAGGAAGACGACTTGAGCGTGTTCCTTGAAACCGGAATGAATGTGAGCAGTGTAACGACCTGGGTGTGGAACAATAGCAGCAACTTCACTGGAGGCACATGGCCAGGCCAAACGATGACCTTGATGGGAACGACCAGTGACGGGACCCGCAAAATCTGGAAATGGACCTATGACGGCGCCCTCACCACCGAGCCAACGGGAATCATATTCGTCACCGACGGGCAGCAGACCAGCGACCTGACCTACCGCAACCATGGCTACTACATCGACAGCACATGGGACCACGAGGTGACCAACTACTCATCATCAGCCCCCACCCTGTCAATAGACATGGATAGCGGCTGGTATGAAGGCAGCGTCACAGTGACGATTACCGCCAGCGATGAAAACGCCATTATCGTTTACACCACCGATGGCAGCAGGCCCACAGCCACCAGCCGTCAAGCGGTAGGGCAAGCAAGACTCACCTTTACCGACAACACCGTTCTTACCGCAGGGGTACTCCATGACGGCAGGGTGCGCAATATCGTGCAACGGGAATACATTTTCCATGGTTTTGTCCCCTACACGGCAACAGTTTATGTCAAGGATCCTACAACCGAGCCCAACAACTGGAGCAGTGTCTATGTCTATGCATGGGATTCCACAGGAGCTATCAGCGACAGCTGGCCCGGTGTGAGCATCACCGACACAAAAATAGTAATGGGCCAGCGGTTCTATTACCGCACGTTCAACGTCGGCAGCGAGGATTACACCTTCAATGTCGTGCTCAACCAGGGCGACAGCGGTCACCAGAGTGTTGACGTGACCGGCATCAACCAGGACATCTACCTCGAGATCACCTCAACCACCAACAAGTATACCGTTGCCGATATCACCGACCAGTTCAGTTATCAAACAGGAGACGTGAACGGTGACGGAGAGGTAAACATCGGTGACGTCACGGCGATTATCGACATTATTCTTGGGGCACCTGTCGATGCCGCTATATTGGCACGCTGCGATGTGAACGGTGATAATGAAGTAAATATTGGCGATGTTACCGCAACCATCGACATCATACTGCATTGAAGCACTGTTTAATATAACCCAATAGGCGGATTTAACCTTTTTTAATGAAAAACATTGGTGCTGTGAATTCATTTGGCAGTACTTTTGCACCGATAATTTGAAGGTAATAATTTTTTTCATAAGGTAAAGCTTTTTGGGAATAAAGACTCGCCGTGACGGCGGGTCTTTTTCTTTTGCCGAAAGCTGCTGCAGCCTCATCCTGCCAGAAACTGAAGACCAGATTTTGTCAGGCGGGGAAAAAAGTGTAATTTCGCACCGTTTTTATAATCAACTACAAGACATGAAGAAATTCTTACTGATGATGACAGTCCTTGCGGCACTGACCGCCTGTGACGGTAACAAGTTCCATATCGACGGCACTATCGAGGGTGCCAGTGACACCACAACACTCGTTCTCGAGCAGTCGAGCAATGGCGAGTGGCTCATTGTTGACAGTGTCAAGGTGGGCAACAACGGCAAGTTCAGCGTCAGCGCTCCCGCCCCCGAGGTCCCCAATATCTATCAGTTGCGACTGGGAGACCAATCCATCTGTTTCCCCATCGACAGCCTCGACCACATCACCATTACCGCCAAACTGCCGCACCTGTCTGCGGACTACACCATCGCAGGCAGCGAGCATGCCGAGCAGGTGATGAAGATTGACAAGGAGGCGATGAAGTTTGCCGGTGGCAAGGGCACTGCGGCCGACCTGCAGGCATGGAAGGACAAGCTGGCACGCCAAATCGTCGCTGACCCGAGCGGTATCGTAGCCTACTATGTCATCAACAAGTACATTGACGGCAAACCGCTGTTTGACCCGTTGAACGACAATGACCTGCGCATTATCGGTGCCGTGGCCAACTCTTTCAACTCGTTCCGCCCCGATGACCCCCGCACTAACTATCTGGTTAACGTGTTGCTGGACGGTCAGCGCCGTCGTCGCGCCATGAGTGCGGCAAACGATACCGTGTATGCCGACTATGCCTCGCTCATCGACATCAAGCTCCAGGACAATAACGGCAAGGAGCAGACCCTGTCGGGCACTGCTGCCGCTAACCGCATCGTGCTGCTCGATTTCACCGCCTACACCACCGAAATCTCGCCGCAGCTCAACAAACTGCTCAACGACATCTACCAGCAATACCACAATAGCGGATTGCAGATCTACCAGATCAGTGTTGACCAGGACAATGTGGCTTGGCGCCGTGCGGCCCAGAATCTGCCGTGGATCACCGTCTTTGATCCCATGAGCATCAATTCACAGAATATCGGAGCCTACAACGTCACCGGCATTCCCACCACGTTCATCATCAAGAACAGTGAAATCGTGGAGCGTGTCGAAGACGCCTCACGCCTCAAGGCTGCAGTAGGCAAATATTTCTGATAGATAATGATCCCAACAAAAAGGGGGAGACGGCCACTGACCGTTTCCCCCTTCGTTTGCTATTATCCGGCCTACATCAAGCCGTTCCAAAAATCGAGGTAGCGCTGTGCCACGACGGCCGCCGCATTGTGTTTCTCGACAAACGCACGGCTGGCACGGGCCATCTGCGGCAATTGGTCACGATGCTCGACAAGCCACGACAGCTTGGCATCGATGTCGCCCTCGACAAGCGGCGAGACATTGACAATCGGTTTATTGACGGTCTCTCCAATAAAGTCGTAATACTCAGGTTCGGCACCAGATACTGCCACCAGTCCCTGAGCCATCGCTATGAGCGCATTAGTAGCGGGCGTATAGCTATAGAGCTGGTCAAGTATCACATGTGAGTCGCGCATCCGGCGCGTGTATTCGGCATAGGGCAGATTCTCAACCACCTCAAGCTCGGTAATGCCCGGGTAGCGGTCATGGACACGTTTCATGGCAGCCAGCAAGCGATCGGTGCCTTTAACAACATGGCGGTCGCGCTGGATACCGATGAAGAGCCGAACCTTTTCGGGAGCTTTGTCCAGCGGGCGAAACGTCAGCGACTCGGTATCAATGGGAAGGCCAGCATAGGCCACACGGTCGCCAAATTTGGGTTTGTAGGCGGCATAATATTCATACAGGCAAGCCACCACCCCGTCAATAGCGCCAAGGATATGGTCGCTGTGCTGACGCATGAACGGCTGGCGCCAATTATCCTGCTGCTGGGCAACATACTCGGCCGAGTTCACGTAGGGGGAAGGCTCATCACCGAGCATGTAGTCATTGTAACGGAAGGTGTGCCCATCATGGCATGCATCATAGTAAACGACATCGGTAGCGAGTGCCGACAAAACGACATGGCTGTTGTGAGCCTTGAGGTAGTCAAACACCTTAGCGACACGATGAGGTTTCAATCTCAAGAATATGGGTGACGCAATCTGTACAATGTCATAACCCGTCATCAAGGGCAATGCGCGCTTGATATCCATGAGGTAACGCAGCGTTCCCAACAGGCCGAGCCTACGTTGCAGATTAATGTCCCGATGGGTGTCCATCCAGCGTGAACCGTCGGATGCCACCGTAGCCTCATGTCCCATGCGCCGCAGCTCCTGGGCCAGACAGTTGTGCATATTACTGGCGTCTCCAGCAAAGAGTATTTTCATAGCGGATGCAAAATTAGAGCAAGTTGAGAGAAAAGCCAAATAATATTTGAGCTTTTCCGAAACGCAGCCTGATTTATCCAAAATCAGAGCATTTTTTGCACCTTATATAAAAAAGCAGTACCTTTACCCCAATTTAGAAAGCCACCGCATGGAGATAACTGTCATCATACCCGTGTATAACCGTGCCGCAGTCGTTGGTGCAACACTTGATAGCGTGCTGGCCCAGAGCCATCGCCCGCTGCAGGTGGTGTTGGTAGACAACGACAGCACAGACGGTTCACTACAGGTGCTGGAGGAGTTCAAGCAGGCACACCAGAGCGGTGACTTCAATATCGTCGTCACCCGTGAAGGGCACCACACCGCCGGAGCCGCTCGAAACCGCGGTTTCGAGCAGGCAACAGGCGAATGGGTGCTGTTTTTTGACAGTGACGACCTGATGGGAGAAGGGCTGGTGGCATCCTATGTCAAGATGATTGAACGGGCCCAGCGCAAAGGCAAAGCTCTGGACCTGATCAGTGCCCGTTCGACACTCGTTTTCCCTGACGGCAGCTCTCGTCAAGCCCCGTTCCACCGCGGCGACCTGTTTGCCAACCACATCCTGCACGGACAACTGGCAACCCAGCGCTATGCCGTGAGACGGGAGTTCTTTGCCTCGACCGACGGCTGGAATATCGACCTCCCGCGTTGGAACGACTGGGAAGTGGGATTGAGGCTCTTGCTCGCCAACCCTCATGTGGCCTACATGGGCGGCAAGTCACGCGTCACCATCAACCACAATGGTGCCGACTCCATCACCGGCACTGAGTTCCACAGCCGTCACGGTGAGTGGGAATACGTCATCGACATCATGAAAAACGAGGTGTGTTGCTCGCAACTCAAGGCCAAGCACAAAAAGCGCTTTGAGCGGTTACTGGAATACCGCCGAATGGTGCTTGCCGCACAATATGAACGAGAAGGGCAGCCAGAACTGGCTAAACCCCTGTGCCAGAAAGCCTACACCGCACTGCACGACACCTATGGCAACAGCCGCCGCTGGCGCTGGATTGTCGCCCCCATAACCCGCCGCCTGTTCGCCCGCATCGCTGCCGGCAAACGCGGCTCGGCCCGCATCGCCCGCCGCCTGTACTGATCTTTGCAACCCGGTTGCACCGAATTGTATGTACCTTTGCTGCCAGAACAACAAGGGAGAGATCACTATGGCACATCATAACGAGCACGAAGAACATTGCCACAGCCACGGCTGCAGTTGCTGTTGTGAGCAAGGGCACGACCACCACGAGGAAGAGGAAATGAACTGGTGGAAACCTGCTTTATCACTGACGATGCTTGTAGCAGGCATCATCATGGGCACAATGGACATCAGTTGGTTCAGGAACGGATGGATAAAACTGGCCTGGTATGCCTTGGCTTGGTTGCCTACGGGGCTGGGCGTGTTGCGTGAAGCCATTGAAGAGGCGCGAGAAGGTGACTTTTTCAGCGAATTCCTGTTGATGACCGTTGCAAGCCTTGGCGCCTTTGTCATCGGCGAATATCCTGAGGCTGTCGCCGTGATGGCATTGTACTGTATCGGCGAGGCCCTGCAGGACCGCGCCGTGAACCGAGCCAGAGGCAACATCAAGTCACTCATCGCCTTACGTCCAGACCAAGCAGTCATCATCCGTGACGGCCAGCGCTTAACGGTTACTCCCGATGAAGTCACTGTAGGCGACCTCATTGAAGTGAAGGCTGGCGAACGTGTACCCGTTGACGGCAGACTGACAGGACCAGCAGCGGCTTTTGACACGGCTGCATTAACCGGTGAGAGTTTGCCACGCATCATCGAGAGCGGTGACGAAGTGCTGGCTGGCATGATCGCCAGCGAGAGCACCGTCCGGTTGACCGTCGTCCGCCCCTCAAGCGAGAGCGCTGTTTCACGCGTGCTGTCGATGGTTGAGGAAGCCAGCGAACGCAAGGCACCCGCCGAACTGTTCATCCGCCGTTTTGCCAAGGTTTACACCCCCGTTGTCGTTGGGCTCGCCGTGCTGGTAGTTGCCCTACCCTGGCTCTTTTCGCTGCTTGCGCCTGCGTCATTCCATTATGACTTCCAGCAGTGGCTGCACCGCGCACTCATTTTCCTGGTCATTTCCTGCCCGTGTGCCCTGGTCATCAGCATCCCACTAAGTTATTTTGCAGGCATCGGTGCCGCCTCACGCCGCGGCATCCTGTTCAAGGGGAGCAATTACCTGGATGCCCTCGCAGGCATTGACACGGTGGTTCTGGACAAAACGGGAACCTTGACAACGGGAGAGTTCTCAGTGACCCACGTGGAAGGCTTGACACATGAACAGGTAGCGACGGTCGCAGATATCGAGCAGCACAGCCCACACCCCATCGCCCGGGCCATCAACGACTACTGCAAACCCGGCGACACACCCGTGACCGACGTAAAGAACATCGCGGGCTATGGCATGAGCGCCCTTGTCGAGGGCCAGACGTGGCTTGTGGGCACCACCCGCCTGCTGGAACGCGAGGGTGTAGCTTTCCCAGCCACCTTGCGTGACATCAACGGTACCATGGTCGTCGTGACCATCGGCGGGCAATATGCAGGACACATCCTTCTCAACGACAAACCTAAAGAGGATGCCGCCCGCGCCATCGAAGCCCTGGACGACATGGGCATCGCCACGGTGATGCTGTCGGGAGACAGGCAGAGCATCGTCGACGACGTGGCACGCCAGCTGGGCATAACTCAGGCGCATGGCGATCTGCTGCCGCAGGGCAAGGTCGAACACATCCGGCAACTACAGGAAGAAGAGGGCCGGCAAGTAGCCTTTGTGGGCGACGGCATCAACGATGCTCCGGTACTGGCATTGAGCGATGTAGGCATTGCCATGGGCGCCCTGGGCAGTGACATGGCCATCGAGACCGCCGACGTGATTATCCAGACCGACCAGCCCTCACGAGTGGCCGATGCCGTGAAACTGGGACACCGCACACGCAGTATCGTCAGGCAGAACATCGCGTTCGCCATTGGAGTAAAAGTGCTTGTAATGGTTTTGGGTGTTGTCGGCATCGCCAACATGTGGGAAGCCGTGTTTGCCGATGTGGGCGTGGCGCTGCTGTGTGTGCTCAACTCGCTGCGCCTGATGAGAACAATCAAATAGTCACTGGCGCTTGAAGCGGGCCTTGAGCCGCTTCCACCCCTCAACGCCCAGGATTGTTAGGCCGCCATATTGGAAAGTCTTGGCCAGACCGAAGAAAACCACCCACAGGATGCCCTTGGCCTTGGCACTGATAGGCAGTGCCATTTGCGCGAATGAGAAAATATAGCAGGGCACACACAATGACAGCACAATCACCCCTGTGCGGAATGACAGGCGACTGAGCCATTGCTTAACGGCCTCCAGTGCCCTTTTTGCGGCACTCGGCTGCTGATGGTTATCAAGTTGTTGCTTTTCCATTGAAAAAAGACAGGGCCGAAGCGCTGATTGTGTGCCTCGGTCCCTGAATTGAGTTTTCTTAAGATAAAAGGGGAGAGTGATTATGCCTCCTCCTTCTTGACAATGCGACGCTCCTTGATGCGAGCCTTCTTACCGGTGAGACCACGCAGGTAATACAGCTTAGCACGACGCACCTTACCATGCTTGTTGATAACGATGCTGTCGATGAACGGAGACTCGAGCGGGAAAATACGCTCAACGCCGATGTTGTCACTAATCTTGCGAACGGTGAAACGCTTCTTCTCACCCTCGCCATTGATCTTAATCACCACACCACGGTACTGCTGGATACGCTCCTTGTTACCCTCCTTGATGCGGTATGCTACCGTGATTGTGTCACCCGGGAAAAACTGCGGGTGCTGCTTGTTCGTAGCAAATGCCTGTTCTGCAACTTTAATTAAGTCCATTTTATATGTCTTTAATGCGTTAATAATCACTTCGTAATATACACAAGCCACTCTATTTCTTGTCAGAGATTACGAAAAGCGGTGCAAAGGTAGTACAAATTCCTGAAACAGCAAGCGCAAAACAAAACTTTTTTACTCTTCCTCTCAAAAAGGCCTCATCAATTGGTCTGAGTGCCCAATAACATATCTATCAACAGAGTAACGTCCATGATGGTGATACAGTCATCACTGTCAATGTCGGCATTGGTCATGTTCATCATCGAGCCATCACCCGTCAACAGGTAATCGATGATCGTCGTCACATCTGTGATTGTGACCCTGCCATCATTATCCGCATCGCCCACGAGGTCAACGGCAAAAGTGTGATGATCCAGATAATCGACACGTCTTCTGATCCAGTCGCACAGGTATTCCAGCTCGCCATAGAAATCCAACTCAAGATTAGCAATGTCGGGAGAGCCCGTCCAGCGTGCACGTTCACGCTCCAGCGCTCCACTACCCTCCAGCAGATCAAATGTGGACTGGTAACGGGCTATCAGGCTATCCGGGTCAAGTACGGTGTTACGCAACTCCCAATACCTGTCCATCACACGCTGCCAGAACTCAGGCAATTTCTTCAATCGCATGAACAGAGTGCTACGGGACAAAGCGGTAAACCGGCAAGACTCCAGATCCTTCTCGGGTTGAATCTCCTTAGCATGATAATAGCCTTTTCCGTCATACCAGTGCTGCCCAACAGTAGCCTCCAAGTCCCACACCGACAGCGTCAACTTTTGGTCAACTGTGCTGTTATAGCAGCTCCAAATGATGTTCTTGCTGGAATTGTCGATGGCAAAGAGCATCTGGATGAATACATAATAGTCGGCGAGCACCGGCAGATCAAAATACTGGCCCACTTGTGCAGCAAATGTCTCATCGTCGCTCGTTGACACAAAAGTAATAGCACGGTTCAACAAAGAATAGTCAGTGGGGTTCACATCGTCAAGATCGGGGTACATGATATCAAAACCGCACCAACGCTCAACAGTGTCAACGACTACAGAATCCTTACGGAACAACGTCTGGCGGGTCACCTCCTTGCCTTTCCACATCAAGCCGCGAATGGTGCCCGTCGTCTCGTCATACTTCTTCAACTTCATCTGCTTGCGGTCCAGGAATTCCGTCATGTCAAAGAAGCCCATGTACTCGTCATTGAGAAACACCTCAACATGCTCGCCGCGGGAATAGTTGCGTGCTCCTGGCTGTGACTCGGCGTAATAGGGCTTTGAGTTGAAGTCGGCCCAGATGCCGTGTGCCACTTTGTTACGGAAGCGCAGCATGTCCACGATACCGGCATCCAGCCTCCAGTGGTTGTCGCTGCGCAAGCCAAAGAACGATAAATCCAGTTTCTCGCCGTATTCATCAATGAACTTGATGTGGTAGTTGTGCTTCTCGATCCAGTCATAGATCGTCGTACCGCCAGCCCACTTGATGCGTGCACGCAGATCAAGGGTCTTGGTGCTGTCGGGTTCCGTTACCTGCACCTGTCCTATCGAATATTCAGTATTGAATTCACCCGCCATGGTCACGATGGGATGATAGGTAAAGCGTATAGTGGCACCGGTAATTACCTTATTATGAGAATAATAAATCTCATAGCTCGTTTCACCGTCAACAACAGGGAACTCTACCGAGGTCTTCACCTGCTTGCTGTTGATCAGCACCCAAGAGACCGTATCGTCGATAGCAATCGGCAGCGTGAGAGAAGAGCCGAAAGCTGAACGGGGCACGGTCAGCATATAGGTATTCGTCAGCTTGTCATAAGCCATACGCTTTCCATCGATGGTCAGTTGTGCAAATGATGTGGCAAAACACATGAAAAAAGCCACAAGAGCCACAATTGGACGTTTCATAATATTCTATAGTTTATTCTAAATATTCTTTGATATACAATTCACATGATGCTGCAAGCAAGTCATACCATTCCTGGCCGTAACGCTCGATGAGCGGTTCACGCAGGAACTGATACAAGCGGATGCCTTCACGACGGCCCAACACCTCGGCACACTTGCAGATTTTCCAACGGTCGAAATTCACGGCCTCATAGCCAGGATAGCGCTTGATGCGTACCGGATACAGGTAACACGAGATGGGTTTGCGCCACTTGATGCGACCCTCACGATAAGCCTTCTCGATGGCACACAGGCACATCCCGCCGCGCTCGTAGGTGGTAAACACGCAGTTGGCACCGCCAACGAGTTGGGTCACCAGTTCTCCCTCGACGTCAACATAGGCGACACCATGCTCTTTGATCTGTTCCTGGGCCTGAGGCAGCAGGTCATCCCACACCTCGGGCAAGATCGCCTTGAGCTGCTGGTATTCCTGCTCGGTCAACGGTGCGCCCGAATCACCCTCGATGCAGCACCCGCCCAGGCAGGTGTCCAGATCGCAGCAGAAGAAACGCTCCACCAGGTCCAAGCTCACTAATGTCCCGTTGATATCAAACATGCCTCAGTCTCTTATCCATTTATTCGTTCTCAACAAGGGCCGACAAGGCATGCTCCAAATCGGTGCTGGAAAGCTTCAGGTGCAACTCACCTTTGTGGGCATAAGAAATGTGCCCGGTCTCCTCGCTCACGACGATGGCTATGGCATCAGTGGCTTGGGAAATTCCCTTTGCCGAACGGTGACGCAATCCCAGATAGCGGGGAATGTTGGTGTCGTGGGACACTGGCAGGATACAGCCGGCACTCATGATCTTGCTGCCGGCAATGATGAGTGCGCCATCGTGCAAGGGACTGTTCTTAAAGAAGATATTCTCGATCAGGCGCGAATTGATGTCGGCTTTGATCATATCGCCCGTGCGCTCATAGTCGGTCAGCGGTATCGTCTGCTGGATGACGAT
>JAEEGJ010022804.1_pt1 | contig 13238 bp, 14 predicted proteins | sample 8958761 | NCBI WGS metagenome assembly JAEEGJ01 (sample SAMN16246546, study PRJNA631951) | gut metagenome | biome: gut microbiome; feature: rumen; material: RS-attached | host: Bos | place: Iran: Karaj | collected 2018-10
GACCAACTGCGTGGGCAACCCCATCGAGGCCGACACGCGCATCCAGTTCGGCATCCCCAATGAAATCGCTGAGGGCGAAATCCTGATTAATGAAATCCTTTTCGACCCCATCGCGCCGGGCGTGGACTATGTGGAACTCTACAACAACACCGACAAAACCTTCGACCTCAGCACTTTGATGTTGGGGGTCATTCGGGAGAGTTTCCCCAATCCTGCCGACACCACTTTGAAGGAAATTACCGCCGACAGCCGTCTTTTTTTGCCCCAAACCTACGTTTTGCTTTCCACCAACAGCGAAATTGTTGGCCAGCAATACGACTGTCCGACAGATAATTATGTGCAAATGGCCTCGTTCCCAAGTTACGCCAACGCGGGCGGAACGGCCATACTGATGGGCAAAAGCGGCACCACGATTGATGCCATGTATTTCTCGGAAAAGATGCACTATCCGTTGCTCAAGGTGACCAAAGGCGTTGCGTTGGAGCGTGTCGCCTTTGACCAGCCCTCAATGGCCGCCGACAACTGGCATTCTGCCGCCGAAAGGGTGCATTTCGGTACGCCCGGCCAACCCAATTCCATGATGCAAACGACTGAGCCTTCGCAAGATGAAATTTCCATCACCCCCGAAATTTTCTCGCCCGATGGCGACGGCTTCGACGACGCCTGTTTCATCAATTACCGCTTCAACGAGGCGGGCTACACGATGAACATTTACATCTTCAACGTGGCCGGACAATTGCTTCGCCATTTGGTGAAAGGCGAGTTGGTGGGGCAGGAGGGCAGCACCCTATGGAACGGTTTGGACAACAACGGCAACCGCGTTCCCGTGGGCGTTTACGTCGTCGTGACCGAAGTCTTCAACTTCAGCGGCAAGATGAAGCAGTTCAAGAACGCCGTGGTGGTGGCCACGCGATGAAAAATGACAAACACGAATTGCCATTGAATTAATCGTGTAAAAGGAAAAACACGAATTGCCATTGAATTAAATCACGAATTGGTTCATAAATTTTTATTTTTGATAATTCGTGATATATTCTTGGAAATTCGTGTAGAAGAAAAAACACGAATGGCCATAAATTATCCATAAATTGTTCCATAAATTCTTGTTTTTGAAAATTTGTGTTCAATTGATGGAAATTCGTGTAAAAAATGAAATAGGAAAAAGATTTTTCCGTAATTTTGCAGCCTCAAACAGAAAACCAATGGAATTACTATGTAAAACATTGATTATCAAGCAATTGGGGAGGGGGTAAATCTCCGCTCCAAACTTTTGCATATCCACTATCCAAGGCAGGGCCAATGGGCTCGGTCTTGGATTTTTTTGTATCGGAACTACGGATTAAACGGATTAAACGGATATCCGTATCCGTCCGCTGCGAGGCAGCATAATTACTTCTGTATCCACTCTGTAAAATCAGTGCAATCTGTAGTTGAATCTTGAATCTTAAATCTTTAATCCATAATAATGAAAAAAAACAAATCTTTGAAAGCCATCGTGCTTTCGCTTGGGTTGTCAGCCTTGGTGCTCCCACTTGATGCCCAAGTCTTCAACCAAGGGCAGCATCTGCCCTACAAGGAGCAAAGCAAAACAGACGGTTCGCTTATGAACCGCTCGACAGGAGGAGGAGGTGGCTTCGCCATCCACCCCCAAACGTTTTTTGACGGCGAAAATTATGGCTACAACCTCTTCAACGGAACCTTTGAGGATGTTACGCCTAATATTACGCCCTTAGGCAGCGGACTCTTCATCATGGCTGCGGCTGGCGCGGGCTATGCGCTCAAGAAAAGAAAGGACAACAAAAAACAATGAAAACAACATCAAAACAAAAGACATCCATCATGAAGAAAATTGGCACATTTATCATGGCATTGGCATTGGTGCTCGGACTGAGCCAGTGCAAGAAACAGGAAACGCCCGATGCCGATGGCGACATAGTTTACATCTCCGTGAAGGCTAACGAAGGCGACCGTGAAGCCGTCTATCCCCATACGGGAGCGGTGGTGTATGGCAATGGCGACAAAATCTATGTTGGTGACGGCTCGAAGTGTCTCGGCTTTTTGACATACAATACAGGCGCGTTCGCTGGCGGTATCACAAGGCCCGCAACAGGTCAATATCTTTACTTCTATTTCATTGGCGGCGAACATGAAATTCCGTGGCAACAAGCACCAGGACTAACATCTTGGGACTTTAACCTTTCCGGCCAGCTTTATAGTCTTCCCGTTGTGTCGTTTGGCAAATCGACCACACCCTATTCCGGACCCAACGTCACCTATTCCTGCACTTTGAGGAACCAGTGCTTGGTGCATTTCGACTACACAGGAACACGCCCGGTATTTGCTGTGGGCAACGTCCCTACCGTGGTCACCTTCGATTTCACCGACCCGGTCAATGGCATCAAGCCTAAGGAAGGGAGCAATAATGGCAGCATCACCCTCTATCGAGAGAACATTGCCTCGAGGTGGGCCATCATGCTCCCAGGAACCAACCTTGGCGAAGCCGTTGTTGAGAATGGTGAAATCAGATGTCAGTACGTAGATGGACTGCCTACATTAGGCGCAAATGAATTATATAAGACCGGCATTACGATAAACGACGACACGAGTGGTAAGTAAGAAGACGCAGAAGTAACTAAAAACAAAAGACATCAATCATGAAGAAAATTAGCACATTTATAATGGCATTGGCATTGGTGCTCGGACTGAGCCAGTGCAAGAAACAGGAAACACCCGCCACGCCCGATGCCGAGGGCAACAAGGTTTACATCTCCGTGAAGGCTAACGGCAGCAACGATGGCAACCGTTACGAAGTCTATGGTGAAACGGGAGGGGGGGTGTATGAAGATTACGACATAATCTATGTCGGCAACGGCTCGCAGTATCTCGGCACTTTGACATACTATGATGGCGTGTTCGGCGGCGAAATCACCGAACCTGAACAAGGTGCCTATCTTTACTTCTATTTCATTGGCGGCGGCCATGAACTTTCGATCCAACCAGGACAAACATCTTATGACGTTGACATTTCCGACCAGCGTAGTGACGACAGGGCGCCTATGAATCTTCCCGTTTTGGCGTTTGGCAAATCGATGACAACCTATTCCGGACCCAACTCCACCTATGAATGCAATATGTTGAACAAGTGCGCTTTGGTGTGTTTCAACTACACAGGAGATATAGAAGAACGCGAGGAAATCCTTGGCGATGCCACCCTTGCTGTGGGCAACGTCCCTTACATGGCCACCATCGATTTCGGTGACCCGGTCAATGGCATCAGGCCTAAAAGCGATAAGGGCAGCATCACCCTCTATGAAGAGAACTTTAACACTTTTTGGGCCATCATGCTCCCTGGAACCAACCTTAGCACTGCCACTGTTGAATATGGCGAAATCGAGTTTGATATGGAACCACCTACGTCGTTAGCCGAAAATACCTTTATTAGGCAGAACATTAACATAAACGACGTCTTTTGATAGGGCGTGGGAAGAAGGCGCTTATGTGACTATTTACTTTAATCACGAGTATGGAGAGGACCAAAGTTGCACTTTCTATAACACGGGAGACTACGGAGCAGACATGTTTACGTGGGAGAGTGGTGAAGGGTATGTTGGCTCAGACGGCAACATAGGCAGGTCGTTGATGATAGTCGGCGAAAACTTGTTGGTCTTCAGGCAGAACTGGGGAGAGGGATATGTGGGCATTGATGACAATTGGGAACAAAATGGTTTCCAAGTCACCTTTAACAAGGAAACCAAAGAATGTACCCAGTGGTATGGCCCAGGGGTGGCACACATATTTCAAGAACACTGGAATGATCCTGAAGGCCCCCCTGCTTTCACCCGTCTCGTAATAAACGGCGTTGATTTCACCGACCAACTGATCATACTACCAGTAGACAAGTGATCATACAACAATAATCATCGTTTTTGGCCTTGTCAAAGGTCAAGCGACAGTTTATGCAGAAGGCGGCCTTCGTTATGAGGGTCGCCTTTTTTGGTGGGTTTGTGCGGCTGCCACGGTGTGCGGCTGCCATCTTTCAGCAGCCATGTCTTCCCTGCGTGGGCCGGTGGGAGGCATGGAAATCGAAGATTAGCTTCGCTGAAATCGAAGATTAGCTGAAATCAATGCAGAGCATTTCGACGTAGTCAATCTATGGGAGGCGGTTTTTTAATGCGGGGGTTCCATTGCATTCCACCGCCCGCATGATTTCGGGCCGTCCTTTCAGCAGCCATGTCATCCCTGTGTGGGCCAGTGGGAGGTTTGGGATCTATGGCTGCGTCGTTTTTTTAATGCGGGGGTTCCACTGCGCTTCACCGCCCGCATGATTTCGGGCCGTCCTTTCAGGACTTTGAGGAGGGCACGAGGGAACCCCGGAGTGGTGAGGGGATGTCAGGCAGGTTGTGGAATGCAATGGAACTCCTGCCAAAACAGTTGTCGTGAAAGAAAAAAGATGTATTTTTGCATTCGAATAGAAAAGCAAATGGCAGAACGTAACAACATAGAAACCAACGAGAACGAGGCTGTTCTCAGTAGCGGCGGAGGCTTTACGGCCTTCAACTTCGGGGACTATCATATTCGCTTTAAGGCTCCTTACAGCTTAGAGCACTATGTGGATGTTGTGAAGTGGGACGACGGTTATCTGGTAGTGCTGGCCAAGTACAGCCATAATGCTGAGCCAGAAGAGGAGTACATAGACCTTAAACCCATTCTTGCCGGGTTGTATATCGACTCTGATGCTTTTCTGAAACCGATTAAAACTGTACGTGTAGCTTATGCCTGATATCAAGACTATTGCCGATAAGGCTGACATCATTGTCAACGGATACGCTTTTACTCGCATGGAAGACGGCATCCACGTGTTGAATCTGAACAGTTCAGACAAAGCCGTTGTGTTTAGTGCCGATGGCGAGGTGCTGGAGACCACGATGGACGACATTGAGCTCTCCATTGCGAGCAGTTACCTGCAGCAGAACTTGAAATATATGGAGGACTGAGCCATGCCAAAATACTATGATTTCAAAGTGGCGGGTTATTATCTGTATTTTACATCGTTTTGCGTAGTGGAATGTATGCATGTGCATGCCAGTGACAAAAAGCTTACTGAGGGTGGTTCTGCCAAGTTCTTTGTGAAGAGCAACGGTGATTCAGTCTTGCAGAACCGTGGTATTCTTAATGACCGCGAAATTGCTAAGATTTCCGAGTTTATCAAGGATCATTATCAGGAGATGTACATTCGTTGGACTCAATATAGCAAGAAAGGCTATTACGAGAGGTAAGAGACTTGCTGACTTTTTCAAATCTCCGAAGATTTTTGAGATGTTTGCCAGCAGCGGAATCCCTATCTGTTATATTGCGCAAACCGTTTTTAAAAATCCATATTCGACTGTGCCACAATCTGTTTAGTGTCAGGATTAAACGCGGTGAGGTTGCCCAAGCCAGGCTTGTCGGTCACAAAGACACCATTATCTAAGGCGATGAAGTCGTGGTTTTGGTTGTTGTCGATGACCAAGTTGATGAAGCTGTAGTCGACAGGGATGTGGCCGTGGATGATTTTCTTGCCGTGCGACTTGTCGTAATCCACCTTGAAGTTGCGGGTCCACATCATGCTTTTCGTGTCCTCGAAAGGCTTTTCGGCCTTGAAGTTCATGCCGGCGTGGACGAGGATGTATTCTTCCAACTCGATGTAAGGCACGCAGGCATTCATCCAGTCGATGTAAAGCTGTGGAATCTCGCGTGGATGCTTCACGTCGAAGCTTTTCAGGGTTTCCTTGGCTCCCACAGCTTCCCATTCCTTCTGTTCAATATGCTTGCCGCCGAAGAGTTTCTTCTTTTGGTCGGCCTCAAAGGCTTTCACGCACATGTCCTCATGGTTGCCCTTGATGAAATGCACATTGTATTCCTCTTTTTGCAGGTGCATCATATAGTCAATGACACCCTTAGAATCGGGGCCGCGGTCGATGTAGTCGCCCAAAAAATAGATTTGGTCGTGTTTCGTGACCTTGAGCATGTTTTCAAGCAGCACCTTTACCGTTTGGGCGCAGCCATGAATATCAGGAATGATCCAGCGTTGTGACATGGGATTTGTATTTAAAATAATTTATTGAGGTTCAATTCATTGTATTGTTTGCGCAGGCGAGTCTTGAACGTCCAGCGCACATCGGAAATCCAGCGGCGGCACAGCTCACAGTAGTCAACAAACACCATATAAGAGAAATGGAGCAGTACCGTGCCGGCCAAAGCCCAATACCAGGGCAGATTGCAGAACAGGATGATGGTGCCCACGACGAAAATGATGGGGAAAAGCACAAGCTCCACACCGAAACTGACGGTATTGTTGAAGGCTTTGTCTTTCAGCTTCCCTTTGATAATCAATGTGGTAAGCCAAACTGGCAGGTTGACTACTGCCGAGGCCAAAAAATAAGGCAGACCCACGAGCAGGACGGCAAACTTCCACAAGAAGTTGAGCGAAGGATACTTCCTCGCGGTCGACATGACGGAAATCTTCTGCCGTTTGCGTTCTCCGGCAAAATCCAACACGCGCTTGAAGAAGTTTTTGGCTTCTTCGGGTTGTTCTTCCCTGAATTTCAATACCTTGTCTACGGTGGCACGGTTGCGGAGCATCTTCTGGTAAAGGCCTCCGGCGCGTTTCTCGTTTTTCATCTTCACGATTTCCCAAATGGCGTCATAGTCCTCGTCGTCGGGGATGAAGGTGAAGAGTTTCGAAATCTCGTCGTAAAGTCGGTCTTTCAGCAGGTTGATGTTGGCGGCCTCGTTTTCCTCGGTGGTGTTCTTGAAAAATTCGGTCACGTTGATGGGTTGGCCGAAATTAATCATCGCTGTGCTACGGTAACGGAAATAGTCGCCGTATTCGATGGCGGTAGGGATGATATAGATAGGGCTCTTGTCTCCGAATTGCTTGTTGGCATCCACGGCAATGTGGAACAGGCCCTTGCCCATGCGCATTAATGAATGTTTGGTGCGGTGGGTGCCTTCGGGGAAGAGGTAGAGGTCTACATGGTCGTGAATGACATCGACAGCTTTGTTGAGCGAATCGTCGTTTTGGCGCACGGCGGCCACTCCGTTGCGGATGCGGAAGATAGGCAGGATGCGCAGGAAATTCAATATCTTGGCAATGGCTGGTTTTTTGAAGATGTCGCCCCGCGCAATGAACACCTTTTTGATGTTGTTTGCCGACAGCAGCACCAGGGCATCCATCAGCGTATTGCTGTGGTTGACACCGAAAATCACGGCACTGTCTTTCGGGACGTTCTCTTTTCCGTGTATCTCAAATCGGCGGTACGACTTGCGTGTGTGCCAGTTCACGTAGGGTAGGAGAAACGAATACCAAAAGTCAGGATCTTGTATTTTTTTTGCCATTAGAATCGCGAAAAAGTGGACAAAATTACAAATTTAACCCCAATCTTCTCTCTTTTTTCGTTTAAAAAACAAAATTTTGTATTTTTACCGCGCCAAAACAACTGTGTAATGAAGAAAAAAACACGCCTTTTTTTAGGGATTATTGTGTCCTTTTGTTTCTTTTTCTCGTGTCAAAACGCTGAGAATCCAAAAGAAAACTTGGAAAATGAGCCCGAGGAAGAACAGGTGGACACGATAATCGAGGAACCGCAACAGCCGGAAGACACTTTGACGGCGCTGGAGCACATCTATGAGCGAGGTGCGTTGGTTGCAGTGACAAATTGCAGCGAGATTAATTACAATATGTACAACGGCCATCCTGCGGGTTTCGCGTACGAGATGTTGAAGGGATTTTGCGACTCCCACGGCCTGAAGCTTGAAATGGTGGTAAACGACAACATGGACACCTGTTTCAATATGCTGGATTCGGGCGAGGTGGATGTGGTGGCTGCTGGTATGGGTCTGTCCAAACATTTGAAAACGAAGTATTTGCTGACAGACCCGATTTTTTCCCAGAAAAGTGTTCTCGTGCAAAAGATGTCGACGAAAAACCAGATGCTTCACTCGCCGCTCGATTTAGCTGGAAAGACCGTTCATGTGACTAAGGGACTTCATACTTGCACCTTGTTGGAACACTTGTCTGAGGAAATCGGCGACACCATTTATGTGGTGGAATGCGATACGCTGAATCCGATTGAATTGATGCATTTAGTGAACGAGGGCAAAATTGATTATACGATTGTTGACGAATATATCGCCCGGACGGTTTCCTACAATCTTAAAAATGTGGATTCGAAGCTCTTTGTCAGCATCGAGCAGCCTATCGGTTGGGTGGTCAGGCAACACGACAATGATTCCTCTTTGCAAATTGCTATCAATGAATGGATTGCCAAAGCGAAGCAAAAGCAATTGGAAAAAATCATGCTGAGGTATATCAAGAATGGCCGCTACATTTCCTCTCGGCGCGAAGTTTCAAACAAACGCTTGACTTCTTTCGATGGCGCAATCAGGAAAACGGCGGACAATATTGGTTGGGACTGGCGTTTGTTGGCCGCTTTGATTTATCAGGAATCGCGCTTTAAGGTCAATCTGGAAAGCCCGAAGGGGGCCTACGGACTGATGCAGCTGATGCCCTCCGTGATGAGAAGATACGGTGTCACTTACAGTTCTTCGCCTGAGGAACAGTTGGCGGCAGGCGGCAGGTTAATCACTTTCCTTGACAATAAATTGAAAGACAAGGTTACTGACAGTTTGGAGCGGGTGAAGTTTGTATTGGCCTCTTACAACGCAGGCTTGGGTCATGTGTTGGATGCCCAACGGCTTGCCCAAAAATATGGAAAGACGCCCGATTTGTGGGAGGACAACGTGGATTATTTTATCCTTAATAAGTCGAAATACCTTCAAGACCCTTGCTGCAAAAGCGGTTATCTGAAAGGCAAGGAAACATACCGTTTTGTTGAAGATATCATGGACAGATACCAACATTATCAAGCTTTATTGGAATAATTGATTTGTCATGAAAAAGTTGTTTTTCTCTTTGGCTTTTATCGTTTTGGCGACTTTCTGTGCCAAGACGGCTGTCGCTCAATCGTTTAATGCGGGACTGATTGTCGGCCCAACTTTTTGTCAGGTGGATGGCGACCACTATGCGGGTTACCATCAGTTGGGTTTTACTGCGGGAACATATGTCAACTTGCCTTTGGATGACTATTTTTCGGCCCAGATGGAATTGAAGTATTCGCTTCTCGGAGCGCATTCGTCTGACAAAGAGGTGAATGAGTATTATTATACCCCTTATAGTTTGCGCTTGCATTACGCTGAGATTCCTTTGATGTTGCGCTGCAATTTGGGTATGTTTCGTGTGGGTGGTCGTCGTCTGGATTACATCACGTTGGAAGCGGGAGCCAGCCTCGATTTTCGTTTGAAAGCCACCGAGGATGCCGATGCTGATTTTCAGGTGACCACCAATCGTTGGAATTTCTTCTCCGCCACAGCCAATGCGGGCTTGCATTTTGCTTTCAATGAGCATTGGGGCATGGGAGCGCGGTTCATGTATTCCGTGGTGCCGATTCGCTTCACAGGCAATCCGGGCTGGTTCTATAATCAGTATTATAATAAGGTGATTCTGCTCACTTTGACCTACAACATCAACTCTCCCTTGAGATGATACCGAGCCTCCCATGTCATTCCTGCTTAGGCAAGTGTGTTGGCATGGAAATCGAAGATTCGACATAGTCAATCTATGGGAGGCGGCTCCAGAAAGCATAGATTCCCGCCAGCGCACGATTCCTCGTTGGAATGACATGCTTTCTGAAGCCTTAAATTCTATGACAAAAACTCAATATTCCGTTTCAGGCCTTCGTATCCGGCGCGTTGCATGGCGGAGTGCTTGAATAATGCCTCAAACTCAGTTTTAGTGAGGTTTTTCCAGTCGTTTTCTTTCATGCTCAAAAGTTGTTCCGAAGGTTGGAACTCAGGCTCCAAATTGGGTAGTGCGAAACGGTTGTAAGGACACACATCTTGGCAAATGTCGCAGCCGTACATCCATCCTTTAAAAGTTTCAGGGTCAAGACCTTCAAGGCTACCTTTGTATTCGATGGTCAAGTAGGAGATGCACTTGCGAGCATCAATGTGGAAAGGAGCCTCCAAAGCCCCTGTGGGACAGGCATCAAGGCATTTGGTGCAGCGACCGCAGCGATTAGTCATGACTTGGCCGGTTTCGGTTAAGTCCAAAGGCAGAAACAAATGCCCAATGAAAAAAAACGAGCCTTTCTTAGGATGGATTAATGTGGTGTTTTTCCCGATGAAACCCAATCCGCACCGCACCGCCCAAGCACGGTCAAGCACGGGTGCCGAATCCACGAAAATGCGGGTGCCTTCTAGCTTACCTGTTTGTGTCTCAATGCGTTCAAAAAGCTGCCGCATCTTGCGTTTTAACACGTCGTGATAGTCGGCACCGTAGGCGTATTTGGCGATTTTGAAATGCTTGCCATCACCGATTTGCTGCTTTGGGAAGTAGTTGTAAAGTACGGTGACAATGGACTTTGTGCCTTCCACCAAGAGGCGGGGGTCGTAGCGTTTTTCCTTATTGCGGGTGAGGTAGCCCATCTCGCCCTCATGCCCGACTTCGAGCCATTGTTCCACGTGCGCCGACTCTTCTTCCAAAACCGTCGCATTGGCAATACCGCAAGCATCGAAGCCTAACCGTTCGGCTTCCCCGATGATCCATTCGGAGACCATCAGAACGGTGCAAAACTCAAACCCACCGACAGCGGATGAAACACTGGCGCATTATGCCCGACTGAAAACACAGGCGAGAACTGATAGGAGGCAAAAGCACTCACCCACTTCCAGCCCACACGCAAGGTTGCCGAATAAGCCAAACGCTCCACATTGCTGATATAGCAAAGCTTTTCGTGGACCATGACACCGCTACCGTCGGTCAACGTGCCTTCTTCATCATCAGGGCCGACAAATTTGGTCTTTGTGGCAATCATGATCCCGACTTTGAAGCCCACGCCAATCTTCACGGCATCCTTGATGCGGAAACGCAATTCCAACGGAATCTCGCCGTAAGTCGGGTTGACTTTAAAACGCTTGAAGTTTTCCACGTCGCGATAATCTTTGTATTCGAGGTCGCCGTTCGTGTAAGGGTTCAGGATGCGTGTGTAGGAGAAATAGTTGTGCGACGACATTCCTGCACCGATGGACACCGTATGTTTTTTGCTTTCGCCCAAGGGGAAATTGTAGGTCAGGGCAAAGCTGACACCTTGGTTGAAGCCACGCGGGTCCCAGTTGTCGCTCGGGGCGAGTTGGAAATCGCTGAACAGGTCGAAGCCGAAGGTGAATTTCTTGTCGGTCTTGTTGGCGATAAGTTGTGCGAAGGATGTCGCCGAAATGACTAATGCGATGAGGGTGAAAAGTGCTTTCTTCATTGATTATCTTGATTTATTTGTTGACTATAAAAAGGCCCTTCGACAAGCTCGAGGACCATAAAAGCTAAGGTTGCTGAGCTTGTCGAAGCACCGACTTTATTTCATTTCCAATTCCTCCATGATGGCCGTGCGCTCATCTAAAAGGCGGTTGATGTCCTCGTCAGAGAGGTCGGGCTGGCGCAATTGGTCGTCGATGGCGGCTAAGTGAGCTTCTAAATTCTCGGTGGTGCCAGGAATTTCGGTCAGTTGTTTCTCCTTGTTGACAGGAGGTTCCTGTGGCACAGTCGGGGTTTGTGGCATGTCGCCAGTGAAATTTTTCAGTTGTCCCATCACCATGCCCACCATCTGTTTCGTAAAGGGGTCAAGTTTATAGATTTCGACCTTCATGTCGTTTTTCAGTTCGTCGAAGTCTTCGAGAAACATCTTCAGTTGTTCCTTTTGTTCCTCGTTGATGCCCGGAATGGCGTCAAGGTCTTGGTTTTCCATCATTTTCTTGAACATGTTCAAGAGGTCGTCGAGTCCGTTATTGAGGTTGTTTTCGTCCATTATATTCAGTTACCAGTTGTTCAGTTGCTCAGTTATCAGTTCTTGGGAATGTTGTTGCCCGAAGATGGCAACTTCATTAACCGCTTGCAAAGAAACGAATTTTTTATGGAATGATTGCGTCAGATTGGCAATTTTTCACGAATATTGCAGTCTCAACTCCAAACCGAATAACTGAACAACTTCCAACTGAACAACTGACAACGATGGATTTTAAAACGATAAAAGTACAATTGGGCGAGAGTATGGCATGGGTCAACCTCGACCGTCCTGAGGTGCGTAACGCGCTGAATGCCGAACTGATACATGAGTTGACTGAGGTCTTCGACTGGCTCAACAGCCGCGACGACATCCGTGTCATCATCCTGAAAGGCAACGGGCCCGCTTTTTGCACTGGTGCTGACTTGGCCTATATGAAGGAGATGGCCGGTTTCAGCTATAACCAAAACATCGCTGATGCTGAGAAGCTTTCCAAGCTGTTCCAGACCATCTATTTCTGCGACAAGGCTGTCATTGTGGATGTGCATGGGGCTTGCATCGGTGGCGCCAATGGCATTATTGCCGCTGCTGACATCGTGATTGCCGAAAAAGACACGAAGTTTGCCTTTACCGAGGTGCGTTTGGGCCTCACACCAGCCACCATCTCGCCTTTCGTGGTGAGCAAGATTGGCAACACAGCGGCCAAGGAGCTTATGCTCACTGGTCGTCGTTTCACAGCAGAGGAGGCCAAGACCTTTGGCTTGGTGAATGTTGTCGTCGATGAGGCTGAGCTGATCGATACTGAACGCCAATACATCGACCATTTCCTGCAAGCCTCTCCCGATGCTATTGCCGAGTGCAAGAACCTGCTTCGTATGGTGACAGGTACCGACGACCGTTACAATCCCGTTTTCATGCAGACCTCAGTGGCCATCGCCAACCAGCGCATCTCAAAGGCCGGGCAGGAGGGCATGAAGGCGTTTTTTGAGAAACGGAAACCGAATTGGAAATAGGAAACTATTCCAATAACCATTTCCAAATAGGTTTTACTTCGATTGTCAGCCCATTGTCTTTGTGAATGGTGGTTTCTTCATCCCTTGTAATAATCAGTGCGCGCTGCAAAGGCTCAAAAGCGTGTAATTTGACAAGTGCGTTGATTTCGCGTTCCGATGTCAGAAGGTCGTTTAGGCTGTAACAAGCTTGGATAGCTGTCTTTTCTTCAGGTAGGTAGAAATCAACCTCGATGTTTTTTTTGTAGAAAAACAGTTGTGTTTCATCATATTGCCTGTGAAGGTGAATGGCGCAAAGGTTTTCCAACAGATTAGCGTTTCCGTCTGAGAGGAAGATATTCAGTAGGCCATTGTC
>JAEEGJ010022807.1_pt1 | contig 13236 bp, 19 predicted proteins | sample 8958761 | NCBI WGS metagenome assembly JAEEGJ01 (sample SAMN16246546, study PRJNA631951) | gut metagenome | biome: gut microbiome; feature: rumen; material: RS-attached | host: Bos | place: Iran: Karaj | collected 2018-10
TCTCGATCATGTTTCTCCTCCAGTAAATCATACAGCGCATCCTGGGAGAGCACCCCGCGCTTCAGATCCGGCGGCAGCTCGCCCCGCTCATCCGCTTCATAGTCTTCCCGCCATTCGCCGGAGGTGTAGTAGGTCTCCAGGAGGGCAAGTATCTCCGGATTATGAATGGCTGCGGCCGCATCAAATAAGCGCTCATATTTCTCAACCCGTTCAATCCGATCCAACCGGTAGAAACGGCGATAGGTCTTGCCCTCGCGCTCTACGATCTCATTCCACATGGACGCGGGCCGAACCCAGATGCCGCCGTCACCATAGAGCGCCTGATAGACGACCATCGCTTCTTCGGTTTCCGAGTCCCGGGCGATGGCGACCACCTCATAGAGCCTCCCCTTAAAGTGACGATACCTTCCCAGCGGAATCGTCCGGATTGCCTCTTCGTAGGTCATAGTTCTCTCCTTTTATCTTCCAAGAACAGCGGTTTACTCTGCATATTCTCCGTATTCGCAGCCGATATGGGTGGCCTCTATCTCGTCCACCAGCTCCAATTGTCCGTTCCGTTTTTCGTACAGCTTCACCGTGCCGAATCCGTTTCCGCCGTTCCACAGCCGGTTGTGGCGCTTGCTGCCGTCCGGGGCTTCGTAGTTGACGAAAATCATTTTTTTTTTCAGGCAATGCACCTCCGTTTCCATAACAGCGTGGATGTTCTCCTGGCGCACATGCCATATCACTACCTCGTCCGTTTCCTCAAAGCTGAACTCTGTTTTCACCATCAGATGCAGCTTGGAAAAATTGAAATCGTACTCCCTGCCCTCATGGTAAAACACGCCCAGCAAGCGCCGGTCCAGCGGCACGAAATAGATTTTCGGCCTGCCGCCGCCGATGTCGAACACGCTGTTTTGGAGCGGCTTTCCCGTTTTTTTACTTACCAGGCAGTTGGAGGACAGCCACACCCAGGGGGAGGTAAAATCCCGGCCCCAGTTTTTGTCGGCGTAGCCGTAGCTTTTTTCGGGCGAGACCGTGTACTTTCTGCCGTTGAACGTGACCGTGCCGCTGTACGCGCTCTTCATGCCCTCGGCGTGCCAGTACATGGCGAAGGCTTCCGCGTCCCGGAGGGGCTTGCTGGCCCCGTAGCCCACGTTGAAGGCGATCTGCTTGTCGACGGCCAGATCCCAGGACATTTCGCCCGCGTCGCACATCCATTCCGGGTGGGCGGCAGCTTCCTCGGGCGTAATGTTGATACTTCCTTGCAGCGCCGTTTCGCAGGCCAGACAATCGCCGGCCTCAATCCGGTACGGCGCGTCCCCGTGAAGCTGAACATCCTTCCAGGCAAAGAACCGGTGCAGCTGGCAGTGATCCTCACCCCAGGTGCCCGCCTTGACCATCAGGTAGGAAGGCCGTTTGCCCGCGGCTTGGTTGGCGGGCAATTGCCCCAACACCGGCTCGTCTTCCGCCAGCGCGGGATTGCACACAAAAAACTCGATAAAGAACGGCTTGTCCTCGCCGGTTGACTCGTCCTGGGCCGTGAAAGAATGCCACCACCAGTCGTAGCCGTGGTACGCCAGCGGGCCGTGAAGCATGAATGCGTTGCGATTGATGTCGTGATGATTGAACATCCTCATTCCTCCAAATCATTGCCGCCTGGCCTGATTGCTTTGGCCAAGCCGAAAACGGCGCACGAAAGCCTTTCTGCCGTGGGCTTCGGGAAGAAGAAACAGGAGATCATTGAGAAAACGCCCTTTTGAACAGAACGATGGCCAATGCGGCGCTCAGGAAATCCGCTATCAGCTGGGAGGCGAGGAAGCCTTCGCATCCTGCGGCAGCCGTAGCGGCCAGGAATACCAGCACAAACAGCAGACCCTGACGGCTCAGGGACATCATCAGCGCGTTCAATGCCTGTCCGCTCGCCTGGAACAGACAGGTGTATAAAAGCACCACTGCACAGAACACCATCCCCGCGATCTGCCAGCGGAGCATTATCACTCCGCTCATCGACTAGGGGAGATTTCCATAGGATTATCTTCCGATTTCTCTCCAGCGTGTATCCCGACAAACTGGAATTTCAGGTATTCTTTTTTATGATTTCCATTCCCTTTTCCAATACCGCATCCCGGCCCGAGGCGATGTCTGCCGCTGTCGGAATGATTCGGATGTCGGGCGCAAAGCCTTTGTTGTATATGTCCTCGCCGTTCTGGGCAACGCACCTTCGCGTACAGATCCGGAAAAAGCCACCGCTTTCAAGCGCCTCGCACAAAGGCTGACCACTGGTGCCCGCCGTGTTGTTTCCGACGAAAACCGCTTTCGTATACATTTTCATCACGTCAACAAAATCTTCCGCGGCAGAAAACGTGCTTTGGTTCATCAGGACGACGATCGGACCATTCAACTTTCCGGGAGCGTTGTTGACGACATTCCTTCCTTCATCCTTGACATAGAATATGTTCTTTCGCATTCGGAAGGTTTTCAGGCTGTACGCATCGTCAGCGTATTTCAGCATCGCATCATCCGGGGAAAGGTGTTTGAAATCCTCACGAAACATGGACCACGCCTTATATGTAGGCTCGTAGACCTGGGTCTCCGCATAGCAGCTATGGAATTCTCCGCTGATAAACAATGCGGCGATTGCATCGGCATTCTCGCTGTTCCCGCCGCTGTTGCCTCTGACATCAAGAATATAACCCTTTGCGTTTTTCAGTTCGTCAAAGCAGGAATAAATCTTCCCGGGCATGGAAGCATCATCGAACGAAGTCATCCTGATGATTGCGATTCCGTCATCCGTGATATGCACAGAATGAGCGTCCGAGCAGCTGATCAGCCTCCGGGCAGCGTTGCTTTGAGGAAAAGGCTCCGTTTTATGCCATACGATTCCTGATGGAGCATCCCTGATAAGCCGGATATCGAATTGACGCCCATCCTTTGCAAATGTGAAGACCGCACTGCTTCCGCGCCTGCCGAATACAAGCTGGTTCAACACGAAGACGCCGCAGGCATCCTCGTTGGCATGCCAAATAAACGGATAGCAGTTTCCCCTTATATAATCATGAATGTCAGTTCCGTCGATTTTGACCAGAACACTGAACAGGGGAATCCTATCCTTTACATCCTCTGAGGTGCTGACCACAATGATCTCGTCACCGGGTTTTGCAAAGTATACAGGGAACATGGAAAAGAATTCGCTGTCTTGAGCTATTTCATTGGGAAAACTGACATCGGTGTGCCCATCATTCAGCAAGGCGACGAATCGCTTCAGTTCACGGTAGTAATCATAGAGATCTTTCGTCTTCAAAACCCGGGGAAGTGCTTTTTTGTACTCCTCGTCCCAGTTCATGTTCACCTTGTCCCAGAATGCGAAATTGTACGCAGCCTCTTCCCAAATCTTTGAAAGTTCGTATATTTTCTGAGCATCTGTAATGGTTTTCATATTGCACCTCCCGTAAGGAATGCCCGTTTATTTCGGTGTGAATGTTCATTTTTCCTCCTGCTCCAGTCTGTGCAAATAATGCCGAAGCACGTTCAGGCCCGCCGTTGGTACGCAGATGCGCTTTCTGGACCGGTGAATCTCCACCCATATTTCTTCCAGGTCAAACCAGCGCACCTCGTCCACCTCTGACGCCTGGAGGGTGAGTCGTTCGATCTCCACCGGCTTCGTGTAAACAAATACCTGGGTCACTTCGTTGTCCCGGAAAAGCTGCCCGTGGAACTCCTTCTCATACTGGATGCGGAAGGTTCCGACATGGATCAGCTCTTCCGGCTCCGCCACGATCCCCAGTTCCTCGGACAATTCACGCAGAGCGGAGGGCAGCGGTTCTTCCCCCGCCGGGATGTGCCCGGCGGAAGAGGTATCGTAAAGCCCCGGAAAGGACTCCTTCTCCATGCTGCGTTTTTGCAGCAGGATATCGTATCCCTCATCCGTCTTCCGAACCACCCACACATGCGCGGTGCGGTGCCGGATCCCTTCCTTGTGAGCAGTGTCACGGAGAACGATTTCTCCGGTGGGCATGCCGTTTTCATCTACAATATCCAGGTATTCCAATTCTGTCTCTCCAATCCGGCGTCTGTAGTCTGCGCCTTCACCGGTTCAGGAAGTTGCGCATCGGTATTGAATGGTGATTCTGTTCCTTTGCCGTCAGATCAGAATACCGTTGCAATGATCAATTTCATGCTGGATGATCTGTGCGGTAAACCCCTCAAAGGACGCTGTTTTGTTTCTGAACGTCTGATCTTGATAAGTAACGGTGATTTTTCGATACCGTTTGGTTTTCCTCGTCCCTGCCAGGGACAGGCAGCCTTCTTCTGTTTCGTATTCCCCTGATTTTGCGGTGATCTGCGGATTGACCATTACCATTTGCATCGGCCCGTTGCAGAACACGATGATGCGCTTCTTCTCGCCGATCATGTTGGCGGCCATGCCCACACAGCGGTCCAGGTTAGCCCGCAGTGTGTCCATGAGGTCGGTGATGATCTGCCGGTCGGCTTCCGTGGCAGGCTTGGACTGCTGTCCCAGGAACAGGGGATCATGGATGATAGGACGAATCATTGCTATTTTCCTTCTGTTTCTGCCGCCATTGGTCGTGGGCGGCGATATAGTCGATGACTTCAAAACAAGTCATTTTGCGGTTTGCGAACTGCTCGTGTGTTTTTGCGTAATCTCCCGTTTTGAAATTGATCTTCGTTGTACTTTCATGACGAAGCGTTTTCAGCCGTTCATGATAACCAAAAGACCAATCGGCAATCGGCGTCGTGATAATGACGGATTCAAACAGGAACCGGCAACGAAAGCCATACTGCGCGCAATAGTCGGTTATAGATTGTTTCAAATCAGACTCAGCTTGATTCCTGCGCATTTCGGACAGCGTTTTTTTCGTCAGCGTTCTTGTGAAAACCGTTTCCATACCGCAATGGCTGCAAAAATGCTGAAATTCGTCGCCGTACTCAGGGTATGGCTCCTGAAACTGCAGCTGTGCATGTTGGTGGCAGTTCTTGCATTCACACTCGTAACAGCGCATGATTTCCTCCATTATGCCAACGGATCGTTCAGAAGGGCCTCCTGGATCAGTCGTTCAAAGCTCTCCGCAAATCGCTTGTCATCCTCTTCCGTACGTTTCGCGGGGCCTTTCAGGTGATGCTTTCCGCTGCGGCGGGCCTTCTTCGCCAGATGGCGATCCATCAGCAGCCCGTCGATGTTGTCGTCTGTGAACCATTTGCCGCTTTGGTGGATGGCCCGCGCTCCCTTGCCCAGCGCCAGTGCCGCTACGCCGTAATCCTGGGTCACCACAATGTCTCCACGTTGGCACAGGTTGATCAGGGCAATATCCACCGCGTCCGCTCCCGCGCCGATGACCTTCACGGTGCTGTAATCCGAGGTCAGCACATGGTTGGTGTCACAGAGCAGGGTGACCGGGATGCCGTGTTTCCGGGCAATGTCCTCCGCGATCCGCGTGACGGGGCAGGCGTCGGCGTCAATGTAAATCGTCATCTGATTTCCCGCGTCTCCTCAAGTATTTGCGCGTCCGTTGCCGTTTCCACAAACTGCGAGATCTCCTCCATCAGGCTGTCCGCCAGGGCATGATGCGGCACGACGGCAGCCACGCCGATGACAATGATCTGATGGATGTCCTGCTCGTCAACTTCCGCTGCGGATACATGGAATTTGTTTTGCAGCTGCGTGATGAGGCTTTTGACGACCATTCTTTTTTCTTTCAGGCTATGCACCCAAGGCGCATGCAGCCTGAACGTCATTGCTGCTATGATCATTCTGTTATTCTCCCGGCCTTTTGCTTCGGCCAATCACTGTGTATTCCATCCCGTTTTCAAAATGATCGGATCGATAGAGACATACATCCTTTACGATCATTGTTGCCTGCGGGACTTCGATTTCTGAAAGCCTCACATGCTCAGGCACAGCCGGTTTCCTTGCCAGCGTGATGTGCGGATTGAAATCCTGCCGGTCAAACGGAATCTCTGCCTTGGTCAGTGCTTGCCGAACCTGCCGCGCCAAATTGTCCAACGCTTCGGAGGGCTCCACGCCTGCCCACAGCACTTTTGCTCCCGGGAAGATACCCAGATGCGACAGCGTGACGGGAAAAGGGTTCTGAACCGATGGCAGAAGCCCCGAAATATCCTCCGGCCACATACCGATGAACGCCAGCGTCAGATGCAGATTGGAAGGCGTCAGGTATCGCCCGGTGACTCCCGCTGCCCGGAGACGATCCTGAAGCGAGGCCAAAGCATCCCGGAATGCTGGCGCAGGCTGTAAAGCAACAAAGATCCGCATAGCAGGTCAGCCCTTTACCGGTTCGCCCACGCATAGCAGTAGGCTTGGGTTCGAGCTGCAAAGGGCTCCGTCCGCAGCAGCTGCTTGATTTCTTCCTTCGTGTACCAGCCGGGGGTGATTTCCTCCGCATCCGAAGTGCTCTTGCGGAATTCCCCTTCAGCAATTCCAAAAACGCAGACGTTCCGCTCGTTGGAAAAGCCAACGGCGCTGTAGCTGTTGTCCAGCACATCATCGATCCGAACGATCCGCAGCCCCGTTTCCTCCCGCAGCTCGCGCCTTGCGCTCTCCTCCGGGCTTTCGCCCGGGTCGATCAGCCCTGCCGGGAAATTGTAGATCCACTGGGCCATCGCCATCCGGTATTCCCGGTTGACCAGGATGAGCTCCCCGCTTTCGTCCGTCAAAATCATGACCACGGCGTTCGGCTTCCGGTTCTGCAAATCATCCAGCGTTTGGATATTGCGGTTCCTGCTGATGATCTCATAGGTCTTTGGATTGCCTTCCGCGGTGACGTAGTCCACATCATAACGGGTGATGAATTTGCCTTCGTGTACCTTGCGAATCCCCTGGTATTCCATACTGCGCCTCCTGGCTGCGGAACCATTCCCTATAGAATGCTCGGCGTGCTCCTGCTTGGGGCCCGCCGAGACAGAAAACTCCGCTTCTTATACAATTATACCATAGATTTTATTCTTCGTCGCCTGCTTTGAAGTTGTAAATCGGCTTTATTTTGGATACAATTTCCGCCGTAGGTTCGATATTGGTGACGATTTCATCCATCACTCCCTATAGAACAATAGTATCTACCGTCTGCGAATTCATGACCTGTCTCCTCCCGGTAAATACACGGAAGTACGGCATGGAGGTGTACGATAAAACGCCTTATGTCGGTGGTGAACGTGGCGATGATATTACCGCTTGGTTCAAACGCAATCCCGGCGACTGGCAGTATGCCATTCTGGACGACGATGATGATATGGGAATACATATCGACCACTTGGTCCGCACCGATTTTGACCTGGGCCTGACTGAGAAAGAAGCAGATCGGTGCATTGAATTACTACAGAAGGAGGACTGATACACACATAATTCTACAGGGCGTCAAAAGACCTGTCTACGTCACCACTGACGTTTTGGCACATAAAAATTGCCGGGCTGCTGTGCATTCAGCGACCCGGTTTTTGATGGTATTGATTTCACTCCTAAATGCAGCAGCGCCTCCGGGCAAAATGGCTCAGAGGCGCTGTATTCATCTGGAGATGGGATTTCTTCTCAAAGATTCTCCGCCCAGGCTTTCAGTTCATCCGCAGACACGTTGGTGGAGAATCGTTTCCCAGCCAGAACTTCCGCCTTTGCGATCTCCGCAGCACGGGCAGGCGCTTCCTGTCCGATATCGCTGCTGCCGGAGGTGGCGAAGAGTACGATTTTCTTCCCTGTGAAATCATAGGCTTCCAGGAAGCTGTCGATGATGGATGGCTCACGGTACCACCATACGGGATAACCCACGAAAATGATATCCGCGCCCGCAACAGGCGCATTGGTATCCGCCAGCGCCGGGCGGCAGTTCTTGTCCTGCATTTCTATCGTGGAGCGGGACTGCTCATTCCTCCAATCGAGATCAGCCTCCGTATACGGTACAGCAGGCTTGATTTCGTACAGAGGAGCGTTGATAGCGTCAGACAGCCGCCGGGCAAGTTTTGCTGTGACGCCGCTGGCAGAAAAGTAAGTCACGAGTGCTTTCATCCGGGATTCCTCCTAATCTATAATCGTATTGGTTCTCAGGTGTATCAGATGCGCTTTGTCACGAGAATGATTCAGCAGCCCTTTCTTCCGCTTTTGTGATCCTCAACAGAGCATGCATTCGCAGAACCGTATTCAACCAGCCCAGCGTCTGCCGGATCTATCGACACCCTTCCGTCCTCAAAAACAAAAGCCGGGACACCGACATCCCCGATTTCCTTCATGCGGTCAAATACGGGATTTGTATCCCTGAGCCTCATAAAGGCGCTCAGGTAGCGGATATGCTCGCCAATGTTTATGTACTCAAATTCGTCTTCCCGTCCTGTGATCTGCTCCTGGATAAAATCGCAGTAAGGGCATGTAGGCATTCCGTAGATCTTAATCACTTTCAGGGTCCCCCTTTCATTGTCATAGAGTCAGACAGAATCCTAATGACACTTTACAGCTTTCTGACAGTTGCAATATATTCGACTCCGTCCGGGACGGCAATTCCAGGATCAGATATGCTTATTTCGTGTTCGGCTCCCATTTCTTCAAGGCCCATGGCGAAATGGCAGAGCGCAATTCCGACGTCGATCTTTTGCAGATCGCCTGTCTTTTCCCCGGCATAGCCCTTATCCCGTTTTTCATAGAAGTGGTAACCGCCGTCCGTAACAATGACGCGCCAGGGCTGCTTGTTGACGGCGGACGGAGCCCACCGCACCATCTCGATCAGGCCGGCGTCCGCTGTCCGTTTTTCAGAAGGCAGCGCCGCGTCCCACGCGCCGTCAAAGAAGAGCTTTTCCGCGGGCAAACGCGAATCGGCCCTGACGCCTTTGCGCATCATGGTTTCCCGGATGGAACGTCTCTTCGCAGGATATCCGAGCGGACTGACGCAGGGCATCATTTCTCCTTCTGAAAGGCCGGCCGCCTGTTCAAACAGTTCCCGTTTCATCGTGCCGCCGATCCAGGTGGTGCCGATTCCAAGCGACCACGCGTACAGAACCAGTTTTTCAAATGAATAGCCAAAGGCGACATCCGAATACGGCACTTTGTCTACTTTCCCCGCGACAAAAAGCGTTTCTCCCGACAGAACGGGGCTGGACAGCCCATGCTGCTTCGCGTCGAGCAGCACGAAACGGACCGGGATATCAAACGGATTCCTGATGGAACGTATATACTGTTCAAGGCGTTCCCTGTCTTCGGCGCTGACCGGCCTTCCGTCAAAAGAGCGGACGCTTTTCCTGCCCATGATGGTTTTCAGCAATTCAGTCATGATCGTCCCTCCGTCTCTGCTGCCATGGCTGCTCACAGCAACGATCTGACGCACGCTTCCACAGCAGCCATATCGGCGGTCGGCTCAAACCGGGCGACGACATTGCCTTCACGGTCGATGATGAATTTTGTAAAGTTCCACTTGATATCCGGTTTCTTGTCCCAATCCGGATCGGCCTGGGCGAACATCTTTTCCAGCAATTCTTTGTACTGATGCTCATCAAATCCGGCAAAGCCCTTCTGCGATTTCAGATACGTGTACAGCGGGAGCTCGTCCGGGCCGTTGACATCCGCTTTTTTCATCTGCGGGAAGGTCGTATTGAAGTGCATCGTGCAGAATTCATGGATCTCTTCGTCTGTTCCGGGAGCCTGCCCGCCGAACTGGTTGCAGGGGATGTCCAGAATCTCCAGGCCCCGGTCATGATAGTCCCTGTACATCTGCTCGATAGGCGCGTACTGCGGCGTGAAGCCGCAGCCGGTGGCAGTGTTGACCACCATGATGACCTTGCCTTTGTAATCCGCCAGATTCAGTGTCCCGCCTTTGCCCGTGGTAATGGTGTAATCGTAAATCATTGCCAAACCTTCCTTTCATTTATTTAACAGGGACTCAACCTGAGACCGTTTTTCATACAATACGCAGCCGCCTTCGTGGTCGTCGTCCAGCAGGCCGCCGTTCCGCAGGGCCATGAACAAAGGCGATTTCAGAGCTTCCCGAAGAGAAGTATCCCGAACATTGATGTCCGAATAGGGCGAAAACGGACAAGGTTCCGCACCGCCGTGGCTGTTGATATGGAAGAATCCGCGCCCTGCCGCCACACAGCCGCCGCTGCTCTTTTCATCACCGGGGAAGGAAATGTAAACCATCTCCGGATGCTCTTCCCGCAGCCGGTCAATCTCACAGGCCAGGTATTTCCGCTCTGCGTCTCCGGGTGCGAGTTCTTTGCTGTCATCCGTGACAGGCACAAACTCCACAAAGATGACAGCCTTGCATCCCCGGTCAGAGAGCTGTTTCAGGAAGGACGCCGAGGATACTTCCCGGATATTCTGCGTGGTGACCGTGACTGACGCGCCGAAGATCAGGCCGCGCCTGTGCAGTTCGTCCATGTTGGCAATCAGCCGGTCATAAACGCCTGCGCCCCGGCGGGCGTCGGTGATCTCTTTTTCTCCCTCAATGCTCATAATGGGCACCAGATTCCGGCAGCGATCAAAGAGATCGAAATACTGTTCATCCATAAACGTGCCATTGGTGAACACGGGGAACAGGATATTGGGACGCTTTCCGGCTGCTTCTATGATATCGCGCCGGATCATGGGCTCGCCGCCTGCCAGCAGGATGAAGCTGATGCCCATCTCATCCGCTTCTTCAAAAATGCTCAGCCATTCTTCGGCGGTCAGCTGCCGCACCGGCGCCGTATCCACAGTGGCATGGTTGCAGCGGGAATAGCAGCCCGCACAGTGCAGGTTGCACTGGCTGGTAATGCTGGCAATCAGGAATGGCGGGACGTGCTCTCCGTTATCTTCCGCTTTTCTGCGCTTTTTTGACGCGGCGCGGCTGGCCAGGGCGAATTTCGCCATATAGGCGCTCTCTCTTGGATTCCTGAAAGTCGCCTTGATGATATCTCCCACGACACGCTCTACGCCTTGCGTCATATATGCCTGAATATCAAAATCGTTTCCCATTGTATCGCACCGTCTTTTATTGAATTCGTTCCATTCTGAATGATAGCTGATCTGCCATCATGCCTTCTTCTGACTGTTCTTTCCAACCTTATCAGCAATGGCCAGATAGCACCACCCAATGATGATCAGGAACAGCAGCAAGATGAGTATCCACCATACGCATCCCATATAGGGCAGTTCATCCGTAAAGCCGAAGGCTCCGGCAGGGCTTCCCCAATTCAGGAAGAAGTATGGATAAATCTGTCCTTTGGCAAACTCCCATCCGTTCACATATCCGATCCCGGCATATACAGCGTACAGGAGTGGAGGGATGATCACATATATCACGTTTCTTCTTTTTATCTCCGCTCCTGACACTGTTACGAAGAAATCCGCAACGGCAGCCAATGGAACAATCAGATGCGTGAGTGTGTTTGGAACGCTCCACGCCGCCTCTCCGAGTATAGGAGCCAACAGTACGGCGAACACGACGCCGGTAAGTGTTATTGATACGGTGCCTGCCAGTTTCACAACATACCATGCCTCGCTGACTGCCTTTTCCCGCATCAGGAGGCAGAAGCCAATCAGACTGATCAGCGCGATAGCAATATTGGACTGAATCGTAAAATACATGAACACCCTGCTGCCGCCCATGAAACTGTTTCTTCCCGCAGAAGCGCTCATGACAGTACCTGCGATGGCGGAGACGATCACAATAAGCTTCAGCGCCATGCTGATTGTTTTTCTTGTCTGTGAAATCCTATGCATGCCACAGTCTCCCCGTTCAGATCACCGACATATGAACCTCTTACAGAGCGGCGGCCACAGCCGCTTTCACTTCGCTCATATCCGCAGTGGGTTCGAAGCGGGCGATGACCTTGCCTTCACGGTCAACGAGGAACTTTGTGAAGTTCCAGCCGATATAGGTTTTGTCACCGTATTTCTTATTGTTCATGGCAGCGAATTTGTTCAGCGCCGCGTTCTTCAGTCCCTTGCCGAAGCCTTCAAAGGGCTTCTCCGATGCAAGAAACGCGAACAGCGGATCGGCGGTCTCGCCGTTCACGTCGATCTTTGCAAACTGCGGGAATTCCGTGCCGAATTTCAGCGTGCAGAACTGATGAATCTCGTCATCACTGCCCGGAGCCTGACCCGCGAACTGGTTGCAGGGGAAGTCCAGAATTTCAAAACCGCGCTCCCGCAGTTCCTTATACATCGCCTCAAGAGGCTCATAATGTGGGGTAAAGCCGCACCCGGTTGCCGTGTTGACGATCAGCAGGACTTTTCCCTGATACTCCGAAAGGCTGACTTCCTTTCCCTGCCTGTCCTTTACAGTGAAATCATAGACTGTTTTCATTCTGACGCTCCTTCCGTTCTCCTGTTGTCATTGTTCTTTTGGTTTCCCAGCAGTTCATACAGCAAAGAGTACAGCATCTTTGCCTTCTCCAGCGGCAGATCGATACAGCCTGCAACATGACCGGGGATGTCTTTTGCTTTTTCCTGCAGCGCCCTTCCCGCATCCGTCAGTGTGATTTCAACAATGCGGTCATCCTTGCGGCACCGGCGTCTTTCCACGAAACCTGCCTGCTCCATCTTCTTCAGCAGGGGAGAAAGCGTGCCGTTGTCAAGCATAAGCTTTTCGCCTATTTCCGTGACAGACACACCGTCCTTTTCCCACAGGACAAGAAAGACGATGTACTGCGTGTAGGTCAGTCCCAGAGGCTTCAGCCAGGGTGTGTACAGGTTCGTCACATTCCGTGCGGCAGCATAGAGAGGAAAGCACAGCTGATTGGCGAGTTTCATTGCCTCGCGATAATTGTTTTCCATGGCTCCTCCTTTCGACCTGTTTTATACAAACATATTTTATCATACACGTATTGCCTCGTCAAGACTCTGCACCGAAAAATTACGAAATGAAGTCGGATCGGGTTCGCCTGAGGCAATGGTAAACGCTCACAAATTTTAAGGATTGTGAAAAAACCTGTCTACGTCACCACTGACGTTTTGGCACATAAAAAAAATTTCCGGGCTGCTGTGCATTCAGCGGCTCGGTTATGGTAACAATACTGATTACCTGAAGTCTATATTTTTCAAGGTTTGTATGATGATTGTTTTGCCGTAATCTCCCGTCGCCGCCGTCGTCGTTATACTGTGGGAAGGTTGGTAAAATCTTTGATTTTTCCACCCTCCCCACAGCTTTCTGCCCGTCAGTAGAATTTAACCTGGCAAAGTAGAACTTACCTCGTCAAGTGACCCGTTCGTTAAATTCCCGGTATAAGACTTCGTCGTTTCCGCCGGCATCCTCAGGAATATAATCT
>JAEEGJ010022809.1_pt1 | contig 13234 bp, 13 predicted proteins | sample 8958761 | NCBI WGS metagenome assembly JAEEGJ01 (sample SAMN16246546, study PRJNA631951) | gut metagenome | biome: gut microbiome; feature: rumen; material: RS-attached | host: Bos | place: Iran: Karaj | collected 2018-10
CCGGTCTTGAATCCGCCCACCTCGAAAAACACCCTCTCGGCATGCCTTGCCCACATATTTACACGGGCAACGTCCAAAGCCCAGTTGTCATTGCCGGTATCCAAAGTGATGACACCGTCTTTTACGTCCAGCTGAGTCTTTGAAAAGCCCCTTTCCAGAAGGTCATCCCTGGTCGGAGCTTCAAGCCCGAATAATGTGGTTATTATTATTTTCATGCGGAGATTATAACACCAATTTATAGCCCCTGAAGAACTTTGAACGGAATTGCCTTGTCAAGAGGATTTTTCACAAAATAGGTGTATTTCTCTCGTGGACACAGTCCCCCCGCAAGATATGATTAATTGCCTCAAAGCCTTAGTTTATTGGACTATCAAAGAGTCTTTATCATTTCGTAACTGTTTTGTCAACAAACCGTAACAAAATGTCAGAATCCCTTGTTTGTTAGCTTTGAAGGACAAACATTTTCTGAAAACCTGTCTTTTGAGTTATCGACAAAGTTATGCACATTATGAACATTTTTGTGCATAAGGAAAAAGTTAAAACCGGCCGAAATTTTGCTATAATCATTCAAAAATTATATATAGGAGACCTGTATGTCTGAGTTAACAGAAAAGGCCGCAAAAGCCCGTGAAGCATCGTACAGCATGGCTGTTCTGACCCGTGAGCAGAAGGATAACGCCCTCAAGGCGATCGCTGACGCGCTGAATTCGGAAAAGGACAGGATAATAGCAGCCAATGCCGAAGATCTGGCAAATGCCGAGGCGGCGGATCTTGAAAAGCCGCTTATCAAGAGACTCAAGTTCGCTGACGCAAAGATCGCCGACGTAACAGACGGAATATTAAGCCTCATGACGCTTGAAGACCCCGTAGGCAAGCAGACTCTCCATACGACGCTCGATGACGGACTTGAGCTCTACCGCGTAACATGCCCTATCGGCGTTATCGGCGTTATTTTCGAGAGCAGGCCTGACGCACTGGTCCAGATCGCGACTCTCTGCCTCAAGAGCGGCAATGCAGTATTCCTCAAGGGCGGAAGCGAGGCTGCCAACACAAATAAGGTCTTATCCGAGGTTATCTATGAGGCCGGTATTAAGGCAGGACTCCCTGAAGGCTGGCTCAATCTCCTGACGACACGTGCGGAGATCTCCGACATGCTCAAATTAGACGAGTATATCGATCTTATCATTCCCCGCGGATCCAATGCTTTCGTACAGTACATCATGCAGAACACCAACATTGCGGTCTTAGGCCACGCTGACGGAGTCTGCCATACATATATCAATGAGAAGGCTGATCCCGCGACAGCTCTCAAGGTCGCAGTCGATGCCAAGACACAGTATGTGTCCGTCTGCAACGCAACAGAGACATTCCTTGTTGATGAAGCCTTGAAGGATTCTCTCCTTAAGGATCTCATTAAGACACTGCGTGATGCCGGAGTCACGATATACGGTGACGACTATGTTTCAGAGGCTTTCGGAGCCGAAAAGGTTACAGAATGGCACCACGAGTACCTTGATATGAAGTGTTCGGTCAAGGTAGTCAGCGGCATTGACGAGGCAATAGCCCACATTAACCGCTACGGTTCCGGTCACACGGACGCCATCATCACAGAGGACAAGGCTGCAGCTGACCGCTTCATGCTCGGAGTCGATTCCGGAAGCGTCCTCGTAAACTGCTCTACAAGATTTGCCGACGGCTTCAGATACGGCTTCGGAGCCGAGGTAGGCATTTCCACCTCGAAGATCCACGCAAGGGGCCCTGTAGGCCTTGAAGGTCTTGTTTCTTATAAGTACAAGCTGATAGGAAACGGCGACATCGTAGGCGACTACGCTTCGGGCGCGAAGAAATTCAAGCACATTCACCACTGATAACTAAATTGGAGGCAATAAATATGGTAGTTTCAATTGCATCGGATCACGCAGGTTACGATTTAAGACAGAAGGTTGTTGCGCACCTCAAGGAGAAGGGCTTTGAGGTCATCGAAAGAGGCGCAGCTTCGGCTGACGAGCCTTATTCATGGGTTGAAGCAGGCGAACTTTTAGCTGAAGACATCCTTTCCGGAAAAGCCGAGAAGGGAATAGCTATCTGCGGAACAGGCATCGGAATCTCGATCACATGCAATAAGTTCAAGGGGATCCGCTGCGCTCTTTCCCACAACGAGTACACCGCAAGGATTTGCCGTGAGCATAACGATGCCAACGTTTTGGCTTTCGGTGCAAGGGTAATTGGCCAGGCAGTAGCTCTCGAAATGGTCGATGCATTTTTCGGCGGCAGCTTCGGCGGCGGAAGACACGGTGTCCGCGTAGACCAACTCAAGGCTTTGGAGGACAAAAACTTCAAGTAAGGGCCCGCTAACATGCATTTTTGTGCAGTTTGCGTTTTTTTATTGTGCTTTTAGGTGTAAAATGACGGAGTAAGAAAGGGGAGGATCTAATTTATGTATCAGGTCGCACTCTCTGCCGGAAGCTGGCTTTCTGAGTTCTGGCAGGCATTTTGCACCAAGTTTGTCGAGGCGTTTAAGCCCGGTGACATTGGCGAAGAGATAAGCGAGGGGATCCTTCAGGTCCAGCACTATTTTGATGTCGGCGATTATAAGCTCCTTATCACGGATGCAGTTATCGTCACTTGGATCGCCGTAATCGCCTGTGTGATCGTTTTCAGCCTCATGGTAGGCAAGCAGACTATCCGCCCGAACGCAAAGCAGACACTTCTCTGGATGATCGTCGAAATGATAATCGACGCGGCCATGAGCTTCGGCATGAACAGGAAAGAAGCCGAAGAGTGCGCCCCCATGATAATGACATTCGGTATAGTCATTACGGGTTGTAACTGCATCTCCTTCCTCAAGATCGCCCCTCCGGCCAAGAATATCGCATTCGCGGTAGGCTGCGCGATCGTGGCGATACTGTATGTAATCATCATTTCCATCAAGTTCATAGGCTTTAAGGGCTTCTGGGTATCACTTACCACGCCTCTTAAGGCCATGCTTCCTTTTAAGCTTCTTGATTTCGTTATCAAGCCGACGTCTCTGGCGCTCAGGCTTTTCGGTAACGTTTTCGGTTCCTTCGTATTCATGGAATTCATGTCGATAGTAATCCCCGTAGTTGTTCCGGGCATCATCGGACTCTGGTTCGACTTGGCAGACGGACTTCTCCAGGCGGTTATCTTCTCTTATCTGACGATGTCTTACATCGGCGAGATCGTTGAGATCGGTCACGAATTCAAGGAGCACCCCGAGGAATTCAAGAAACAGAAGAAGAAAAAGGAAAAAGAAGCAGATCAGGCGCAGGCCGCCGCTTAATAAAGTTAACAAAGTACCGAAAGGAAATATTTAGGAGGAAGAATTATGAATACTGTTTTATTGGCTGGAGCTATTTTTGCAGCACTTGAGACAAGAGCTATCGCAGCTATCGCAGCAGGCGTTGCCATCAGCTGTGGTGCACTCGGATGCTCATTTGCGATGGGCAAGGCCGCAAGCCATGCGATCGATGCAGGTGCAAGGCAGCCTGAGGTCCTGGGAAAGATCCAGACAATGCTTCTGGCATCCATCGTCTTCATCGAGTCGCTTTGTATCTATTCGCTCGTTGTAGCCCTCCTCCTGATCTTCATGTTCAGATGATCTTAAACTTCTTTTCACTATAGAAGGGAGCAGTATATATGCTGTTTGAAACGCTGAACATCCTGGCACGGGAGAGCGAGTCATCTTTGTTCTCTCCTGACCAGTTCGCTGGTTACGCGGTGACCGTCGTTCTGACGATCATCAACGTGATCGTTGCGTATTTCATAATCAAGTTTGCGATCTACAAGAGAATTCTCAAGATGATCCACAAGCGCCAGGAAGCCCTGAACGCTGAACTTGACGAGGCCGCTAAATCAAAGGCCGAGGCCGACAAGGTCGTCGCAGAATCCAAGAAGACTATTGATGATGCCAAGGCCCAGGCAGCGCAGATCATCGAAGAGGCACGTGAGAATGCCGGGAAGACGACTGAGGCAGTCATCGAAAAGGCTAACGCCGAGGCAGCAAAGATCCTCGAGAGAGCAGAAGACGACTGCGCACGTATGAAGCGCGTCGCACTTGAGAATATGAAAGACGACATTACGGACCTCGCAGTCGAGATCGCCGAGCACGTTATCGGTGACTCCGTTCCGAGGCATGAGCTTACGGCTTCTGCACAGAAGCATACAGACGTATATGTTGATGCAGAGGTGAGGAAGAGTGAGTAACGGGTCTTCCGACAAGGTACAGAAATCCAAGCCGAAGGGATCGGTCCTCAGGATAGAGACTGCAGGAGATATCCCCGAGCATAAGCTTGAGCGTATAGCCGCTAAATTTGCGGAGCACTACGAGATACCTTCATACCGTCTGATGATCGAAGCAAAGCCGGCTCTTATCGGCGGCTTTATCATCTACTATCACGGCAACCGCTATGACTATTCGGTCAAGGGCCAGCTCGGACGTATCAATGCGTTTATCAAGCGCACCAGAGCTGACAGTTTCAAAGTTGCCGAAATGACCGACGGCAAACACACTCCTCATGTGGCTTTATCTGATGAGGAAACGCCTGAATCCGCTCTGTTCTCTTCATCTGAAGTCAGAAAAGACATTGAAGACGCACTTAGCCAGTTCCCTGAAACATCGGGCCCGAGCCTTGATAACGCAGAGCTCTGGCAGCTTGACGACGATGAGTTCGACAAGCGTGTAGATGAAGCCCTGAACTCAAGTGAGATGATCGACGAGATCGGTACGGTCAGTTCCGTCAGCGACGGCGTTGCCACCGTTACGGGTCTTCGTCACTGCATGTCAGATGAGCTTATCTCGTTCTCTTCAGGTGCCGCGGGCATTGCGATGAACCTTGAAAAGACCAAGGTCGGCGTGGTTATCCTCACAGGCGAGGATACGGTAGTTGAAGGCATGAGCTGCAAGCGTACCATGACCACTGTCTCCGTTCCTGTAGGCAACGGCCTTTTAGGACGTGTAATAGACCCTCTGGGCCGCCCGATAGACGGCAAGGGCATGATCAGATACGTTGACAAGCGTCCCGTAGAGTCTCCGGCTCCGGGTGTCACTGAAAGATCGGAGGTCAATACTCCTCTCCAGACGGGAATAACCGCGATCGATGCACTTACTCCGATCGGAAGAGGCCAGCGTGAGCTCATCATTGGCGACCGCCAGACAGGTAAGACTGCGATCGCGATCGATACCATCCTTAACCAGAAGGGCAAGGATATCATCTGTGTCTATGTTGCCATCGGCCAGAAAATGAGTACTATTGTTTCAACGACGACCCTCCTTTCGAGAAAAGGTGCATTGGATTATTCCGTTGTCGTTGCGGCTTCCGCATCCGACTCTTCCGCGATGCAGTACATCGCTCCGTTCTCGGCATGCGCCATAGCAGAGAAATTCATGTACGACTACCATAAGGATGTCCTTATCGTCTACGATGATCTTTCCAAGCACGCGCAGGCATACAGAGCTATTTCACTGCTCCTGAGAAGACCTCCGGGAAGAGAAGCGTATCCGGGCGATGTTTTCTATCTGCACTCAAGGCTTTTAGAGCGTGCCGCAAAGCTCTCTGACGAGTTAGGTGGCGGATCTATCACCGCTCTCCCTATCGTCGAGACTTTGGGCAACGATATCTCGGCTTATATTCCTACGAACGTCATATCGATCACGGACGGTCAGATCTATCTGTCACCGGAGCTCTTCTTCTCCGGTCAGAGACCTGCTATCAACGTCGGCCTGTCAGTATCGCGTGTAGGTGGTGCTGCCCAGACAAAAGCTATCAAGAAGGTTGCCGGTCCTTTGAGGATCTCGCTTGCCCAGGCCCGCGAAATGGCTTCGTTCTCGCAGTTCGGTTCTGATCTCGATGAGAATACGCAGCTCCAGATCAAGCGCGGCTCCGTTCTCAACGAGATATTGAAGCAGGAGCAGTTCCATTCATGGACCATGGCCGAAGAGGTCGTCATCCTCTATGTCGCCACGACGGACAAGCTGAATTTCCTTGCAAAAGAAGATATCAACGACTTTACGTTCGCATATATCGAAGATGTATGGGAACGTCATCAGAATGTTTTCGAGGCCATTACCCGTGAAGGCGTCTTATCCGACCAGATCAAGGCCGATATCGACAGTGCATATGAGGAATACAAGGAAAGGTTCCTTGTCGAGCACACCGAATACACAGAGGAGGAATAACAAGGTCTGTCACGGGAACGGCTTTTAGAGCCAGTCCTTAAGATCTTCAGCAAGTTATGGAAACCTTCAGTGCCATAAAGAAAAGACAAAAGAGCATCAGCGACATCAGTCAGATGACCAGCGCTATGCAGCTTGTCAGCGGAGCGAAAATGCGCCGCTCTATGGCACTTCACGATTCCATGTATCCTTTCTTCAGGATCTGTGTTGAGTCCATGCAGGATATCTGCACGAAGTTCCCTGACATCACGAACCCGTTCTTCGTCCTTAACCAGAAAGAAGAAGGCGAGACCTGGAAGATCGGTTACTACGTTCTTTCGGGCGATCAGGGCCTTGCGGGTGCTTACAATAACAACATGGTCAACATTACAGAGAACCATATACAGAAGAAGATCGTCGATAACACGAAAAAAGGTCTTCAGACAAAGTATGAGCTCAACATATTCGGCCGTCTTGCAAGAGAAAAGCTTGAAAGACACGGATATATCTGTAACAGGGACTTCTCGTTCCCAATCGCGGAACCTACTTATTATGATGCGCGTACCGTAAGTTCCATCATCAAGAAGAAGTTCCTTGATAAGGATTACGATCTTATCTATCTGCTCTATACGCATATGGAATCCTCCGTGAAGATGGAGCCCAGAGCCGTCAGACTTTTCCCGGTCGACATGAAATCTATTTCCATGATCCTTCCGGACAATCTGACCGATGCGGGAATGGCAGTGGATAAGGGCTCGGAGGTTGAATACTTCCCGAGTGCTTCCGCAGTATTCGATTATCTTATCGATGCTTACGCAAATGCCATGATCTTCGGTGCAATGGTCGATGCGTATGCGAGCGAACAGACGGCAAGGCTTACCGCGATGCAGAATGCAAACGACAACGCACGTGAGATGATGAAGCGCCTCGACATACTCAGCAACCGTGCGAGACAGGCGAGGATCACGACCGAGCTCACCGAGATCGTTAACGGAGCCGAGCAGGCAGGAAAGATGTAAAACCGGCAGCGTGGCATTGCCACACATAGTGAAATAAAGGATTTGACAAGGAAGAGGAATTAGAATATGGCGATCGGCAAGGTTACTCAGATTATCGGACCTGTTATAGATTGTGAATTCGACAGGACCGAGTTGCCCAGGATAAATGAGGCGATCAGGATAAACAGGCGCGGCAGCGAAGACCAGCCGGAGAGCGCCGGTGATGAAGAAGTCACGGCTGCTCCCGCAAAAGATGCTTTCAAGCCCAATGCTTCCGAGTACGTTTATGCCGAGGTCCTTCAGCAGAGGGGTAACGGCGTTGTCAGATGTGTTTCCTATAATCCTACTGAAGGCCTCATGAGAGGACTTCCCTGTGAATCTCTGGGATCTTCCGTAAAAGTTCCTGTAGGCGAGAACATTGCAGGAAGGCTTTTCGATGCGCTCGGAAGGCCGATCGACCATGCAGGCGAGATCAAACCTGACAATTACTGGCCTATCCACAGAAAGGCACCTTCTTTTACCGAACAGTTTCCTACGGAGACGATCCTCGAAACGGGCATCAAGGTAATCGACCTTCTCGTACCGTTCTCCAGAGGCGGAAAGATCGGTCTTTTCGGAGGTGCAGGCGTAGGTAAGACAGTCCTTATCCTTGAGCTTATCCGCAATATCGCAAGCGAGCACGGCGGCTTCTCGGTCTTTACCGGTGTCGGAGAGCGTTCCCGTGAGGGTAACGACCTCTGGAACGAAATGAAGCAGTCCGGTGTTCTCGACAAGACGATAATGGTCTTCGGCCAGATGAACGAGACTTCCGGTGCCAGAATGAGAGCCCCTCTTGCGGGACTTACGATGGCAGAATATCTGAGGGATGAGAAGCATAAGGACGTTCTCCTTTTCATCGATAACATTTACAGATTCGTTCAGGCAGGTTCGGAGGTTTCCGCTCTCCTGGGCCGTATTCCTTCCGCAGTCGGTTATCAGCCGACGCTTACCGAAGAGGTCGGCGAGCTTCAGGAAAGAATTACTTCCACCCGTAACGGTTCCATCACATCTATTCAGGCTGTTTACGTTCCTGCGGACGATATCACGGACCCTGCTCCAGCAACAACGTTCTCGCATTTGGATGCTAACATCGTTCTTTCACGTGCGGTCGTTGAGCTCGGTATCTATCCGGCCGTGGATCCGCTTGAATCTTCTTCAAGGATCCTCACAGAGGACGTAGTCGGATTAGAGCACTACAACGTAGCACGTAAGATCCAGGCTATGCTCCAGCGTTATAAGGAACTCCAGGACATCATTGCCATCCTCGGTATGGAAGAGCTCTCTGAAGCTGACAGGCAGACTGTTGCCCGTGCGCGTAAAGTCCAGAGATATCTTTCACAGCCGTTCTTTGTTACTGCAGACTCGACAGGCTTCGCACCCCGTTATGTTCCGCTCAAAGAGACCATCAAGGCATTCGGCGAGCTCATATCCGGTTCATTGGATCACATTCCCGAGCAGTGCTTCTTCATGAAAGGCGGTCTTGACGATGTTATCAAAGCATATAAGGATCTCACTCCGTAATGGCTGATAATACTCACAAAATTAATCTCATAATCATCACTCCCAAAAAGACTTTCTATGAGGGAATGGTCTCATCTGCGAGCCTTCCCACGATCGATGGTGAATTCGGAGTTATGGCAGGCCACACGCCTTTCGTTGCTGCGCTCTTTCCGGGAACATGCTCCATCAGGATCGATGAAGAGATCAAGCACTGCGTTATCTCTGAAGGCTATGCGGAGATCAACCAGAGGACAATCATCGTCATCTGCAATTCCGCTGAATGGCCGGAGGAGATCAAGGTAAAACAGATATTCGAGTCTTACCGCGAAGGTATGGCAGAGCTTGAAAGACAGGATAAGGAAGGCATCGGTCAGGTCTATGCCGAAGACGTTAAGCGAATGGTGGACAGATCGCGTGCCAGACTCCGTCTTATTGAGCGCTACGGATCTGAGACTCAGAAGTCCAGGCTCGCTCAGCTGAAGGAAGAAGGACTTCGAATTTGAAGTCGACTGTTCCGACAGTGATCTTCTGACCGTTCTTTATCTCACATCTCCGTCCTAAGGCTACTTTTCTGTCGTCTATGTATGTTGTCCCTTTTTTAGAACAGTCACTGATATAGAATGTATTACCGCTCAGATAGATGATCGCGTGAAGCGCATCAACTGACGGATCGTCCAAAACTATATCCGACAGAAAAACATCCGAACCTATCGTTGTCCTGTCCATCATCAGAGAATAAGACAAAGCCTTTCCGTCTTTGATAACTGATGACGTGAGCATGCCGGTAAATAAAGGCGTTACCGCACGTGAATGTCCGTTTGATATTGTCTGTGCGTCGTTATCTGCCGGCGGTTTGATACTGTCATCAGCATCGGAAAACAGTATCATCCGTCTGACATTGGAAAGTTCTTTCTCCTCATTTCCTTTCTTGTCCTTTTTCGTCCTGCGGTTCATGAAGAACCTTATAAGGAATACTCCTGAGACAAGAATGAAAAGGAGGGAAGGCAGGAGTCCTGAAAACTTTAAAGCAACTCCTGCCGCAATGGCGCATGCCCAGGACCACCACAGTTCTGACGGTATCATTATCTTTCCTGTTCCCGTGGGTTTAATACTTTTATCTTTTTTGTGTTTGCCAGATAGGTGCTTCGGGGCATTTGCCTTAATCGTATCCGGATCAGAAATATCCGCGCTTGTGTCGGAATCTCTTATCACACGTGCACATTTCAGGAACAGCGCTTCGTCACCGGTTTTTACGCTGTATATGAGTTCCTGTTTCTCGTCGTTTGTCAGTACTTCATCAAAGAATGGTTCTGACAGAAATATCTCGAGACGCTCTGCGCCGAGTGAAGAAAGACAGACCGATTCCGGAGAGCTTTTATACGGAAGAAGACAGAATCTTATATATGAGCCGTCTTCATCCGTAAAAACATATTCCGGATCAAGAACAATTGCGGACGGACTGATCAGATTATCTAGCAGTTCCGGTACAGAACAAAAAAAGTCACCTGCGGATCTCCTTCTATCGTCCAAAAGCTTTGAGAGCTTTTTTGAACGTCGTGAGCCGTGCAATACAACGCTTCCTGCCTGCCTGACGGATATCAGGCCTGAAAAATCGAAATAAGCTGAAGATGAGATACCACTGACGTCTATACTGCACGGCAGTAAACATCCGGAACGATTCTTTTCAATTACTTCACCGGCATAACTGAATATGCATTCTGAAGAATCGAACCTCTCAACTGCAAAATACCCGAAGGGACCTTTTTTGATAAGCATAATCAGAACTGCGACTGAATCTTGGATTCGTCAAAACAAAAATCGATGATCTTCTTACCGTAAGACATGAGTCCTTCTCTGAAGAGAAGAGCTAATGATACGAGGACTGCGATGATGATTACAATCTCAACTGTCCCCATTCCTTTTTTATTTCTGTGTTTGGATCTTTTAATCATTTTCAGTGCCTCCTTATTTTGTTTATATGCCAAGTGAAATAATTGCCGGTGTCATTGCGACCATAAGAACGCTGACGAAGTCTAATGTCATCGGAAGAAGCAGCCCCAGGGCCTCGCGTTCCTGTTTTTTACGCGCGGCATTTCTGCAAAGGTTCCAGCATGAAGATGCCTGAAGCTGCAGAAGATTTAATACTTCAGCTGTTCCGAGCCTGTCATATCTCGCGACGAGAAGAAGTGCTGACTGCGCTTCCGGGATCTGTATTCTTAAAGAGAAACGCTCGACTGCCTCTGAGGCAGATATGCCCGACAGCATCATTGCTCTCAGGTTCTTTATTTCGAGCGACAGGCTCTTGTTGTCACCAAATGCTTTTGCGCAGATCTCTATTGCTTTCGGAAGCTGCATTCCCGCTTCAAGGAGTGTTGACATCAGGCACATGAACAGCGGTATGTCTGTCATGAGATCTTCTCTTTTGCGTTCGACTTCAGATCTGACCTCGCGGCTTCCGAGAACAGCCATCAGGACTATAAACGGGACAGCTAAGCACGGATTCTTCCCGATTTTTATGGACACAGTAAGTCCTATGAAGCCGGAAGCCGCACAGATCAGGATCTGTTTCTTCAGGTACTGCTCATAAGCGAGTCTGGGATTAACCGATAACTCGTTGAAGAGCTCGTGCCTTGAGGTGATGAATCCGGTAGGAAAGATACGCCTGAAGAAGGAAGTCAAAGGGTACTTGGGGGAAACCTTTAATGAGTCATCATAGCCAAGACTGGCTGATGCGCGTATCTTTCGTCCGGAATCGTGGGACATGTATCTTAAAAGCATCGCACATGCGATTACGCATATAGCGAACGCTATTGCAAGGAGAACAGAACCCAGATTGGTATTCCGGGCCATATCTATATAGTCACGGCTCATGAAATTGAGCGCGAATGTTACAGCAAAAGGCATTGCACAAAGCATGGCTGCTTCTGCATTCTTACCAGCATTCTGAGCATGTATCTCGCTTTGTACAGCGTTCATTTCAGACAGCATCTGACACGAACTCCGCAGTATCGCAAGGCTGTTGTTGCCGATCTCGCCTGAGATTGCCAGCGCGTGAAAGATAGGCACTGTTTCAGGGAACCTTACCGTTTCCGCGAACGAATTAAGTGCTTTCTCCAAACTTATGTGAAGCTTCAGGTCATTCTCGAGATTGATCAGCGGCTTTATCAGCATGCAGCGTCTGCCAAAGGTGTGTTCGATAACCGGACGCATCATAAGCAGGGATTTCTCGATCGAATATCCGCTCGATACACTCGTGCAAAGGACCTGAAGCATCACAAGAAGCTGCGTCCTCGTGTGGCGGTAGCCGTTGGAGAATAATTTCTTCATGGCTTCCTTCCACGGGAAGATACCTAATATCACCGATATGATCAGTCTGATCTCCGGTGAGGAAATAAACAGGGAGGAGGCCATGTAAAGACCTGCCGCGAAAAACGGATAGACCCAGACCGTCTTTATCAGAAAAGGCGTGCAGGGCTTTATCTTTACAGACTTAAGCTTTGTAAGCCATGATGTCCCTAAGTTCTTCATCGCTGCAGATACGTTCAAGACCTTTTCCTCCCTTGTTCAGATATAGTGTTTTGAGCCTGTATTCGTGCCCTTCGGAAGGAAGCACGTTACAGATCTCGTCTATATATCTCCGGCCTTCACGGCTCCTGGAGATATGAAGTATTATGTCGATTCCCATAGAAAGCTGTGTAACCACTGCGTCGTATGGAAGATTGGAGCCTGCCATCACCATTCCCGTAAGCCTCTCGAGCATCTCAAAACACGAATTGGCGTGTCCGGTGCACATCGAACCCGGATGACCGGTGTTGAGGGCGTTCATCATGTCCGCTGATTCGGACCCTCTGACCTCACCGACTATGATGCGGTCAGGACGCATCCTCAAAGATGCTCTTATCATCATTCCTATGTTTACTTCGCCGGATCCGTCTGGTCCTGGAAGTCTTGCTTCCATCCTTACCAGATTGTCGATCCCCTGAAGGTTCAGTTCGGCTGAATCCTCGATAGTAACGACCCTCTCGTCTTTAGGAATGAATGTCGAGAGACAATTAAGAAAAGTTGTCTTGCCGGAACCTGTTCCGCCGCTCAAAAAGATCGTCTTTTTGTTGCGTACGCAGCCACTCAGAAACCTGGCAGCTTCCTCACTGATAAATCCCTGTCTGATAAGCGTTACGATGTCATGCGATATGCCGGTGAACTTTCTTATAGTCACAGTGGTCTGTGAAGCGATCGGTGCCAGCACGGCATTGGCTCTCGAACCGTCCGGAAGACGCAGGTCGGATATGGGGTTGGCTTCGTTCAGTGGTCTGTTTCTGTTCGCGAAAAAACAGGAAATGACTGTTTTCAGCGTTTCTTCGTCCTTGAACCTGATATCTGACTTGTAAAGCCTTCCTCCGCGTTCGTAAAAGATCTTGTCCGGTCCGTTCACCATGATCTCCGTGATGCTCGGATCCTGCATCAGGGGCTCGATCACATCCATTCTCCGAAGAGAGTTGAATACCCTTTTTGCCATATCACGCTT
>JAEEGJ010022812.1_pt1 | contig 13232 bp, 11 predicted proteins | sample 8958761 | NCBI WGS metagenome assembly JAEEGJ01 (sample SAMN16246546, study PRJNA631951) | gut metagenome | biome: gut microbiome; feature: rumen; material: RS-attached | host: Bos | place: Iran: Karaj | collected 2018-10
CGAAAGCTGACAGCGGAAGACACACAAACATAAGCGCTCCCATCGCCGTAGAACAAACTCGTTTTAAAACTTTTTTCTTCATACCTTTTTCTCCCTTGTAATTGTGATGCTTTGTAAATTACCCTTTCATAAAGATAGATACCAAAAAGAGCACATTTCCCCCCTCTCAAAAGGAAGATTGTTAAACATAGACAAATTGGGCAGAGGTTTTTTGTGTATTATTGCCAACCGGACCTGTATATTTAACCGGTATCAGTCCCAATTCACTTCTTAAAAATGACAATGTTCAATGCTTATATTTTCAGTCATTCACATGAAAAGGCTGATGGTGTACAATGTTCAGAAGATGTTCCCGCAAAGATCCTTTCGGGAGATATTAGTTCTTACCGGATATCAAGACAGAAAGGAATTGTATCACTAAGACCATGTCCAAAACAGAACGCACCAACGTGATGCGCGTGCTCGATCAAAAGAAAACAGAATACACCGCGCACACCTACGACCCCGACCCGACGCTCACGGGCGAGCAGATAGCGGCGATACTCGGCGAAGACGCAAAAAAGGTCTTCAAGACCCTGGTCACTGTAGGAAAGACCGGCGTCCACTATGTATTTGTAGTCCCGGTGGAAGCGGAGCTCGACCTCAAAAAGGCTGCCAAGGCCGCAGGCGAGAAATCGATTGAGATGATCAAACAAAAGGAGCTTCTTCCATTAACCGGCTACGTCCACGGCGGATGTTCTCCTATAGGAATGAAAAAGCCCTTCAAAACATTCATCCACGAATCGGCTCCCAATTACGATAAGGTCTTCGTAAGCGCCGGCAAGGTCGGCTTCCAGATAGAATTATCCCCCGCGGACCTCATCGCCGTGGCGGGGTGCGCAGCAGCGGATATTATATAGACACAAAGTAACAACGCACAGCATAAAATGTGACGAGGCAGATCCGCTTGACTACGGTCTATACCACGATATATACTATAAGCGAAAGGAAGGTGATCATTATGATGACTGCAAAAGTTTTTGAGAATGGAAGAAGTCAGGCTATAAGACTTCCGAAGGAATGTCGTTTCTCATCAGATGAGGTGATGGTAAACAAGATCGGTGAAATGGTGATCCTGCTTCCTAAGCAGAGTAAATGGGATTCTTTTACGAAAGCGATAGATATGTTCTCAGATGATTTCATGTCTGACGGAAGAGCAACAGATATCTGTCAGGAGCGTGAAGCCCTATGAGATATATGCTGGATACAAACATCTGTATCTATGCGATCAAGCATAAGCCGGAGAAGGTGTTTCGAAAATTAAAGGAAGTTGATCCTGAAGATGTATGTGTATCTTCGGTCACTTACGCAGAACTAATGCATGGAGTAGAAAAAAGTGCAGCTGTAGAAAGAAACCGTTTGGCACTTTCCATGCTTCTCGCAAATATAGAAATTCTAAATTTCGATGCAGATGCGGCGGTATGTTATGGAAAGATCAGAGCAGGACTTGAAAAGAAGGGCACACCGATCGGTCCTCTTGATATGATGATAGCCGGTCATGCAATGTCAATGGGATATACCCTTGTAACGAACAATGTAAAAGAGTTCTTAAGAGTCCCTGATCTGAAAATGGAGAATTGGGCTGAGTGATCATATTCGGTAATAAAGCACGTTTCTCAAAACGATGATATTTGAGGTGCACCATAATGGTGACATGAATTTTCAAGGTGGTGCTTGAAGTCTTTTATGTTGCAAGAGATACTAAAGTCAGATCTGCAGATAAAAAAATATGGAAGGAGCGGATTTGACATGGTCGAATTTGGTGAACAGCTCAGAAGAGCGAGAGAAGCAAAAGGGATGACGCAACAATCTCTTGCAGAACAATTATATGTAACGAGACAGTCTGTTTCCAGATGGGAATGTGGGGACAGATATCCCGATCTTCTTACTACAAAGAAAATATCTCAGATTCTGGAAGTGAGCCTTGATGATCTGTTATCCGGAAAAGAAATGATAAAAGTAGTAGAAAGAAACCCTGTAATAGAAAATAAAGTTGCTAACATGATAATGACAGTCTTATATGCATTTGCCGCATTGTTGTACCTTATTACTGTGTTTGATATTGTCTTTAGGATGAGTTACGTACCAAATAATGCAATGGCTTTGGTATCAATTCATTTTTTGGTGATCCAGGTATTGGGTCTTTCAATATCCATAGCTGCTTTTGTGTATGGCTTAATTAATGCTGTTAAAGGATCGTTTTCACCTAAAAAGGTGGGGGCAGTATTGATCGTTTATTTTGTGGCTTGTATAATCACCGATACAAATCAGTTGATGCCACTCAAAGCATGGCAGTATTTTGCAGTAATGGCAGTCGGTGTTGTTTTACCCAATCTGCTTGCGGGAATTGCAACATTTTTCTGTTTCATCAGAGCAGACAACAGAAAAATATGGTTATGGCTGATCGCACTAAATTCAATCTGGGGGATTGTGCACTCTATTATACCGCTGTATCCGGATTTTCTTGGGACCGGTAAGCTTTCGGCTCTGAGTATTTATTTGAGGATTGTGCTGTCTGTCGCAATATATGTACTGATCCTTTATCAGACGTATACACTGTATAAAAAGAGGCTTATTGCCATTGACGTAAATTATCAGAGGTAACTATGAACAAACTTGGTACACAGACTATAGAGACAAAACGACTTATACTCAGAAGATTTCGCGTAGAGGACGCGGAGGATATGTACAACAACTGGGCGTCCGATCCCGAGGTCACCACTTTTTTGACCTGGCCTACGCATGCAAGCGTTGACGTAACGAGATCTCTTTTGACAAACTGGGTGACCCGCTACGAAGACGGCACATATTTTAACTGGGTAATGGAGTCCAAAGAAACCGGACACGCCATCGGCAATATCTCGGTAGTACAGCTAAGAGAGGACATTGAAGCCGCCGATATCGGATATTGTATGAGCAGATCGTACTGGGGGCAGGGTTTTATGCCCGAAGCGTTAAAGGCTGTCATGGATTATCTTTTTGATGAGGTGGGCCTTAACCGTGTGGCCGCATGTCACGATTCCAACAACCCCAAATCCGGCCGCGTAATGCAAAAGGCCGGCATGAAGCTCGAAGGCACAATGCGTGCCGCCGGCAAAAACAACCAAGGTATCTGCGACAAAGTCTGGTACGCAACGATAAAAAGCGACCGCATATCCTAGATAACCACAATATTGTTTCTATTGTGGAATGGTGGATTTACAGAGGATCGGCAAAGAATTCAGAAATGGATTTGATGCCGATCTTTTTTTCAAAAATATGGTCAAACGAAAAACTAACTTCTAGTACATGAGATTTTGACCTCGTATTTTGCGATTTAAGGAACTTTTACAAGGTCACCCTATATAAAAGTACCCTAAAATCTGATATAATTCGTTCTGTGAAAGTTGTTTGTTTGTATAGCAAACAGACAGCTGGAGAAAATTGAGCAAAAGTAAATTCCACCTGTCGAGGATGATTTTTTGTATGAAGTTAGTCCTTGCTTGTGTGGTATCTGTCCGCTCTAAATATTATTTTTCTATGAGTGCCGGTTTTAGCATGACAGAGTCTGGGGAGACTTTATGCTGTCCTACTAAAAACGGTATTCTTTTGTCTAAAAGTATCTCAGCCAACTCAAATGGAGTTGCTCCGTTAAGGCTGTCTCTGGCAGTTGAGTTTATATGGCTGGCCATCAGATTGACGTCATCCTGAGTGTACCTATTCATACTGCGTCCCTTTGGGATTACATATCTTATGAACTCGTGATTTTTTTCAAGTTTACCCTTTTGATTAGAGATGTAAGGATCGCAGTAAAAGACATATGTACGATGCTTGCCATCAGGTGCTTTTTCAATATCCCAGGGATTTTTAAATTCGGAGCCATTATCGGTAAGGATAACACCGAAATACTTTCTAAATAGGCGTAATGAAATGGTGTCTGTAAGTGAGTTTATGGCATTTACAACACATTCCTGGGTGCATCTGGGTAATAGGATAACAATCATGAAATTGCAACTCCTGAATAATAGGGTAAGAAGACATTTGCCAGATTCCCTGTTTCCCTTGACCGTGTCCATTTCGACTATACTTGTGTCGGGATAGCCGTCAATGAAGCGTTCGAAATCCTTGTAGGTACGTTTGTTTCGATATACCTGGTTGATATTTTTGGCGCGGCTAGCAGCTGTCGTTTTCTTTCTCCGCTTGTATCGTACGCGACGGGGAAGATCGATGTTTCGAGCCTTAAATACCCTTTGATCAAGGTAGTTATATAAAGTTCGTCTGCACACGGGAATCTCATCTGCATGAACAGCGAAGATATGACTTAATGGTTGCCCTTTAAGAACTAGGGGAGAGATAAGATCATTCAACTCTTTCAGCTCTTCCGGAGTCATGTTGATACCTTGTCGGCATTCACTAAGCTTTTTTTCGTATTCCCTTTGTGCTCGCACTCCTTCGTATACAATTTTAGCCTTTGTACATCCTCGTTTACTGGGACAGCCGTTGCACACATAGGGCGCATTGTTTAGGCGATTACAGTGAAAAGGGTTGTACTGCTGACAGTATCGGGCCTCGCTGTTTCGATAATAATTATCATCCGGGTGAAGTACTGCATCAGAAACCATACAGGATTGATGCTTGTTGCATGATGAACAGTGAGGATATTTGATTTCATGCATTAGCGGAACATGCCGGTGACGTTTAACCTCTTTAGAGATAGTAGAAGGATCTTTGTGCAATGTTGCGGCAATACTTCTGAAAGAACTATTCTGCAAAAGTTCCTGTTCTATATAAATACGATCCGACAAGGTTAAGTGGTGTCCATTCCCTTTCAAATCTTTACTCATAAGGGACTCCTTTCTTAGCGGACAAATAACCATATCAATCATATAAGATTGAAAAAATGTTGTGCAAGAGAAACTTCCACAGTGGTTAACATAACAAGGAAGACATGCAGAATTAAAAAATTCACATTACGTTTTTAATATGACTTGTGAAGATATCTTAAACGTAATATACTTTAGAAAAGCGGTAATCGGACCGGAAAATTGAAATAGGAGTTCTTTATGGAAATAAAAAGGGATAATTATTTAAAAAAACTTATAAGTAAAAGAAATAATGGACTAATTAAGGTTATTACTGGGGTTAGACGATGCGGTAAATCATATTTACTTTTTAATTTGTACTATGATTATCTTATTAATGAAGGTGTGTCAAAGGATTGTATTATATCTGTTCCGTTAGATGATGATGACTATATAGAGTGCTGTGATCCTCAAAGATTATCTGAATATATAAAAAGCAGAATAACTGAAACAGACAAGCAGTATTATGTTTTTATAGATGAAGCACAATATGCGATTACTAAGGAAGAAATGAAAAACTCGGATGTTCCAATCAGACTATATGGGGTTTTAAATGGATTACTTAGAAAGAAGAACGTTGATGTGTACGTTACAGGAAGTAATTCTAAGTTTTTATCCTCTGATATTTTAACAGAATTTAGAGGGCGTGGTGATGAAATACATATTGCGCCTTTGTCGTTTTCGGAATATTATCCTGCCGCTGGAAAAGATAAATATGATGCATGGCAAGAGTATTTATTCTACGGTGGATTACCTCATATATTGGCAGAACCGGATAACACGTCTAAAGAAGCATACCTCGAACGATTAAATTACGAGATCTATATCAGGGATATAGTCGAAAGACATGAGATACGAGATACGGCCGGTATGGAAACTCTGATGAAAGTAATTGCATCGGGTGTTGGTTCACTGACTAATGCTCAGAAAATATCTGATACTTTTAAAAGTGCCGGAGATAAGGGAATTTCTATGCCCACGATATCTAATTACTTGAATTATTTGCTGGAGAGTTTTATTACCCAAAAGAGTGAAAGATATGATATTAAAGGACGCAAATACATAGGAACTCCATCAAAGTATTATTACACGGACTTGGGGTTAAGAAACGCTCTTTTGAATTTCCGTCAATTTGAAGAGACCCATCTGATGGAGAATGCAATATACAATGAATTGATATACAGAGGTTACAAAGTTGATGTTGGCGTAGTTGAGATCCGCGTTGATGAAAATGGGAAAAAAGTGCGTAAGCATTTAGAGGTTGACTTTGTGATTAACAAAGGCAGTAGGCGCTATTACATTCAGTCAGCATATGCGCTGCCGGATCGAGAAAAGATAGAGCGGGAACAGGCATCTCTTACAAAAATATCAGACTCTTTTAAAAAGATTATAATTACCGGTGGCAATAAACCGGTGTGGAGAAATGAACAGGGTATAACTATTATGGGAATATTTGATTTTTTGTTGAATGAAGACAGCCTGGATTTTTGATGACCCTAATCGGGGGACCGTGTACCTTTAACACGAGAAATTGACAACATCCCGTTTTCGTGTTATAAAGGGATTGCAGTAAATAACTAAAGTAAGACGAGGTATTTTATGTTAAGCGTGGTTAGATAACTATTGCTGATTTTTCTGAACTAAGAGGATCAGTGATAATTGGGTTAATGGTATGGTTGCCATTGACTTTGTTTTTGTACGCTTAATATCATGGATACATACCTCGTTCATAGAGAGGCTTTCCTCTCTGTGCGGATAATTGTATATATTATAATTTCAAAGCCATGATATCTTTGCGTAAAGATGTCATGGCTTTTTGTGCGATAAACGAATGCCATCTGTTGCAAGCTTGTTTGCGAACAGATGGCTGAGTGAACGGTCATCGAGCGGACTAGTACGCGAGATGTCCGTCGCATCGAGTAGGAGTCAGCCTACTCGATTTTTGGAGGTAAAAATGAAAACGAATACTAACACAAGATGTGAGAATTATAGGGAATTTTTTACGAAGGAATATTTAATGGGACCGAACAGCTTAAGACTGCTGGATGAAATGCTTGAAAAATATCCGTTGAAGGAAGGCGGCCGCGTTATGGATCTGGGATGCGGAATGGGCATCACCAGCCTGTTTCTGGTAAAGGAAGCTGAGGTGAACGTTTTTGCCACAGACCTTTGGATCCCGGCTGAACAAAATGCTGAGAATTTTAGGAAATGGGGCGTTGAAGACCGAATCATCCCCATTCATGCCGACGCCCGCAATCTGCCTTATGCACATGGGTATTTTGATGCGATTGTGAGTATTGACGCGTTCCACTATTTTGCGGCAAAGAAGGGCGTTCTCGAAGAGAGGGTGCTTCCTTTCCTGAAAAAGGACGGAGTACTGGTAGTGGCTATGCCCGGTCTTAAGGAAGAACTTAACGCAGAGCAGGAAGAAGCTTTACTCGAGTGGTTTGAAGGTAACAGAGACGAACTTGATACATTCCACTCAAGAAAATGGTGGATGAACTTATTTGACAACAGCGATGACTATGAGGTGGTCATGGATTTTGATCTTGACTGCTTCGATGAAGCATGGAATGACTGGTTTGAGTCCGGACACGAGTACGGAATAAAAGATAAAGGATATTTCGACAGGGGGCTGGGCGAATATCTGTCATTCATCGGTATTGTCATACGCAAAACACATTAAGATTACGATAACATCGGAGAAACAGAAATGAATACAGAACAACAGATAGAATTTGATAAAATAAAAGAGATATGGGCGCAGCTTGCGGTTACGGGAGCTGCCAAAGAGGAAATAGCGAATACGTCTGTAATCCTTGATGAAGCGGAGCTGAACGTAAAGCTTCGCGAAACCACCAACAGCAGGGAAATGATGGAAAAACTTGGGAATCCTCCGCTGCAGGATGTGACAGAGGTCAGGAAGATCCTGACGGAAGCGGGTAAAGGAGCGTGTCTTACTCCTTATCAGCTTGAACGCGTGGAAAAAGTTCTGGTGGCAGTAGAGCGATTAAAGTATTATCTCGCCGGAGGCAGGCAGTATGAGAATCCGCTTGCATATTATGATGAAAACCTTGATGGATTAAATGATCTGCGAGAGAATATATGCAGGCAGATCAGATGTGAAGAGGTGGATGACCATGCGTCTAACGTCCTGTATGATGTAAGGACCCGGATGATCCATGCCGAGGAAAACATAAAACAGAAGGCTGAGCAGGTCATAAGGAACAACAAAGACTGCATGGCGGATACCTTCTATACATTGAGAAACGGAAGAGTCTGCGTTCCGGTCAAAAAAGAATATCGGTACAGGATCGACGGCACCGTTTTGGATAAGTCTGCCACCGGAAACACGGTTTTCATAGAACCTGCCGCCCTTGGTAAATACTACGAAGAACTGCAGCTGCTGCGTGTGGAAGAAGAAAACGAGGTTTACAAGATACTGTATACCCTTTCGGCACTTGTGTCGGATGCCATTCCTGCCATGGAAGAAAATATGAGAATGATGGAAAAACTGGATTTCATATTTTCCAAGGGAAAGCTCAGCATTGACCTTGACTGCGTGGAACCGAAGATTAATCTTGAAAGAAGGATAGTCTTAAAAGAAGCAAGGCATCCCCTGATGGACAGGAAGATAAACGTGCCGCTCGATTTCAGTCTCGGTGTTGATGAGAAAGGCAGGAAACCGATCCGCGGGATCATTATCACCGGACCCAATACGGGAGGCAAGACCGTATCGATAAAAACGGTTATGATAAACGCATATATGGCACAGTGCGGACTCCACGTCCCTTGCGGCGAAGCGGATATCTGTATGAATTCCGGCTATTTATGTGATATTGGAGACGGACAGAATATTTCTGAAAATCTGTCCACATTCTCTGCGCATATCGAAAATGTGCTCGAGATACTTCGAAAAGTGAACAGGGAAAGCCTTGTTATAATGGACGAGTTAGGCTCCGGTACCGACCCGACCGAAGGCATGGGAATAGCAACCGCGATTCTTGAAGAATTACGCAAAAGTGGGGCTGATTTCCTGGTGACGACGCATTATCCCGAAATCAAGGAATATGCGGCAAAACATGAAGGGATCATAAACGCCAGAATGACTTTTGACCGTGGAACTTTGATGCCTACATACAAAATGGTGATCGGAGAGGCCGGAGAAAGCTGTGCTTTCTATATCGCGGACCGCCTCGGGATGCCGGAGAGCATGCTGAAGACAGCAGTGGAAGCCGCATATGGCCGGGAGGCTCTGAAAACGTATAGCTTTGGGAAAAACGCCGACATCTCCAAAAGTGAAAACAGGAAGGTTCAAAGGTATAAAAAGCCGACCAATAATCCGAAATTGTCGCCGCAGTTCAGTATAGGCGACAGCGTAATGGTATATCCTGATAAGAAGATAGGCATAGTCTGCGAACCGGAAAACGATAAGGGAGTGCTCAGAGTCCAGATAGCGGGCCGGAAAATATGGATCAATCAAAAGCGCGTAAAGCTTCATGTCAAGGCCGAAGAACTGTATCCGGAAGATTATGATTTCTCTATCATCTTTGACTCGGTGGAGAACCGTAAAAAACGTCATGATATGGAACGGAAGTATACCGATGAAGTGATCGTAACGTATCCCGGATGGTCCACCGGGGACGGGGGTTGTGGACCATAAGCGTTAAAGTGACTTACAGGGCAGGATCAAATCCTGCCCTGAACACTTTCGTTACGATCAGATTCTGAAGAACGCCACGCTCTCTCTGAGCCGGTTTGCAACGTCGTTCAGCTCGACGGCTTTTTCTACGATTGCAGCCATATTATTGTTAAGTTGTTCAAGCGAAGCGCTCGTTTCTTCCGTTGAAGCAGCATTTTCTTCCGAAATACTCGAGAGGGAACTGATGGCATCCACGATACCGTCCTTCTTGGAATTCATGAATTCAGTCTGATGAGCGGTGTCCTCATTCTCGTCCTTTGCTTCATCGAGGACATTAAGCATTGCATCGAAGCTTTCAACCATCTTCGAAAGTGCAACATTCTCACTCGTTGTTGCTTCTTTAATGCTTCCCGTAAGCTCCATGTTCCTCTCGGAATAAGAGCTGATATCCTTAAGCATTGCCGTGATCTCACCCGCGAGCCTGTTTGTCTCGGTTGCAAGATCCTTGATATTCTCGGCAACAACCGCAAATCCACGTCCCGCCTCGCCTGCTCTGGCTGCCTCGATCGAAGCATTAAGTGCAAGGAGGTTTGTCTGACCCGCGATGCTAATGATACCGTCGGCAGCACTTGAGATCTTACTTACAAGAGCTGCAGTTTCACTAACCGAACCGGTAACCTCACCGGCCTTCTCATCCGTCTCTTCATCGGCTTTTCTGATATCATAAAGACCGCCCTGAATCTCTTTTGAGCTTTCCGCCAGCATTTTGACTTTCTCAAGTGTATTCTGTACAGAATTGTATACATTATCAATGGCGTGTCCGATCTCGATCGTTATGCTCGATGTTGTCTGTACATCATCAGCCATCGATCCGGCACCGAGAGCAAGATTTTCGACTGCCAAGGAAATATCCTTGGTGATGGTCTGCGATTCGGCTATGCTATCCTTGGTCTGTGCAGCTCCTTCGGAAACCTTTCCCGCATTTTCGATAACCGACGAAACCGCGCTGTTAAGCTTACGACGCATGTCCTCATTTTCCTTGCCCAGATTGACAAATTCCTTAAAGAAGCTTTTTATGCTGATACTTGTTGCAAAATCACCTTCAGAAAGATTCAGCGTTGCCTGTTCGAACGACTTAAGACTTGTCCTCAGGTTGTAAATAACAACGATCGCAAGAGCAAGGACAACAAGCAGAACAATCACAAAGACGATAAGGAGGCTAATTATCTTTTGGTTTGTTTCTTCGGTAAGAATCTCCGCTTCTTTGTTGGCCCAGGCCTCGGTGATGTCGGTCATGTAAGAGATTCCTTCTCTTACTGTTTCAAAATCAATGCAGAACATTGCCCAGCTTCCGGTCTGCGCAACAACATCGTAGTCATTTCTCCAAACTTTGTACGCATCCTGATAAGCCTTGTAATTGTCTTCAAAAGACTTGCCGTTTTCATCTTTTTCTACTGTATATAACAGATCGCTTGTCTTGGCGATCTCTACTGCTTTTTCTACCCTGTCAACAAATTGATCAACATTTTCGGTCCAGTTTCCGAGATATATTCCCTTTAATTCATCCATTGAAATTGTTGAAGTGTCAACCTGTGCCCACCCCTCGGTAAGCTCACGATAGTGGAAAGCACCGAGCATAGCCTGATAAAGGTCTCTGTCGGCATTCAACAGCTTCTCGCTGATTGAATAGAGCTTATCATAGTACATGTCTTTAGCCTTTTGGGATGTACTGTTGATCTGGAATGCAAAGAACAAAATGCAAAGTATCAACGCTACGCCCATTGCAGCGCTTATGGCAATAATAGAACCCTTCAGACTTAGTTTTCCTTTCATACGCGATCTCCTTATGAGTTAGTGTATATTATATTCACGGCTCCTAATGTGATTTATATAATGTCACAGATACTGTACAATGTCAATCGTTTTTCGAAAACAACTGTTATCATATTTTGCTATTGCGTATTCTGTTTTTTGTTTTCGCAATACTCCTCTTGCTTGTCGGATGGTCCACCGGGGACGGGGGTAGTGGACCATAAGCGTTAAAGATAGTATAATCTGATCAAAGGAGATATCTCGAGGAGTTGCTGAAATGAAAAAGTTTGACCATAATGGCCTGTTAATGAGGGAATGCAAAGTATTCAGAACCAATTCGGAAAATCGGCGATAACAATCTGAGATTAAAGGCTGTAATATCAGCGAAGTGGAGCGGGGGCAAGTAGGAGAATCTATGAAAAAAACAGTTTTTGCAGTGCTTTTTATATGCTTGATCCTCTTTTTTTCTGCTTGTAATAAAGCGGAGGAGAGCACGAATCCGCTTTCGGAAGAAAGTGTTCCGGCGGTAAGTGCTCGGGAAGAAGGTGCTCGGGAGGGAAGTGCTCCGGAGACTGCGGCTCCGTCAAAGCCTGAAGCGGAGGCTGAGAGACAAACTCCGGCTCCGCTCCCGATCGAAGGCGCATTTTTCCCGGATGCAGTATTTCTGAAATATATTAAAGACCATGCAGACTTTGACCACGATGGCTTTTTGTGCAAGGCAGAACTTGAAGCCGTCACTGAGATCAATCTTTTTATGGCAGAAAGGCTTGGTTCCGTATCGGGGATAGAGTTTTTCCCTAACCTTGTGAGGCTGACTTGCTACTCGACGGGTCTATCAAGGCTGGATTTAAGTAACAACCCTGCCCTTGAATACCTGAATTGTGGTTTGTGCCACATCAGGGAGATCGACCTCGCGGGGTGCACAAAGCTTAAAGAATTACACTGTGAATTAAATGAATTGCACACTATGGATGTCAGCGGGCTTCCTGTACTGGAGGATCTCTGGTGTGAGGTCGACGACCTTTCGGAGCTTGACCTGAGCCATAATCCGGCTCTCAGGGAACTACGCATATCAGGCAAGACCGGGCAGATCGATCTGAGCCATAATCCCGAGCTGTCCATTCTGCAGATAGATCCTATAGACGGCCCGGATGCCGGATTCCTCTCTGCCCTCAATGTCAGCCATAATCCGAAGCTCTCTTTCGTGCAACTGGCTGACTCGAGGCTTTCCTCGCTCAACCTGTCGGGAAATCCGGAACTGACGACACTGCTTATTATTTCGGATCCCGAACTGAAGGAGCTGGATGTTTCAAACAATCCGATGCTCGAGAATCTGCAATGCTACGGTGGCAGTCTTACATCCCTTAATATCAGCGGGACACCGCTACTCGAGGATCTCGTCATCAGCTGTAACTTGCTCACGCAGGTCGAACTTTCGGGTCATCCGAGATTAAGATCGCTCGGTTGTGCCCAAAACCGGCTGGAGTCGCTTGATATCTCTTCGTGTCCCGAACTAGAGTCGCTGGATTGCAGCGGCAATCAGCTTTCTTCTCTGGATTTATCGGAGAATGTAAATCTCAGATGTCTTTATGCGTTCGGAAACAGTCTTTCGGAATTGAGGGTTGACGGTATTAAAGCTTTCCGCAATCTTGAAGAAACAAAGACTGAGGATAACGGAATCGACACGTATTGCCGGGAAGTGCGTTTTGACTCTTTTGTTACAATTAAGTGCGATCCTTCAACCAAGGTTGTTTTTTGATGAACCGGGATGACCCACCGGATACTACAGCCAATGAGACGCCGGATATATAATGGTTTAATGCAAGAAGGAGCGACCGTTTGAAAGTAGTAATTATCAGACATGGATTGTACTGTTATCACACACGGATTTTTTATGC
>JAEEGJ010022813.1_pt1 | contig 13232 bp, 12 predicted proteins | sample 8958761 | NCBI WGS metagenome assembly JAEEGJ01 (sample SAMN16246546, study PRJNA631951) | gut metagenome | biome: gut microbiome; feature: rumen; material: RS-attached | host: Bos | place: Iran: Karaj | collected 2018-10
GAAGTTTCGGAATAATCGCCATGAAGATGATAATTCCGAGTCTTATGTACAGTGATACCTCTGCTGAGGCTTATTATTTTAAGGAACTGGTTCTGAAGGACTCTTTAAAGAAAGAAGAAACTCACGAATCCGGTTCGGGAGAATCAAGAACAACAACTACAACCGTATATTATCTTTTATATGATGTTAACGGCAAAGAATATTCCGTAAACAAGATATTGTTCGACAGATTCGAAGGACCCGGCAAGTATTATGCAGGTCAGACGGTTGGCGGAAATATTTTCTCGCTTTATTCCGATCAGTATTTTGAATATAAAGAATAGTTTAAATAAGCAATCAAAAAGGGCTTATAGTATTTCACTATAAGCCCTTTGTTTTTTTACTTTTAAATCTTAGAAAGCTTCGGGATCGCCTGAAACATGACTTAACGCACCCTTCATTGCAACCCTGTTTTTAATGAAGTTTTCTTTGACCTGATTAAAGCCGTTATTGATGTCGTTTTTGGCATCTTCAAGTGCTTTGGCTCTTGCGCGGCATTCCTTTTCAACGGGAATATAGATTATTATCAGAATACCCGCAGCGATCAGGAAGAATATACCGATAAATGCGAGAAGAGTCATTATACCCAAAGTGATAAGTATAATGATGGCAGCTACAAGAAACTTTTTCTTGAAAGAATCTTCGATAAGATCTCTTTCCTGAGTTTTACTGTCGACTATTGACTGAGCGTTTGGATCGCTGGGCAATCCTTCGGTATATGATACATTTCCGTCATGGGAAAGATAGATTTTATAATCTCTGCCCTGATATTCAAATATTATTTCGTAGATACCGACTGAGATCTTTCTGGTCTCGGTCTTCTGGATATGAACGCTGTCTAAATGCTCATTTCTTGAAGAGATATTTTCAACCGATTCGTGAGCCTTGGCTTCTATGGTCTGGGTTACCAGATCTTTTAAAGTACCGCTTGTAACTTCGGCTTCTGTCCAGTCGAATTTGGTATCGATCGCTTCATCGGCATAAGTAAGAGATTCTGCATCGCCGATTTCCTGATTACGAACATCTCCGTATAATTGAATAAAGACTTCGTTATATTCTTTATTTGCGGAAACGAGATAGTCACGTATATCACTTACCACGGCACTCATCGGAGTCCAGTCCGTACGGGTGTAGGTTCGGTTTCCGTTATCGTCATCCGAGAATGAAACCTGATTGAATTCCTTTTTGATCCCTCTTTCGTATGTGAATGTTGCCATACCGTTACAGGCTAAGAACCAGTGTACGGGAATGATAAGTCTGTTGACTTTTTTGATATTGATGTTTTCGAAAATGTCATAGGGAGGAAAATGCGAATCGGATATTATCTCTATGATCCTTTTATGAACCTTTGCATCGCTTAATTCGTGGTTCAGTCCTCCTACGCTTAAATCTTCATTTAAAATAAAATTCTCTACATTACAGAAAGGACATTTGAAACGCTTTTTTAATGTTCCTTCCGGAAATTCTATTGCAGCGCCGCATGAGCTGCATTTGATGTGTCCGGTTTTGATCTCCATAAAAATGTACCCCTTGTCTCGTTATAAAGCCTCAAATATTTTAACTGAAAAAGGGCGAAAAATCAAACGAAAACGACCCGAAAAATAACAGTAATGGCATTCTTTTATCTTTTTTGATAAAATAACAGATATATGGCAATATTTGCATTGCGAGCGAGGGGATAAAATGATGAAAATGAATAAACTAATAAAACAGATATCTGTATTGTTAATGGGAGGTGCGATTTTGTTTTTGTTCGGATGCATCGGTGGAAATAAAAACGAAGTGGCTGACGGGGAGATAACAGGAGTTCATTTTACATACGATCAGTTTTCGGGTGATCAGTATTATCTGGATGCAAATGTTAAAAAGATAAAAGCAAACGGTGCGAAAGCAGAGATCACCAAAAGAGTCGGACCGAACAATTATACAGGCTTTAAAAAAGAAGGCAAGATCCAGCTTGACGAAAATGAAGTCAAGGAACTGCTTGATATTCTCGGCAGATATGATCTGGAGGCTTTTACTAATTATCAGGATTCGGGCGTCGGTTATTCGCCGACACGTACGCTTATTGTATTCAGTGGAGATAATATTCTTTATGATGTTGCTTTTAATACCGATTTTCCCAAGACTCTTCCGCCCGAAGAGGATATCATGTATGCGGAGCTTTACAATTTCTTTAACGATCTGATCGCGGCTGAGCCCGGATGGGAAGAGGTTGTAAATGATAATCTTCCGGATCCCAGAGATAATCCGGCTTACGGAGAAAGAACCGTAACTTGGTTTGGTAATGAAGTAAGACTTGTTCCGGGAACGGGAACTTATTATGAGGACGGGTCTCTGGCCGACATTGACTATGAGGGAAAAGACTGGTGGATCGTTGAAGGCTTTGTCGGAGAATGGGTTATTGATACTGAGAATACCGATTACATATCTGACGCAACCTTAATAGTTAACGAAGACGGCACGATATTACTGACGGTTGACGGCACGCAGTATGACGGAAAGACCAGCGAAGTCAGAAGATATAATGGCTCTGCCGGTGCTGTTATGAATATCGGAGGTTATCAGAGAGGAGCGGATATTGTCCTCTTACAGCAGGAATCTTATGATGAAATAAGATTTATGTGTATGCCTGATCCCGTTCCGGGCGTTCAGTTTGATCCCATAGATGTGTATTTTAACAGGAAGTAATTGAAAACACGGATAAAAAAATATAGTTGCAAATAAGAGAAAGGCGTATATAATGAATCGGGTGAGTTACCGCTCTGAAAAAAATGAAAAACCGGTAACCACAGGAGAGTGATTTAAAATGGAAACAGCAGTGATCAAAAGGATCCGATTCAATACGGTAATAAGTATCATATTTGCAATAACTTCATTGTTTTATGTGGTGGTATCGACAGTATATTTTGTTTCGATGATATACACATTGGAGTTTGGCAACGAATACGAAAAGCTGGGATTTGTTTTTGGACTTATCGGTTTGCCGATTGCTCTTGCGGCCATGGCTATTCCGGTTTTTAGAATTGTTATCCTTGTCTTAAGCATTATTCTGAATAAAAAGATTAAAAACGGCGTTAAAGTTCCCGCATTAAATGTTATTACCGGAATCATGCATATTTTAGATGCCGTTGGTTCGCCGATCATTTATATTTTTATCGCTAACATTTTATATTTGTTCAGCCAGGATGCAATTCAGTCGATTCTTGGAGACGGACGTATATATGGACTGGTCTATGGCCTTTTGGGGTTATTGTTGGGAATTCCGGTACTTGCAAAGGGCATATTACAGATAGTATCCTCGGTTTTACTTTTCAAGAGTATCAAAAATTAACCATACGCAAATTAAACAGGTGTTAACAAAGCGAGAGGAATGATAATCCTCTTGCTTTTTATTTTTCGGAGTGCGAGGGTGCTCGAAGAATAAAGTTTGAAGAAATAATACTTATGTGTTACAATATAACGCGCATTTTAATTGAAAGAAATATAGAGGAGTAATTTACATGAAGCTCGGAATCGCCCGAAGACACGGCATTTTCCATAAGTTTTCATAAGTCTTTAAAAGTCTTCAAAGCCTCATAAACAGAGGACTTCAAGCAAATCGAAATTCCACAAAAATCATTACAAATTTTTATAAGTTGATACCATTTTGGTACACAATTGGTACAAAATTGGTACAAAACGGAACACAAGAAAAAAAGTTCAGATCACTAGTTTCATTTTTTTGAAAAAGTGAGTTTTCGCTACGATATTAGTTCAATTAGAACTGATATCGTTTTTTTGTGTATTTAGGCATAAAAAATCTAAAGAAGGAGGAATGGATGCTTAAATTAAAAGTTTCGGGCACAAAAAATGATTTGAAATCTTTCCGGAAATGGATATCAAGAGCAATGGTGATTTTACCAAAATATAAAATCGGAAATGATTCTGATTTTAAAGAAAATTCAAAAGACGGAAAGTATTACCGCTGGGAAGCGGATTTGTTGAAACCCTTATATGAAGAAGGAGGAATTTATTATGTGCAAAATAATCGCGATAACCAATCAAAAGGGCGGGGTAGGAAAAACAACTACCACAGTTAATTTAGGAGCAGGCCTGGCTAAAGAAGGAAAAAGAGTTCTCTTAATAGATGCAGATGCCCAGGGAGATATGTCCATATGTTTAGGAAACAATAATCCGGACGATATGGATCTTACTCTTGCAACAATCTTTGGTAAGAACATCAAAGGTGAAAGATACGATTTGAAAGAGGCAATATGTTCTCATTACGAAGGATTTGATTATGTACCATGTAACATTGAATTATCTGGAATAGAAGTATCTCTTGTAAATGCAATGAGGAGAGAATACTTGCTTTCTCAGATTTTGAGCAAAGTTAAGGATTTATACGATTATATTTTGATTGATTGTTCACCGTCGCTTGGAATGGTAACAATTAATGCACTTGCAGTCGCTGACAGTGTGATTATCCCAGTTCAGGCGGAGTATTTACCTGCAAAAGGATTAGAACAGCTTATAAGGACAATACGGAAAGTAAAAGACAATGAAATAAATCCAAGACTTGAAATAGAAGGTATTCTCATGACCATGGTTGACGGAAGAACTACTTTCTGTAAGGAGATTATATCTTTAATGAAAGAAGGATATGGTCGAAGTGTTCATATTTTTGAAAGCAGAATTCCTAAGTCTGTAAGAGCATCAGAAATATCCGCGGTTGGAATGAGTATTTTTGAATATGATCCTAAAAGCAAAGTCGCAGAAGCTTATGGGAACCTCGCAAAGGAGGTGCTCGCTGATGCCTAGGAAAAGTATTAAAGATAACATTCAACTAACTTCTTATGACGATCTTCTAGGTGGCGGAATTAGAAGGCATGAAGGCGATATAACCGAGATGCCATTGGAGAATCTTCATACATTTAAAGATCATCCCTTCAAAGTTCTTGATGATGAGCATATGAGCGAACTTGTTGAAAGCATTAAAGAGAAAGGCGTGCTAACTCCGGCAATAGTTAGAAAGAGAGATGAAGGCGGTTATGAAATCATCTCAGGACACAGAAGAAGACATGCATGTGAATTGGCTGGCCTTGCTACAATGCCTGTAATCATCAAAGAAATGGATGATAACGATGCGATTATCCTTATGGTTGATGCGAATATTCAACGAGAGAACATTCTTCCAAGTGAGCGTGCATTTGCTTTACAGATGAAGATGAATGCTATCAAACAACAAGGTAAGAGAACAGATTTGACCTCTAGTCACAGTGACCAGAAGTTGTCGGGCGAATTAGATGATGAATCAACTTCGGGACGCGACGTCCCGAAGTTAACATCAGAGATAATCGGAGAGGAAGAAGGCTTATCAGGAAGACAGGTAAAAAGATACATACGTCTGACTAATCTTGTACCGGGACTTTTGGAAAGAGTAGATAACGGAAAAATAGGCATCATGCAGGCAGTCGATTTATCTTTTATAGAAGAATCGGATCAGGAAGCTATCTTATCTGCACTTATCAAAACAGATCGTAAGATGACTGCCAAACAGGCCAAAATGCTTCGAGGCGGAGCAGAATGCAAAATGCTGGATGAAGATATTATTAATGACATCCTTATAGGTAAAGCGGGAACAATCCGTACCGTTACTTTCTCTGAAAGAGAACTTAATAACTATTTCCCTTTGAATATGGATGGAAATGAAATAAAGCAAATCATAATCGAATTAGTCCAGAAATGGAATGCTGAAAAATAAGGTAAAAGGAGGTTTGAAATGGCTGAAGAAGTTTTAAAACAATTTGAATACTATTACGGATTACAGTCTGAAAGTTTCAATTTTATTCAAGTACCAAGATTTCTTTTCTCAAATCCTGAATTTCGAATTCTTAAGCCTGAGTCAAAGATCCTTTACAGCCTTATGCTGGATCGAATGTCTTTGTCGCGAAAGAATGGATGGCTTGATAAAGATAACAGGGTTTTTATCTATTACACAGTTGAAGAGATGATGGAAGACATTGATTGCAAGCATACAAAATGTGCGGAGATAGTCAAGGAACTTATAAACTTTGGTCTCATTGAAAAGAAAAAACAGGGGATGGGTAAGCCGGATATTATTTATGTTAAAGACTTTCTTCATGCCATTGGAGAGCCTTCAAACCCTTGCAATTACACAGAGATCCGAAATACGGATGTCAAGACATCCGCGAATTCAGACATCCGAAATACGGAACTCAAGACATCCGAAATACGGATTTCTGGAGGTACGGAAAACGGATCTTTAGATATCCGCAAAACGGATACAAGTAATACTAACGTGATAAGCCATATTAATAATAATCTAAATGATTTGAATAATACTGATAATCCTCCTCTTCTTGATATACCTAAAGAAACTGCGAACCGATCAGCAAGGGAGGAAGAGGAGGAACGAATAAAAAAACAAATAAATTTTGATCATTTATGGATTTATCACGAATTTGATGAGAAACTTCTGGAATACATTGTAAGACTCATGACGGATATGATGATGGAAACCAGGAGCCAAATTGCCTTATCTGCAGGCAGTTTCGTAGATACGGAAGAAGTAAAAAGACGAGTAAGGCAGTTGACTTACGATGATATTAACAATCTTTTAAAGAAGCTACCGAGAAAGGGTGATTCTAAGCGAAAGGTTGTTAATGAAGAAGGGTACCTAAAGACTTGTTTGTTTAACCAAATTAGCCGAAGAGGTGCTACTTGCTATACAGAAGGAATATAGGAGGATTTATCAGATGCAGGAAGAAATTGAAAGAAAAACAGTCTGCCTGGTATTCAAAGGAGCAAAGCTTACAACGGAAATGCTTGCAGCGGGCATAAAGAAAGCATTGGATACCGGATTAAATACACCTCATAAAGAACACGAAAAGCATGGAGAAATGAAACTCAAAGATTTGGTTGGCAAAGGCGGCGGTGCAGAATCTAAAAAGATAGATGAAGCAAAGTTAAATACATTCAGAAAGACAGCGGCAAAGTATAAAGTTGATTTTTCAGTCCAAGAGGGAAGAAACGATAATGGCGAGACTCAGTTTTTTGTATTTTTTCAGGGAAAAGATAAAAAGGTTATACAAGCTGCATTTAATGAAATGGCAGCTATCTATGAAGCAAAAGAAGCAAAAAAGAGTTTACGCAATGAAGTGAAGAAAAATAAAGAAAAAGCTGCTGAAGAAAAAGCAAGAAAAACCAAAGAACGTACAGCACAACGGAGGAGGACAAAGGAACTTAGTCGATGAACAATAAAATACTGGATGGAATTAAGAAGGATCTTAAGAAAATTCCTGATATGTTTCGTGGAAATGACGGCAAGATTGATGTAAAAAAAATTTTGATTGAAGTCGCACCGTATCTGATAGCAGCCTATGTGGCTAATAAAGTCTCTTATGGATATCATATTTCACCAGGTGCGGATTTTTGGGAAAAGGGAATGAATCTTTGCAATGATTTTGGTAAATGCTTCGGATGGCCTCCTATTAGTATATATAGAACGGATTTGCTCATAGGACTAATTGCCGGAGGCGGATTAAAGCTGTTTGTCTGGTATCGAAAGAAAAATGCAAAGAAATTCCGTAAAGGACAGGAATTTGGTTCATCCAGATGGGGAACTGCTAAAGACATAAGACCTTTTATGGATCCGGTATTTGAAAGAAATATAATACTTACTCAAACAGAAAGACTTATGATGTCAAGCCGTCCGGCTAATCCTGAATGTGCAAGAAATAAAAATGTTTTAGTCATCGGTGGATCAGGCTCCGGTAAGACGAGATTTTTTGTAAAACCTAATCTTATGCAAATGAATTGTTCATTTGTTGTTACGGATCCCAAAGCCACGATTCTCTTGGAATGCGGAAAAATGCTTCAAACAGGAGCACCGAAACTTGATAAGAATGGCAATCCGATGCGTGATAAGAAAGGGAATATTATATATCAACCCTATAAGATAAAGATATTTAATACTATCAATTTCCGTAAATCGATGCATTATAATCCTTTCGCTTATATTCATTCTGAAAAGGATATTTTGAAGTTTGTAAATGCACTTATAGCCAATACAAAAGGCGAAGGTGATAAAGAAGGCGAAGATTTCTGGGTAAAGGCAGAGAAACTGTATTATACGGCACTCATATCATATATCTATTATGAAGCTCCGGAAGAAGAACAGAACTTTTCAATGCTCTTGGATCTAATAGATGCTTCTGAAGCAAGAGAAGAGGATGAAGATTTTAAAAATGCTGTAGATTTGCTTTTTGACGAACTGGAGGAAAAGAATCCGAATCATTTTGCTTTAAGGCAATATCAGAAGTATAAACTAGCTGCAGGAAAGACAGCAAAGTCAATCCTTATTTCTTGTGGTGCCAGACTGGCTCCCTTTGATATAAAAGAGCTTCGTGAGATTACCGAATATGACGAATTGGAACTTGATATGATCGGAGATGAAAGAACAGCCCTGTTTGTTCTTATATCTGATACAGATTCTACATTCAATTTTCTGGTTTCTATCATGTATACACAGCTTTTTAATCTTTTATGTGAAAGAGCGGATGATTATTACCACGGAAGATTGCCTATCCATGTAAGATTTTTATTGGATGAGTTTGCCAATATAGGTCAAATACCGCATTTTGACAAACTTATAGCTACGATTCGAAGCAGAGAAATATCTGCATCAATCATTCTCCAATCAAAGTCACAGTTGAAAGCGATATATAAAGATAATGCAGAAACGATTACAGGTAACTGTGATTCAACCATTTTCTTAGGTGGAAACGAAAAAACTACACTTAAAGATCTTGAGGAAATGATAGGAAAAGAAACAATCGACTATATAACCACGAATGACCAGAGAGGTCAATCTCAAACATATACTACAAATTACAATATGACAGGCAAATTCCTTATGAGTCAGGATGAATTGTCGGTTATGAGCAGAAAGAAATGTATTTTGCAGATAAACGGATTAAGACCGTTTTTCTCAGATAAATACGATATTACAAAGCATAAGAATTACGAGTTGCTTTCGGATTACGATAAGAAAAATGAATTTGATATGGAGAAGTATGTCAGATCTTATCATAAGGCGAAAATAACACCGGAAACTAAGGTGACGGTAATACAAGCAAATTAAAAGAACTGAAAAGAAGGTGAGAGAATGGGCAGTGTTATAGCTATCTTATTCTTTATGGCAAGGATTATAATTACAATTCATATAAAGGCGATATCTTTTCTTATAAAAAGAATTGATGTTACGAACGGGCTTATTGCCGGCTCGTCTTTTAATATTCTTACAGCAAATATTCATATGAATGTTTGGGTAAGGATTGTAATAGCTGTTGCCATTATAATTGGAAGTATTTTGCTACAACATTTCTTTAAACCTGCGAGAATAGTATTTGGTATTCTTTCATCGTTCTTTTTAGGATTGATAGCGTATGCGGTATTTCAAGAAAATACTAGGTTTTCTCCGTTTATTCCAATGGGGATTGCATTTTTATTATCAGGAATGCTTAATGTTTTGTTTTGGGTTAGAATTGGACTCAAAGAAACAGAGGCTGAAGAAGATTAAAAGATGTTTTCCCGGATGTACTCTTTATGGTAAAATGATAGGGGGATAGGGGATAACATTTAGAGTAATATTATATTGCTTTAAAGGCTTAATTGAATAATAATACAGATATTTTAAGCGATACCTTTATTCTCATGAATATGATATCGCTTTTTTGTTTCATTTGTGATGTTTAGAAATAAAATGCCGATATAATACTTATGGGGGATTTATTATGTACAGCATAGATAATATTGACATTATTTTTGATATATATGGGGATATTTACAGGAATATTTTGAAAAAATTCTATCCTGCACTAGGCAGTACAGGCTTTCCAGAGAGAAATCTTTCTGTTAATTTCGCAAAAGCATATGAATCATATATGAAAATATCAAATCAAGATGTTTATTCTTGGTTTGAATTTCAATTTGGAAAAGAAAAGAACAAACATGTGGATGCTGTAATAATGAATGAGACTTCAAGAGAGATTTTTGTTATCGAATCAAAAAGATACAGTAATCCTAATGATAAAATGTTAGAAGTTGGGGAAGATATAGACAGAGTTTTTGAATTTGCCAAACAAATAGTTGAAGAAAACAAACCTGATGGGGCAAAGAGAATAGACATTAGTCGATTTGACAGGATTTATGGGGTTATATTGGCTGATGTATGGACGGAAACGGATAAAAAGATAGAAATTAAGGAGTCTTACATAATAGGTACTGAAGATGCTAATTCAAAAGATGCTTTTTTGAACAGATTCAGTGATAAAGTTCTTTACTCAAAAGATTTAAAGGGATTGAAATACAACATCCAATTAAATCTCAACGAATCATTGGAGAATTACAATTTGGTTTCATTTATTTGGGAAGTAACGATTTAAGAGAAGCCAAAATAATAAACCCATGTTTTATGGAGAAATAATGATGAATGACTCATATTATGAGATGTTAATTGAAGAGTATAAGGAAATAATCAAGATGCTTGAGGATCTTGGTCCTTTTCTTCTGTCAGGTGATGATAAGAATGATTGTGTAAAATCCTGGGATATGTATACAAAGTTCTTTTGCCTTGATTTAATAGCTCACGTAGATTGGAATGGAAGAGAACATCGAGCGTTTGTAAATAACGCAATCCCTCCAGGAACGGCAGAGATAAGCGCTCAAGAATATCAACAGATGTTTAATGATAAAAGTGTTGAGGATTTTGATAGATTATTATACTCAGATCATTATATTACTAAAAAACTACTGAACTATGATAGAAAGAATGGAACAGATTTGTTCTTGAAATTTATTTCATATTATAGTTCATTAGCTTTGATTTTCGGAGAACAATCGGTTAAACTTTCCAACCTGACTGAGGATTTTGCAAAGGATTATTCTTCAAATGCTAACGGATATAAAGCGTCTGGCGGTACAGCATGGGGGCAGCGAAAAGAATTAGCATCTATTCCCATGGATAACAAAACATATATTCAAAATACAACATTGGATATCATGAATAAGGTATCGCAAAACAATACAAGCGTCACCGAAAATAGAACTTCTCCCGGGCAAGTGAGTCAGTATACAAAATCAAAGGTTAAACCTATCGTGGATGGGCAGTTTTGTATTAGGGTAATTGTACCATTCATTGCAGGAGGCGGATTGTTATGGGCAGGAATTGCAGGAAGTTCTCTTTGGATGATTATAGGTGGTGCTATAGGAGCGGTTGCTTTTATATGTGGATTGGTAGCCAATAGAAAACGGTGTCCTCAATGCAGAGCTTGGAATCCTTGGATCACAACGAGTTCACAACAAGTAGGTCAGAAGAAGGTTAAAGTAAGAAGGAATCTTAATTCAACATATTATCGAACTTCTGGAAGAGCAACTTTTGGCACAAGGCAAGTGTTTGTAAATGCTGATGAATATACGTATAAAGAGACATATAGATGTTCCCATTGCGGATATGAACTTGTTGGAAAAAGAACAGTTATTGATGATGGAATAAGGTAAAAATTATGGATATGATATTACCAAAACATGCATTTCAGGCATTGCTTGATCTTGAAACTATTCAAGAACAGGTATTTACATATAAATCATGGGCTGATGAGCACTTTTATTCAGATAAAAGTTATCAAAAGGCTAAAAATGTTGATATTGATACATATTTGGAAATGCTTCTTACAGTGGTTGCGTCATTAGATGGAGAAATCAACAAAACAGAAGTAAAAGCACTTCAGTTTTTGTTTAGAAACAAAGAAAAGTATCGTACAGCGTCGGATAGTGATAAGGAATATGTAAAATATTATGCTCCCGCGCTTATTTATCATTCCTTTGCTTATCAAAATGCGACCCAACAGGTTATTTTACCTACCGTATTAGAAAACTTAAATTTAATAATAGAATTTATTTCACAGTTTAATATAGGCGGTAAAGGTGAAGAAGTATTTGATGATTTGAAGGTTTTATACGGGAATTGTTTGGAAAGAAAGAATACGGTCCCGGAGATAAAAGAAGAAAAGAAAATAACATCATCTGAAGAACCGACTATAAGTGTTGAAGAAGCTATTAAGAAGTTAAACGAATTGGTAGGACTTGACCAAATAAAGGAAGATGTCAATTCCATTATAGATCTAATCAAACTTCGTGAAATCCGAAAAGAACATAATTTATCAAATCCTGATATGTCATTTCACATGGTTTTTTCGGGTAATCCCGGTACCGGAAAGACATCTGTAGCAAGGATTCTCGCAGAGGTATATAAATCCTTAGGTTTTCTTTCGAAAGGACAACTGATTGAAACGGATCGTTCCGGGCTTGTTGGAGGATACGTCGGACAAACAGCCATAAAGGTTCAAGAAGTTGTTAACAGTGCGTTGGGTGGAGTTTTATTTATCGATGAAGCTTATTCACTTACTTCCGGTGGTGAAAATGATTTTGGTAAGGAAGCGATTGATACCCTATTAAAACTTATGGAAGACAATAGAGATGATTTAATTGTTATTGTCGCTGGATATACAAACGAGATGGAAAAATTCTTGAATGCAAACCCCGGACTTAGATCGAGATTTGGAAAGAAATTTGAATTTCCTGATTATTCGGCATCAGAACTTATGGAAATATTTGAAAGAATGTGCGAGAAGAATAATTATAAGTTATCTGAAATTGCCAAATTGAAGGCTCAAAATCATTTTAACGAAATGGTGATGAATAAAAGCAAGGAATTTGGAAATGCCAGGGATGTAAGAAATTATTTTGAAAAGATAGTTTCGAATCAAGCGTCCAGGATTATTAAGATGAAATCCCCTTCGAAAAACGATATTGAATTATTAACTGAAGAAGATTTCTAAAGAGGTAAATCTCATGGCCTACAAAATCAAGAAGTATAAGAAATCAAAGCAGACACCGATAAGTATTCCGATTACATCGCCTTTTGAAGCGGTTGTTGTTTTAATACTTGGTGCCGGAATATGCTTATTTAATTATATTAAAGAACATCCTATTGTTGGTGTTATTTTAGGCGGTGTTATAGTAACATTTGTTGTTTTAGCAGTATATTACAGAAAAAAGAAATGGGCAGAGTATTTAAAATGGTTTTATAGTAGATCTAGACGTTTAGAGGAACTAAATGCCAATGA
>JAEEGJ010022814.1_pt1 | contig 13231 bp, 11 predicted proteins | sample 8958761 | NCBI WGS metagenome assembly JAEEGJ01 (sample SAMN16246546, study PRJNA631951) | gut metagenome | biome: gut microbiome; feature: rumen; material: RS-attached | host: Bos | place: Iran: Karaj | collected 2018-10
CGAATAAGCTGGAATCAACAGGACGTCGTCGAATGTGAGGCCGTCCATCACGATCTTGTCTGCAATAAATGAAGCCATAATTTATACCTTTCTTAAAATATTGCGTGCAAAGGTACAATTTTTTTGTTGATAGTTGATAGTTTATAGTTTATAGTTGATTACTCTTAGAATAAATTAACTTTATTAACTATGTTAATATAGAGCAAATCACCTATAAACTATAAACCATCAACTATAAACCACGAACCTGTCAGTTCGCCATTTCCGAGAGGAACTTAATCCTCACGAGACGGATCTCGTCTTCCGAGTATTCGTCGCCCAGTTCATTCTGGGCCACGCTGAGGCGGTCGGTATCCGACTCACAGAAATAGTCATAGATATCATCGACATGATCCTCGTCCATCACTTCGTCGAGGAAATAGTCGATATTGAGTTTCGTGCCGCTGTAGACGATAGCTTCCACCTCGTCGAGCAGTTCTTCGAACTCGATACCCTGGGCTGTGGCAATGTCGTCGAGGGCAATCTGACGGTCGATGCTCTGGATGATCTTCACCTTCAACATCGACTTCTTCGCCACCGTACGGACTCGCATATCCACCTGACGCTCGATCTCGTTCTCTTCACAGTAGTTCTTGATCAGATCGACAAACTCCTTGGCATAAGGCTGTTTCACCTTACCCTCGCCCACACCCTGAATATTCTTCAGTTCTTCGAGCGTGACGGGATAATCTGTCGCCATCTGCTCGAGTGACACATCCTGGAAGATGACATACGGCGGACGTTCCAGCCGTTTCGAAACCTTCTTGCGCAACTCACGCAGCATCGCACTCAACGTGGGGTCGAGGGCACTGATGCCTCCCTCGTGGTCGGGAATATCCTCGTCGCCCGTGAACTCTGCGTCCTTCACAATCATGAACGACTTGGGCGACTTCAGGAATTTCTTTCCTGCTGCCGTCACCTTCAGCAGTCCATAGTTCTCCACCTCTTTCAGCAGATAGCCCGCGATGAGGGCCTGACGGATGACGGGATTCCATATCTTCTCATCATCATCTGCGCCAGCACCGAAACTGTCGAGGTCTTCATGGTGGTGGGCGATGATCTCATCGGTCTCCTTACCAGTGATGAAGTCGATGACATAATCGGCACGGAAGTTTTCCTTGATCTCGAGGATGGCCTTCAAGGCGATGACCAACTGGTCCTTTGCCTCAATCTCCGTCTTGGGATGCAGACAGTTGTCGCAGTTGCCGCAGTTATCCTTTGGATAGGTCTCGCCGAAGTAGTGCAGCAGCATCTTCCTTCGACAGATAGATGTCTCAGCATAGGCTGCCGTCTCCACAAGCAACTGGCGTCCGATATCCTGTTCGGCCACTGGTTTGCCCTCCATAAACTTATCCAGTTTCTGCAGGTCTTTGTTCGAATAGAATGCGATGCAGAGACCTTCACCACCGTCACGTCCTGCACGTCCCGTCTCCTGGTAGTAACCTTCCAGCGACTTGGGGATATCGTAATGGATTACAAAGCGTACATCGGGTTTGTCGATGCCCATACCGAAGGCGATGGTCGCCACAATCACGTCGATGTTCTCCATCAGGAAGTCATCCTGTGTCTGTGTTCGTGTGGCAGAATCGAGGCCGGCGTGATAGGCAGCCGCCTTGATCTCGTTGGCCTGTAACACGGCAGCGAGCTCCTCGACCTTCTTGCGCGACAGACAGTAGATGATGCCGCTCTTGCCTGGGTGCTGCTTGATGAACTTGATGATATCCTTGTCCACATCCTTCGTCTTCGGACGTACCTCATAATAGAGGTTAGGGCGGTTGAAGGAACTCTTGAACTCCTTGGCTTCAGTCATCCCGAGGTTTTTCTTGATGTCGGAACGCACCTTGTCTGTAGCCGTAGCTGTCAGGGCGATGATGGGTGCCTTGCCGATCTCATTGACGATGGGACGGATACGGCGGTACTCCGGGCGGAAGTCGTGTCCCCACTCAGAGATACAGTGGGCCTCATCGACGGCGTAGAAGGAAATCTTCACCGTCTTCAGGAACTCCACGTTCTCCTCCTTGGTCAGCGACTCAGGTGCCACATAGAGCAGTTTGGTAATCCCGGCCTGGATATCGTTCTTCACCTGATCGATGGCAGCTTTGTTTAGCGACGAATTCAAATAGTGGGCCGTCCCCTCGTGTTCGCTGAGGTTCGTGATGACGTCCACCTGGTTCTTCATCAGGGCAATCAAAGGCGAGATGACAATGGCCGTGCCTTCCATCAGCAGGGATGGCAACTGATAACACAGCGACTTACCACCACCCGTCGGCATCAGCACAAATGTGTCGTTACCGTCCAGCAGGTTCTGGATGATCTGCTCCTGGTCTCCCTTGAACTTGTCGAAACCAAAGTACTTCTTCAGGGCTTCTGTCAGATTTCTTTTTTCACTCATATCTGTTTAGTCATTAGGCTTTTCTTTTTCTATTGCATACGCGACTGTGCCAGCTGTTCACGGACATACTCTGGCGTCACGCTAAAATTCTTTACTTTCTGCGATGGCAGATTGTACATAGATTCCATCATCACATTCTCCACGATCGAGCGCAGTCCACGGGCACCAAGCTTGAATTCAATAGCTTTCTCAACGATCACGTCAAGGGCATCCTTTGTGAACTCCAGCTTCACACCGTCCAACTCGAAGAGCTTCTTATATTGTTTTACAATCGAGTTCTTCGGTTCTGTCAGGATTTTCTGGAGAGCCTCCTTGTCGAGCGGGTTCAGATAAGTGAGCACAGGCAGACGGCCGATGATCTCAGGAATCATACCGAAGGCCTTCAGATCCTGCGGCTGCACATACTTCATCAGATCCTTCTTGTCAATCTTCTGCACATTCTGCACAGAGTTGTATCCCACCACGTGGGTGTTCAGGCGCTGGGCAATCTTCCGTTCTATGCCGTCGAAGGCACCGCCACAGATGAACAGAATATTCCTTGTGTCCACATGGATATAATCCTGATCAGGATGCTTACGGCCACCCTTGGGCGGCACGTTGACGATCGTTCCTTCCAACAGTTTCAACAGTCCCTGCTGCACACCCTCGCCACTGACGTCACGTGTGATAGAAGGATTATCGGACTTACGGGCGATCTTGTCGATCTCGTCGATAAACACAATTCCCTGCTGGGCCTTCTCCACATTGTAGTCGGCCACCTGCAGAAGACGGGTGAGGATGCTCTCCACGTCTTCGCCCACATAGCCGGCCTCCGTGAGTACCGTCGCATCGACGATAGTGAAAGGCACATCGAGCAGCTTAGCGATGGTGCGAGCCAACAGCGTCTTTCCCGTTCCAGTCGAACCTACCATAATGATGTTCGATTTCTCGATCTCCACGCCGTCCTTGTCAGGTGCCTGACCGAGTCGCTTATAGTGGTTGTATACCGCCACCGAGAGGTATCTCTTCGCCTCATCCTGTCCGATGACATATTCGTCGAGGTAGGCCTTGATCTCCTTCGGTTTCGGCACCTTGTTCTTCTTATCTTCTGCGGGAGCGGCACTACTGCTGTTCAATCTCGGCATATTCTCCTGCACGATGCGATAGGCCTGCTGGGCACAGTCCTCGCAGATATAAGCATTGAGTCCTGTGATCAGCAGTTTGACCTCGCGTTCGGTCCGTCCGCAGAAACTACATTCTTTTCTTAACTTTGCCATGTATTCTTACTGCTTCCTGCTCAGCACTGTGTCGATCATGCCGTAGGCCTTCGCCTCCTCGGCAGTCATCCAGTAGTTACGGTCTGAGTCGGCATACACCTTGTCGTAAGGCGTATGCGAGTGTTCTGAAATGATGGTGTAGAGTTCCTTCTTGAACTTCAGGATCTCCTTCGCCTCAATCTCGATATCCGAGGCCTGTCCCTGCACGCCTCCGAGGGGCTGGTGGATCATCACACGGCTGTGGGGCAGTGCCGAGCGCTTGCCCTCCTTGCCTGCCACGAGCAGCACGGCACCCATCGAGGCGGCCATGCCTGTACAGATGGTGGCCACATCTGAGGAGATAAACTGCATCGTGTCGTAGATGCCCAGTCCTGCCGTCACACTGCCGCCAGGCGAGTTGATGTAGATTGAGATGTCCTTACCCGAGTCCACGGAGTCGAGGTAGAGCAACTGTGCCTGCAGCGTGTTGGCAGTGTAGTCGTCAATCTGCGTGCCGAGGAAGATGATGCGGTCCATCATCAGTCGGGAGAACACATCCATCTGCGTCACGTTCAACTGACGCTCCTCGAGGATATAGGGATTCAGATACTGTGCCTGAGCCTTCATCACTTCGTCAACGGTCAGTCCGTCCATACCTAAATGGCGGACTGCATACTTTCTAAAATCGTTTCTATCGTTCATAATTCTAATACCTTTTTCAATATAAAAGAGCGGTTACCGACTTCTTTCACTTGTGTTTGGGACACAAAGTTACATAAAAAAGTCGATAACCGCTCTATTAAAGTGGTTATTTTTTCCTAAAAATACTTATTTTTCTTGCATCGTCTTGTTAAAGTCCTCCAAACTGACGGATTTCTTGGTCAGTTTGACGACAGTTTTGAGCTTTTCGACGAGTTTCTGATCAACGGCGCGATCAACAAATCCATCGACGTTTTCACGCTTCTTCAACTGCTCGGCGGCATAGTTCTCCAAAACGTCGTCGGGAACGTTCGACATACCATACTGTGCGAACTGCTGACGAATGGCATCCTTGGCGACAGCCTTCAGGTCGGCCTCTTCCACCTTGATTTCGTTGGCAGCCACGAGTTGCTCCTTGATCAGGTGCCACTTCAGCTCCTTAATGCTACCCTCGAAGTTCTTCTCCACATAGTCAGCACCCTTGTCCTGGTTGTTCTGGATCATCACGCGCTTCAGCAGAGCCTCAGGGAAGGTCACTTCACCTACTTTATTCTCCAGATAAGCACGCAGGTCGAGCAGGAACTTATAGTCGCTGTTGGCCTGCAGCTGAGGCTTGATCGTCTCGGCGATCTTCTCGCGGAAGGCCTTCTCGTCCTTCACCGTTCCCTCGCCGAACACACGGTCGAACAGCTGCTGGTTGATCTCTGCGGGCTGGAAGTGACGGATCTCGTTGATCTGATAGCTGAAGTCGCTGTCCAAGTCCTTCACGTCGTCCTTCTGCACCTTCAGCAGGGCAGCCACCTCGGCATCGTTATCAGGATAAGCCTTCTTCGGGTTGAAGGTGATGACATCACCCTTCTTCGCACCGTCGAAGAGCTTGCGCTGCTTCTCGTCCTTGACATAAGCGGGCATGATCATGGCAGCCTCATTGGTAAGACCGCCCTCCTTGGTGTTACCCTTCTTGTCGAGCTCACGCAGCTCACCAGTCAGTGTGTCGTTGCCGCTGAAGGTCTCTGCCTCCTTGAACTCGCCACCCTGAGAGGCGTACATCTGCACCTGGTCGTCAACGAGCTTGTCGTCAACCTTGATATCATAATACGTGATCTTGTCCTTGTCAGACAGCTCGGCCTTCATCTCAGGAGCCACGGCGATGTCGAACACAAACTCCAAATCACCTTCCTTCTCGAAATCCTGAGGTTTCTGCTTCTCCTGGTTCGGCAGGGGCTCGCCCAGCATCTGGATCTTGTTCTCCTGAATATAACCATAAAGCTTCTCGCTGATCAGGCGGTTCACTTCCTCCACCTTCACGGCGGTGCCATACTGACGCTTGACCATTCCCATAGGCACCTGACCTGGACGGAAACCAGGAACCTGGGCCTTCTTACGATAGTCTTTCAGTGTCTTCTCAACCTTCTCCTGATAGTCGGCGGGCTCGATGACCATAGTCATGACGCCATTGATTTTATCAGGGCAATCAAATGTAATTTTCATCTTTCTTTATACCTTATTATATTATACGTGCAAATTTTAGGGTGCAAAAGTACAATAATAAATCAAGAATTAAGAATTTAGAATTAAGAATTTAAAAAATATTAAGAGTTTTAAGAAACGAATTTGAATAATACGAATAATTTTATCCACAAATATGAATAATAATCTGTCTATGAGTTAAAATATTATATTAATTCGTGAACAGAATTATTCATATTATTCACATTCGTTTCCAAAAGATTAGCTTTCAGCTTCTTCTTTGGCTTTACGTTCCTCTTCAAGCAGTTGGAAGTCCTTTTGACGGAGCACGAACGAGTCGGTGAGGTATTTCTCACGCACGATCTTGTTCTGTGCCAGTTCCTCGGGTGAACCCTGAAAGAGAATGCGGCCCTCGAACAGCAGATAGGCACGGTTCGTGATACAGAGCGTATCCTCCACGTTGTGGTCAGTGATGAGAATGCCGATATTGCGGTCCTTCAATTTCCACACAATGAACTGGATATCCTCCACGGCGATGGGGTCGACACCTGCAAACGGCTCGTCGAGCATAATGAATTTCGGTTCGATGGCCAGACAACGGGCAATCTCCGTTCTTCGGCGCTCACCACCCGACAGCTGGTCACCCTTGTTTTTGCGCACCTTGCCCAGACGGAACTCCTTGATCAGTTCCTCAAGCTTATTCAACTGGTAGTCGCGCGGCTTGCCCGTCATCTCCAGCACCGACAGGATATTATCCTCGACGCTCATCTTGCGGAACACACTCGCCTCCTGCGCCAGATAGCCGATGCCGGCACGGGCACGCTTGTAAACAGGATACTTCGTCACCTCCTCGTCGCCCAAGTAGATGTGTCCGCCATTGGGCACAATCAGACCGGTGGTCATATAGAACGAGGTGGTCTTTCCAGCACCGTTGGGACCCAGCAGACCTACGATCTCCCCCTGCTTCACGTCGAAGCTCACGTCGTTCACCACGGTACGCTTGCCATACCGCTTGATGAGTCCTTCCGTGCGCAAGACCAGCCGTTCTTCCTGCTGTACGGGCACACTGTTCGTCTCTTGATTCGTCACTTCGTCCATACCTGTATGTTCAATTTGAGCGCAAAGTTACGCATTTTCAGCGAAAAGTAATGTCCTTTAACTCCCTTTAACTCCTTTAACTCCCTCTAACTCCCCAAAAATTGCTATCTTTGCACCAACAAAGCAACAACAATATGAACAATAAAGACTACGAAGCCCGGATTCAGGAACTGGAGGGGCAAGTGAAAGTGCTTCAAGAGGCCAACGTGAACCTCATCAACCGCAATATGCAACTCGGCCAGATGGTCGACGCCTACTATGACGTCCGCCGTCGCATCGAAATGCTCAAAGACCTCGTCATACGCCACAAGGAACTGCTCAAGGAAGCCGACCTGCGCGACGACGACGAGCTGATGGCCGTCATTGAGACGCATCTTGAAGAAAGTCTGTCATACACCAATCCCGACTTCGGTCTCAAGGAGTTGGCTGAACTCGTCGGCACCACCCAGACACGCATCGTGGAACTCTTCAGACGCTCCACTCTCCACAAGTCACTCGACGATTATCTCGACTACCTGCGCCTGCTCCGTTCGATGTATCACCTACAGACGCAACCCTCATGGAGCATCGCCGCCTGTGCGCAAGAGGCAGGCTTTACCGTCATCCGCTCCTTCAACCGCAAATTCCAGGACGCCATCGGTATGTCACCCCACGAATTCCGTCTCCTCTGCGAAAGCAATAAAATCGATTAAAAACGACCACGAATTACACGAATTTCACGAATTTGCTGCGCACAAAAAGGATCGCCGCGATTCAATTCGTGAAATTCGTGTAATTCGTGGTTTTATTCAGACATCACCTTGTAGAACAATCCGAGCAGGTTCTTTGCGTCGTTCTTGTCCAGTGGCACGTCATCGGCACTATTGCCAGTCTGTTCGAAGCAGTTGCCCTGCTGGTCGTAATAGCGTCGCCACTCCCACTGGCCGTCCTCCTCTGCGCACTTGCAGTAGTAGAACAGCAGATCCTGGCTGTACGTGTCAAACAGATACTCAACATAACTGTCGAATCCCATCCGCTGGCGATGCTCCGAGATAAAGTAGCAGTAGTTGTCGTGCCGTCTCTGATCCGGCAGTTCCACTACCCTCGTTTCAAAATTGAACTTGTATTCCGTGGTCATCGGCGGCCACAGTATGCCCAGGTCGTGCAGCACGATATGGACATCCCGCTTCTGATACTCATGCGCCTCCTGTGCCACCTTCTTCTTCGACTGGGAGTACAGGCTGCGGATATAGGCCTTCTGCTGCTCGTTCGTGCGCTGCGCCACCTGCCTGGCGGCACTCTCAGGACCGTTGGGCGCATCAGTCATCGTACCGTCACGCGTGATCAGTACGCCCTGCGTCACCGTCTTGAACAGGCCAATATACCGCTTGGCTTCCTCCTGTTCTCCCTCGGCTGAACTCCACGTGTTTGACTTATTGTGCTTCTCTTCGATGAGCTGTCCCTCCGTGTCGTAATAATAGCGTGACTCCACCACGAAACCCGCGTCCGTCTCGCCACGCCTGTAGCAGAACATCAGCGTGCTGTCCTTCGGGTTGATCAGCATCTCGCGATACCGTGTGTGCTGGTGGGCTGTCCAGTTCTCCACGATGAAGTAGGGACGGTTCACCTCTCTGCCGTCCACGGTGTCCGATTCGAAATAAATGGTCGTTCCTTCCCACTCCGTGACGTCTGCTGCCTTGTCGATCACGTCGTTGCGCTCAATCCAGAGATCCCTCGGCGACTGGCCTTCCTTACCGTTCTTCGACATCTTTGCTTTCGCATTCGCATACGCGCTGCGGATCTCCTGAATACGCGCATCCTTCTGGGCATATCCCGTTGCTGACACCACTGCCAGCACCAAACCAAGAAACGTTTTCTTCATTGCTGTCAATATTTTTAGTCTTTAATCTCTTTCTGCAGGTTTACCCACTCACCCTTCTTGCCTTTCTGCACCAACAGGGCCCTCTCCACCCGCATCACTTCAGGCACCTCGTTCAGCTTGCCGTGCTTCGACGAGGCGTCGAGGAAGGCCTTGCTGCCACCTGGCAGTACGACTGCCACGAGGAACGTCGAGAACTTGCTGATCGAGGGGAAATTATAAGGCAACAGTCCCAGATCACGCGTCCTGAGCATCACGGGAGCTGCCGTAAGTCCCACATCGTGGAGCGACTGGATGAGCAGCAAGTTGATGTCGGCATTCGACCCGACGCCGTTCTTCAGCGTCTCTGCCGTCGACGCAGGGCTAAGCGCGTACTTGCCGTTCCACTTCACCTTACTCATCACCAATTGACACACTGCCGCCGCACGAACGCGCAAGTCGGCGACCTCTTCCAACTTGGCATCCTTCAGTTCATCGGCCAACGGACTGTGGTCGTTCAGATGCGCCCCCAGATCGTCAGAGTCGAGGATCATCGTCTCTATCTGATCCCATGTCTTGGCATAGTCCATCTGCCCCATTCCGCGCAGGCGGTACGTCCTCAGTTCAGCTGTGATGCCTGCCCACAGGTCTTGCACGTTCCACGTATAGCCGTCGTTCGGCATGCCTTTCAGGTTGCGCCCCACATAGACATAGTGGTTGGTGGTGACCGTCATAGGCTTGGCCAGCGGGTCGCTCTCCACCTTATAGTTCATCGAACCGGCTGTGCAGGTGTACGTCAGGCGCTGGATGCCGTGATCCTCGATGTTGAAGATCAGGAAAGTGGGGATGTTCATATCCAGCTTGGCAAAGGCCACGGGAATCTCACACTGGCCGTACCAGTCGTGCAGTTCCCAGAAGATCTGACTGTGGATCGTGTACTCGTATTCGATCACCGTACCCTCCTTCACGTTGGGCACGGTAAACTCCACCTGATAGTTATGGTCGTCGATCTTCGTGGTCTTGATGTCGCTTTTTTTCAGGGATGTCTTCACCGTCTTGCCGCCTTCCAGGTTGAAGGCTGTCGCCTTGATGCTCTCCACGCTCTCGTCGCCATCAGTGCCAAAGACGCCTTCCGACATCGAACCAGCCTCTTCGCCGAAATATGAATCGCCGCTGGCCCTGTTCATCGGGATCGTTGCAAACGAGGCTCTCAGACCAGTGATGTTATTGCCTACCGACATATTCACCTGATACGGCACGACCACCTTCGCAAAGCGCGCGCCGCTGGGTTTCAGCACCTTGATGCGGCACTTCTCGTGATAGTCCACCAGATAACTGGTCATCTGCACAGTGTATTCCACATCGGTCAGCCGACACAGCACCACGGCCTCAGCCTCAGGCTCCGGCTCATAGACCGTCATCTGCAACTCCTCCTTCGTCGGCTTGCCGAACTTCATATTCACCTGGCTCTGTGCCGACACCACCACAAAGGGCCACGCCAGCAAAGCTATCAGACTAAAAATCAATCCTTTTCTCATAATTCTGGTAGGTTTATCATTTTCGCTGCAAAGATACAACAAATTCCTGAGTTAAATTCATCAAATGCAAGAAAAGTACATTTTTCATGTATTTTCCGCAAAAATACGTTAATTTGCACTATTTTAGTGCATTTTTCTCTTGTTTTATGCACTACTTTAGTGCAATTTTATTATCTTTGCAACAAAAATATAATGATTATGGATATTTCGCTTATTGAATTCATGGAGAGTCAATTGAAGTTAACCACTTCAACATTCCATAGGTATATGTATGATCAACTGAGTTGGGAGTCCAGAATGTTCGGACTTGTTGGGCCACGTGGTGTAGGAAAATCAACAATGATTCTTCAGTATATCAAGGAGAACAGGGGAAAGCGGCACATGCTCTATGTTGCTGCTGATCATCTGTATTTCTCAACCCACACCCTCATCGACACTGTAGATGAGTTTGTCAAAGACGGTGGGGAGCAGATATTCATTGACGAGATTCATAAATATGAGAACTGGTCACGAGAATTGAAACTCATATACGACCATCATCCGGACTTGAAGGTGGGATTCACTGGCTCTTCCATACTTGATATCATAAAAGGATCATCCGACTTGAGCAGACGTGCTTTGATATTCAACATGCAGGGACTCTCATTCAGGGAATATTTGGCATTGTTTCATAACATAACCGCCCCAGTATATACCATCAGCGAAATTCTGGAGCAAAAAGCAAAACTTGATGCCGTCAGTCATCCTCTGCCTTTCTTCAAAGACTATCTGAAGAACGGCTACTACCCATTTGCAAATGAGGGCAACTATGAGATGCGTTTGCGTCAGGTTATCAACCAAACAATGGAGGTTGATATTCTCCAATATGCGAATATGAACGCCTCTACTGGCCGAAAACTGAAAAAACTTCTGGCCGTTATAGCACAGAGTGTTCCTTTCAAGCCTGTCATGGAGTCAATGGCAAATGTGATAGGTGTAAGTCGCAATATACTGCCAGACTATTTTCTTTATATGGAACAGGCTGGTATGATAGGACAACTTCGTGACGATACAGGCGGCATACGTGGCTTAGGAAAGGTCGAGAAAGTCTATCTTGATAATACGAACCTGGCCTATCTTCTTGGGCATGAGAGTACAGATATTGGCAATATTCGCGAGACTTTCTTCTATAACCAAATGCGTGTCAAGACTGATATCATAAGTTCACGTATTAGCGATTTTGAAATAGACGGAAAAACCTTTGAGGTGGGGGGCAAGAAGAAAAAGCAGAAGCAGATACAAGATGCGGCCCAAGGCTATGTTGTCAAAGACGACATCGAAACAGGCTATGGCAACATCATCCCGCTCTGGCAATTTGGATTGACCTATTAAACGTACATTCTAAATGATTATTCAGACATTTCTTTGACAGGCTGAATCCAACGAATATCTGTCTGTTGTTCCATATGGTTTCCTATTTTTGGTGCAAATATAAGAAAAATTTTTGAAACCAAGGAAGATTTTGAGAAAAAAGATAAAATAAATCGAGATTTGTTTGGAAGGAAAGGGAATTATTCGTATCTTTGCAGCGTGAAAGGAGAAACCAGGTAGAGCCACGATGTGCGGAACGGTGGCATCTGTGTGATGATGAGCAATTCGACCTTGCCGCTTGGTTTCCTTCACTCTCATAGCCGACAGCTTTCACTTGGTGTTGCTGTCGGTTTCTATTTTTACATAGCGTTTGCCGTTGAATTCCTTCTTGTCAGTCCGTCGTGTTGCCGTTATAAAGTTAACAAGTTTAACCACTTCTCGGCTCACCTTCATCTTGTAATTAGGATGGACGATGTATTTTGATATTCCGTCGGTATAGATGAAACATTCTCCGTCAAAGTACAAATCCATTGTGAAGCGATTTTTAGGAAAGGCTATCAGTTCTTTGGCATCAACGACCAATCCTTTAGCATTTTTTGATGCCCGCATACAATGTTGTAGCTGTTTAGCACTCATATACAATTCATCGCTACCCAACACGATTCCGTTGACAGCAGCAAATTGGGACATTCTTAGTTCAACATTACCAATACTGAATGGCTGTACGGAAGAAAAGCCCTTCTGGTTAATATCATCCAGAACGTCGGCTATGAGTTCTTCAATCGTTTTTATTTCCGTTTCCATAATTGAATTGCAAAGATATAAAATATTTTCTATACTAAAACACTTTTGCGCAAAAATATACATTATTTAATAGACAGTGCAAATAGGCTATGCGCTTTTGTCCGCTCGACTCTGTCGCTTGCTACCAACGGGACGCAAGAACCATTTCAGGAAAAACGACAACCAAACCAGGAATGGTGTCAACATTTTCAGTAAGAAGGGGGCAACCATTTCAGTATGAGAAGTAAACCAGTACAGGGTGTCTTACACAACGGTGTTACGCTGTGACGCAGTTACACCGTTGCATTAGGTATTTCGCATAGTTGCCGATTCTTGGCAAGTTAAATTTATATTATATAATATATTATAATATATTAATATAATATATATAGAAATTCATAATTTTGTGAAACATCGACAAGAGCAAATGAAACTGCGTAACTGTGTAACTGCGTAACACCGTGAAGCAGCATTTCTTCTTTCTTTACAATTTAACATTTGAAATAAATCGGAAAAGAATTCGGAAAAGACTTGTTTTGCACCTAAAAATTTCGTACCTTTGCATTGTCAAAAAGAGAAACGGCGTTTTACTCATGGAGAAACGGCATGTGGCTACCAGAGAAACGGCCTTTCTCTCCGAGACAGACAGGGTGATGACGAAAGGCGCCACGTTCGGAGCCCTGCGCGAGAAAACCAATCTTTAAATTAACCTTAAAATTTTTTTGACAACTATGGGAACAATTCAAATCAAGAAGGTCGAAAAGACCGTCACAACTGGTAAGCAGGGTGA
>JAEEGJ010022815.1_pt1 | contig 13230 bp, 6 predicted proteins | sample 8958761 | NCBI WGS metagenome assembly JAEEGJ01 (sample SAMN16246546, study PRJNA631951) | gut metagenome | biome: gut microbiome; feature: rumen; material: RS-attached | host: Bos | place: Iran: Karaj | collected 2018-10
GGAGAATATCACAACTGGAAAAGGCCGCTACGGATATGATTGTATACAGCTCGCTTCCAACTCTTTTGTTTTTGATGAATATACCGACCTCCTTATTGATTTTGAAAATGCCGAAATGCCTATTTCAGATGGCGACTACACAATCAATAGAAATAATTTTCAGCTGACAAATCAGACTAAAAATGAAAAATCAGCAGGCCTCAGCCGTAATATGGGTGGCCTTTCAATTTCCGGTAAACCTGGAACCTTCTTTGGTTCAGAAGGACTTATGGGGTCTTTCTCAATTGAATTCTGGCTTTGTCCTTCGATTGCAGAAAACGGCGAAATCGTTCTCAATTGGGAATCTTCAAAGAATGAAGATGGCCAACTCGTTTTCCAGGTTATCAACGGCACTTTTGATAAAGGTCACATTAAGTGGGAATTGAATAATATTTTTGATTCATATCTCAATGCATCAGGCAAGAACGAAGTAGAACTCAAAGGCAGTTCAAAAATCATTCCGGATGTATGGAGTTATCATGTTCTTTCGTATGATTGCGAAACTGGAATTCTTGAATATGTAGTTAATGGAATTACAGAAGATATAACTTATATAACTACCAATCGTTCGGAAGGTGGAGATATTAGTCTTGTCTATCTTGGAACTCCTTCTGAACTTTCAATCTGTTCAGAATATACAGGTAAAATTGATGATTTTAGAATTTTGCGCCGCCCATATACTCCGCCTGATTATCAGTCTGCAGACAATGCCGGTGGAGTTGGTCACACACAATATTTGCCAGGTGGCGGTAGCTTTGTAACAAAGCCTGTTATGGTTTCAACTGGTTCTATACTGAACAAGCTTGAAGCAGAAATGAGTGTTCCTTCTCAGACTGCAGTTTGCTATTACGTGCGCTCTGGCGAAAATTTCTACGGCTGGACACATGACTATCCTGAGTGGAAGCCTGTTGAAAGCGGTGAACAGTTAAAAGGAATTACAGGTCTATATTTCCAGGTAATGGCAGAACTCTTACCAGATGGAAACTGTGAGCAAACTCCTGCAATTACAGCTATCACTCTGGACTTTACTGAACTTCCAGAACCACTTCCTCCATTTGTTGTAAAGGCAGTTGCTGGAAATGGAAGCGTAACAGTTTCATGGAATTATTCTGTAGATGATACAGCCGGCGGTTATTATCTTTATTATGGAACTCGCCCGGGCGAATATCTTGGCCGCATGGCTATAGAAGGTGAGTCGCCAATTAATGTTGGAAATACAACTTCGTATACAATCACAGGCTTGGAAAACGGAAAAATTTATTATTTTGCAGTTGCAGCCTGGTCGGCTTATGATATAAGGGTTGTAGGAAATCTTTCAAAAGAAGTTTTTGCGCGTCCATTGGCACGGTTAAAATAGAAGAGGGGAAGTAGGATATGGCAAACAGTTTGATTTTAGCAAAGGCTCGAAATGCGGTTACAGCACACGACTGGACTACAGCAGCTCGCTTGTATAAAGAGCTGCTTCGTGGTGACGAGTCGAATGCCGAATATATTCAGCAGCTTGGAAGCATTTTTGTACGCGCGGGTCAGGATGAAAAAGCAATTCCTTATTATGAAAAGCTTGTAGAAATGAATCCAGAAAGCCCGGATGCAATGATAAGTCTTGGTGCCATTTTCCGCCGTCTCAAACGTTATGAAGATTCTGTAAATATTCTTCACAAGGCTCAGGAGATTTCTTCTGGCAGTCCTACAATAAATTATAATCTTGGCTTCACCTATAAAGAGATGGGCGACTACGACGATGCAATCGATTCTTTTGAATCTGTAATTGCTCAGAATCCGAATGATGTTCTTGCTCACAATCATCTTGGCTCAATCTATTTTTCAAAAAAAGAATATGACAAATCTGTCAGCGCTTATAAAAAAGGTTTGCAGGTAGATCAGAATCATCCAATTTTAAATTACAATCTTGCTCATGTTTATGAAGAAATAAAAAACTATCCTGATGCAGTTCGAAGTTATGAAGTTGCTCTCAAAACAAGACCGGGCTGGCTCGATGCTATCCGCGATTTTAGTGAGTTACTTATTCACTGTCAGGAAACAAAACAGGCACAGGAACTTGTCGAGCAGTCTATCAAACTCCATCCGGATGATGTTGAACTCTTGTGCATTCTCGGCCGCATTTATCTGAATCAGTTTGACTATGATAATGCGACAAAAACTTACAGAAGAGCAGAAACTCTGAGACAGAATGATATTGGTATTTTAGTCGGTCTTTCTAAATCTCTCGAAAAGGGAATGAAAATTGACGAGGCAATGGATAAAATTCTCGATGCAGTTGATATTGCTCCTGAAGATCTTGATGTTTGCAAGCAGTATGCACATGTGCTTCTTTCTGCACAGCGCTATGAAAAAGCTCTGGATTTGATTCAGAAGATTGATGAAAAGAGCGGCGGAAAAGATTTACAGATTCTCGATTTATATGGACAGTATTTTGTTTGCCGCGGAGATGAAGAAGCTGCCAATACTTACTTTGATAAAATCAGAAGAATTAATCATCATTATAAAGATTATATGGTTAATGCTGCTTCTCGTTATATTCAGACTGGCGATTATGAGAAAGCCGAAGCAATGGCCGAAAAATTTATAGACAGTCGTCCTAAATTGCCGGAAGGTTATAATCTGTTAGGTACAATTAACTCGAAGCGCGGCCAGTTAAATAAAGCAAAGGCAGAATTCGAAAAAGGAATCTCGTTAAAGAATCCTAACATTTATGCGGTAAAAGAACTCGAGAAAATTTACAGCGAGCTCGAAGCAAATAAAGAAATCTTCAATACCGAAGAAATGCCTATCGCAATTGATGCAGATAAATTGTCAGCAGAAGAGGGCGGAAATCTTCCTGGTGATTCAACTCTTTCAGCAGATGATAATGGAACTGCAGATCAGTTAGACGCGCTTAACACAAACAGTGACGAAAAAGATAATCTGGATGATATTCAGAGCCTTGAAGTTCAGCCTCCAATTGAACAGGCTCTCGCTGGTGAAGATGGTGACTTCTGGGAAGATTTTGATGATGACCCGGATGCTCAGAATAAACCTATAACTGAAGAAGATGACACTTACGATGAAAATTCGGAAGATACAGATTTGCTTTCGATGATGACTCCAGATGCTGCTGACGAGGCTACAAGTTTGAAAGATGGTCTTACAGAAGATGAAAGTGGTTTTGATTTTTCTGAGTTTGAAGATGGCAGAATTGAAGAAAATACTCCTGAGGCAAGTGCTGCAGAAACTCCAGCAGACGATACATCAGATACACCAGCAGAAACAAAACCAGCGGCAGTTACTGAAAGTGCTCCTGTGAGTGAACCAGTTCAAACAGTTGCAGCTCCACAGAGCACACCTGATATGGAACCAGTTTCAGGTGCTGCTCCGGAATCCTCGCCTGTCGTTGAACCTGTTGCAGTAGAGCCAGACTTCACAAATAATGAAGCCAGCCAGATGATGCAGGAATTGAAGCAGCAGCAGAAGGAACTTGAACTTCAGCAAAGAGAATTTGCATTGCAGCAGAAAGAGTTTGCCGAAGAACTCAAGCAGGAAAACGAAAAAATGATAGTGGAAACAGTTTCGAAAACTGTTGATGAAAAACTTTCAGAATATGATTTACGTTCTGAGCCAGCAAAAGAATCTGTTGAAGAAGCTGATTTAGCAGAAGAACTGGAACCTAATGAAGAGTTTATGCCAGAAATTCCTTCGGAAGAACTTCATTTTGATTCTCTATCTCAAGATCAGACTCCAATGGATGAATCAGAAATTGAATTATATGATGACGATTTTACCGATGTAGGTTTTGGAGACGAACTTACAGAAGAGGAGGTCTCTATGGCAGAATCGGAAGAAATTCTTGCAGAAGAAGCTCAGCTTGATGGAATGCCACCAAGCGAAATTGAGAGTGAGCCTATGATGAATGAAGATTTTGATGATGTAAAATTTGCATGCGTTACTGACTTTATTAAAGAAGAAGCTGCTGTACCACTTAGTGATGAACCATTTGCAGATGTTACTAATGTTGTGAATTTGAGTGAGCCTGCTGAAATACCAGAAACAGCGGATCCTTCTTCTGAAGAAAGCTTTATTACAGCAGATGATATGCTCGATAAGATTGAAAGAATCCTCAATGATGATGATTATGCAAAATCTTGCGAGGCAGAACTCGAGCTCTTTAAGAGACTTCGCACCCTTTCTAACTTCCTGCCTGAGCGTGAAAAGAACTCTTTCGATTGTTGCCGCATGCGCATGGTAATTGAGTACATCATTTCAAAGATGTCTGGAAAACCAGGCTTGCTCATTACTGCAGAGTCGCTCATCAAATCCGGAGTTCTCGGCGAAGAATACAATCGCCAGCTCGAAGACAGCAGCGATGAAGAATTGAGCAACGATTTAATCTGTCATGTAATTAAAGATATGAAGACACTCGCGCAGGGACTTGAAGATAAATATCTTTGCACAGCCCTCTGCGTAAGTGCAGATGGAATCCTTGAGCAGATTGCTCTCAGAAATCAAAAGAGCGCTATATTCGAATAATTCTAGAATGAGTGATAACCTCATTGCCGTCTTCGGTGATGAGGACATCATTCTCAAGGCGTGTACCGCCGATTTCCACATCATAAAGACCTGGCTCACAGGTCAAAATCATTCCAGGTTTAAATAAAATTTTTGGATCCTGAGTCATGTTCACACGAGGTGGTTCATGGATCTCAAGTCCGATTGCGTGACCAAGTCCGTGTGGCATTTTTCGTTTAGCGGCTGCAAATACAGAATCACATTTTTTTGCTGCATCAAGAATTGGCTTACCAGGCTTGTAAAGTTTAAGAGCTTCATCATAAGCTTTCTGTACAAGCTCGAGCTGTTTTTCCTGAACTTCTGTAAGAGGTCCTTTTGCAACTGTCAAAGTAGTGTCGCTTGTGTAACCATTGTAAACTACACCAAAGTCCAGAATCGAAAGTCCCTGTGCAGGCCATTCAGCTGCTGTGTAACCTGGGAAAGCATGAATTGCAAAACTTCGAGAAGGGCCGGCTGCTAAGGTATCAAAGCCTGTGCGCTGGCATCCGTTTTCGCGGAGCATTCTTTCAATCAAAAGTGCTACATCAGTTTCAGTTTTGATTTTTCCCTTATTAATCTGTTTTTCAATTTCATCAATTATAAGATCGCCTACACGGGCAGCTTCGCGAGTACATTCAATTTCGTATTCATCTTTCTGCATGCGGCAATCCATTACGAATTTATGTGCGCCATCTTCTTTACAGCGACAATCATAATTTGAAAGAGCATCAATGAATTTAAGATAATCTGGATATGTGAGATATGGTGGAAGTTCTACCTTGCTGTTTTCTCCGTGAGTGTAGCAAACGTTGAGCATAGCTTTTACAGCATCAATGTCCTTATTCTTATAGCGTGTATAAGGAACCATTTTGTCAGAATATGCCTGCTGCTTTGCAAGATTTTCATCCCAAGGAATAAGCACGCTGTAGCCGTCGCTGAAAATAATAAGAACAGCATCGCTTGGATGGTTTGTGTAATAAGGCACTGCAGGGTCGCGGTGTTCTTCGCTGTCAATAAAAACGCAGGCGCCTGTGTCTGTGTCGTGCAGATAGGCTGCAAGACGGTTGCGGCGCGCGCGGTAGATTTCTTTCAATTCATCATTTGTGTATTGTTTCATTTCTTCACCTTCTTCAAAATAACTCTCACGATTTCATCTCTTGTAATCACAAGTTCCAGTACTCCGATAAGAGCAAAAACAAATCCAGAAATTACAATCGGTGCACCGTAGCAGATGATTTTACTGTAACCCGCAAAATAGTCAACTGTAAGTTTGTGCACAAAGTATGTTGGAATTGCGGCAATTACAGAAAATACGCACATTTTAAGAGCATACAAAATTGTTCCACGTGCAAGTTTTCCAACTTCAATGCTTTCCATTTTCTTCATAAAGATAAAAAGGAAAACAGTATTTAGGAGACTTGCGACACTCAGCGCCAATGCGATTCCATTTCCTTTCATTGGTCTTGAGAGAATTAATACAAGAATAATGTTTGAAACGAAATTAATTAATCCGGCAATTGTCGGAAGCTTTGGCTTTTTCTGAGCATAAAATGCTGGTGCCATGATTCGATTCAAGGCAATAAACAAAAGTCCTGCAATGTGGAAACGAAAAACTCCGAGTGTCATTGCAACAGAATTATCATCAAACTGATTTTTTTTGTACAGAAGAGAAATCAGTTCGCGGCCAGTAATCAGCGAGTAGGCGGTGATTGGAATAGAAATCAAAGTCATAATTTTGATGGCCTGAAGCAGCATCTTGTTGAACTCGCTCCAATCTTTTTTGTTAGCGAAGCCTGACAAATCCGGAAGAATTACAGTTCCAATTGATACTGCAAAAATTCCAAGAATTAATTCCTGAAGGCGCAGACTGTACTGAAGACTTGATGCAATTCCAGGTCCTACATATTTTGCGAGTGAAGTAGAAACAGTGTCGTTAAGCTGATAGGCAGCAATTCCAACAATTGTAGGTGCAATCAGCGAAAGTACTTTGCGTGTACCCGGATTTGAAAAAGCCTTTTTAATGGAAGTAACTCCAACTTTCCAGCCGGTTTTCATAACGAACGGCCATTGGATAATTGCCTGAACACTTCCTCCTAAAATAACACCAAGTGACATTGCGCGTGCCGGGTTCGAAGTATGTGGGGCAAGCAGATATGTACTTACAATTACAATTCCATTGAACATAACTGGAGTGAATCCAGAAGGAGCAAAAATTCCGCAGGTGTTAAGAATTCCCTGGAAAAATGCTGCAATCGAAATCAGAAAAAGATAAGGGAACATAATTCTTGTAAGGGCGGCAGTTTCGCTTCTTTCAAGAAGATAATATTCCAGCTGGGCAGCATAATCAGCAGAACCTGCTTCCGGTGCCTTACAGAAAAGTGGCATAATGAATGGAGTAAGCAGAACTCCTAAAACAACAACGCAGGCAGTGAGGAAAGTTACGAGAGTAAAAGTTGCATGCAGAAATTCCTGAGTTGATTTTTTATTTTCATCAGATTCGCCTTTTGCAAGGTAATCCTTAAAGGTAGGAATAAAAGCTACAGAAATTGCATTTTCCGCAAAAAGTCTGCGGAAAAGATTTGGTATCATAAAGGCTACTGAAAAGCAGTCGGCATAAAGACCTGTTCCTAAAAAAGAAGCCTTTGTCATCTCGCGGATAAGTCCCATAATGCGCGAAGCAAAGGTCATTAAAGTGAGCAAAAGCCCGGAACGTACTATTGATTTTGATTTTTTAGACATACGTTAACTATAAAAAAATTGCGTTTTTTATTCAATTCATTTATAATGGAAGTTACTACAACGTTTGCGAGACCTTCATTTCAAAATAATCATTTAAAAACACCCGGAGAAAGTAAGTTTCATTAATTGATTGCTTCGTCACTGCATTTCTTGCAACGACGTCTTTTGGAGGACTCACTGTGCCTGGCAAAATACGATTCTTTTCCAGAGTTGGAAAAACGCGAATTATTCCTATCGGCTTAAAGATGCTTCTCATCTTTATATGTCTGATTTTGCTTTCAAACTTTATTACAAATTTTATTTCGCTCCAGCTTACCCAGCGTCAGATTATCAATTTGAATAACACAATTATGGTAAGCCAGCTCAAGGAACTTTATACAACCTCATCAAATCAATATCAGATATTTGCTTATTCAGGAAATAAAAATGAAAGTATCGATGCAATGTGTAAGGTAGCTAAAACCGGTTTCGCAAATCCAAACAGCATTGCCCTTGGCTTAAGCCCGAATGGTGACCTTCAGTTTTTTGCAGATGCAAATGAGCTTGCCCTTCCGCCGGAATTCAAAGATACGGAAACTATCTCAAAAATTAATTCAGATAAAGAAGAGGGAATAGAAGAAGGTTCAATTTCTTTTGAAAGCCCTTATGGAGAATATTTTGGAGTTTATAAATTCCAGAATGACTGGGGGTATTATATAATCCGTGCGGAGCTTCGTTCCGACCTTGAAAAAGCAAACTATAGAGTTTATGGAATTATTTCTGCCCTCATCATTATTTTGACCTTCATCTTCATTGCAGCCGGATACATTACAATCCGCCGAGAGTTTAGAACCTTGCGTTCAATTACAGATGAACTTCTTCAGATGCAGCAGAAGAAAAAACTTGAACTTATCGATATTTCTAAAGCACCAAATGATGATGTTACTTACATGGCGGCATCCTTCAATTCGCTGTCTATGCAGGTTAACAATCTTCTCGATACATTCCAGAAATTCGTTTCAAAGGATATTGTTGCAAAGGCTTATGCCGGTCGCGATGTAGGACTCGAAGGAAGTCAGCGTGATCTTGCAATGCTCTTTTCTGATGTTAAGAGTTTTACTTATCGAACAGAAACCCTTGGTAACGATATTATTGAAGTACTCAATGTTCATTACAATCGCGTAATTCATAATGTTCATGAAAATTATGGAATTGTAGGTTCTATCATCGGAGATGCAATTCTTGCTATTTACGGAACGCTGGAATCAAAAAAATCAAAGGCATATAACGCAGTAATTTCCGCATGGAATATTACACGAACTACAGCTGAGCTTCGCGAGGCAATGCAGGCCCGCCGTGCAGAAATAGAAAAAACTCGAAAGCTTACAGAATCAGAAGAAAGAGTATTCCAGGCAGTTATGGTAGATGTTGGTGTAGGTATAGACGGCGGAAAGGTTTTCTACGGAACAATCGGTCGTAACGATTTTGATGACCCTCGCCAGGCTCATATGACAAACACTGTAATCGGAGATACAGTAAACTCTGCTTCGCGTTTGGAAGGACTAACAAGAATCTATCATATCCCAGTTGTTGTTTCTGAATCAATTAAAGATGAAGTAAGCGCAGAAACTGCCCGTTATAAATTTATTGAAATTGATACAGTACAGGTAAAAGGAAAAACAAAAGGAAAGAAAATTTATTTTCCATTCGATACAAACGAAATGGAAGAAAGTCTGCTTGCAGAATATCAGAAATTTGAAGAGGGCTTAAAGGCTTATTACGAAGGCGACTGGAAATCTGCCCGCAAGATTTTTAAGGGGCTTGAACTGGATGTTACTCAGGTATTCCTTGAGCGAATGGGATCAAAAGGTGCACCGGAAGGTTGGAGTGGAATATGGGCAATGACAACAAAATAAAGGCATCTAAAATGACAGACGAACAGAAATCAGATCAGATTCACAAGGAAGTAATGCTCTTTCTTGGTGATGAGCTCGAGAGAATCCATCACGGAGCTACAGACCAAAGTTATAATATAGAAGCAGAATACGCAAAATCAAGAAAAAATCATTCTCCATTTTCTGCCCTCATGCTTATAGGCTGTTTCCTTCTTGTTTTTGGAATTGCATTTTTTATGACAAAAATCATTTCTTCAAACAATCAGGAAATTACAGTCAGCCTTGAGGAGTTTGAAGATCTTAATCTTAAAAATCTTTTGAATACAGTAACAGCTGCCCAGAACAATTATGAGAATGCCGTAAAAAAACGTGCGACAATCGAAGGCGATATGGCGGTAAAATTGAAGGCCGCAGAAGATGCCCGCACAAACGATATCTTCGTTATTGATTCTATGAACCTGCGTTCAAAAAAAGTGTACAACCAGCGTATTGCAGAAGTTGAAGAAAAATACAGTGCTGCAGTTGCTGCCGTTCACGAAGAATATGATGCTCAGCTTATTCAGGCAGAACGCGAAGTAGAAGAATACAAAAAGCAGCTTGCAGAATTTGATGCGGCAAAAATTGAATCAGCTAAAGAAAAAGAAAAGGCAATCGACAGTGAACGCAAGGTAAAAGAACTTGAGCAGCAAAAAATCAAAGACCAGTATGAAGAGAGAATTTCAGAACTCAATAAAAAACTTTCAGATACACAGCGACGAAGTTCAGAAGATATTCGCGCTGCTGTAAGTTCTGTTTCGGCACAGTATCAGTCAGAAATAGATAAACTAGATCCTGTCTTAACAGACAGAGTAGCCAAAGAAATTATTACCCGCACCAGTTCAACTTTCGCTCAGGATTTTAATGGCGCATCTGCGCTGACTAATCGCGGCATCAATTCTACAAAAGTGTCATCTGCTATGGATTCATATCAAAAAATCTTTGATGATTATTCTTATCTGGATAAAACCGTGGCTTCCATTCCGCAGAAAAACTCTATTCCATCTTATGTAGCTGCGTCGCATAAACTCGTAAACTCAATGGGTGAAAACTTTATAAATACAACAGTTTCATTTTATAACGAAACCGTAGAACTCAATGGAAAAATCAACGAGCTTAATTCCAAGGTTACTGAGCTCAACGGAACAATCAAATCCATCAAAGAAAAAAATCGTGAGGATATGGCAGCCCAGCAGGCTTTCTATGAAGACACAATGGAACAGCTTATGGATGCCATAAAGACAAGTGCCATTATTCTGTCGGCAACTGATTTCGAAGATATCTCCGTTTATGTTGCAGGTAAGGCTCGCTATCTTATTACAGAAGAGGGCACTGACGCAGAATTCAAAGCAGAAAAACTTACAGTGAAAGGAAAGATTTTCCGCCAGGAAGACGATACCTTTAAGTTTACGGTTGTAGAAGACAAGAGTGGAAAACTGCCAGCTATTCAATTTGATCTTATAAACCGAGGTACTCCAGTAAAGATTTTAGGCAAATAAAAGCTGATAATAGAAAAATCAAGTAATTGAAGATTTCTGCCGATAATTGAAGTTATGGAAGAGTATAATTTTGACGCGGAGCTGCAAGCGGCTCTAAGCAAAAAACAGGAATGGTATAACTCGGAAAGTCTTCAAGAGCTGTTGAACGAATATCGGCTTATGCATACCTGTGTAAAAAACCTGTATGAATGTTTCGTAAAAAAATCTCTTATTCAGCCAGACCCTTATCGTTTGGACAAAAAGATTTCTGAGATTATTGTGCCTGAATCTTCACCTTTTTCAGAAAGCGAAATTCCAAAAGTTTTTGGAGCACGTTTTTCTGATTACGAAACAATGCTCGATTTTATTTGTACTTACTTCCGATTTTCAACAGAGAATTTTTCAATTCAAACCGTAAAAAAACTGCTTGATTTGAATAAGGTTTTTGATTGGGAAGACCTTTCAATGAACAGCAGCAGAATGAATACTCGCGCGCTTGCGATGACAATAAATAATGCAAAGACTAATTCACCTAATGTTGTTCAAAGTATGATAAACGACAGTGTTGCAAAATGTACCCAGTCTTCAGCTGTAATTTCGAAAATGTTGAATGAGCTTGGTGTATTTTTGCGCGAGCTTTTTAAGGGCGGTCTCAGAAAAGATTTGTTTGAGCATCCTGATTTTGATAAGGCAAAGGCTGCTGAATCTGCAGAGGCCGAGCAGGCAGAAATCAGAAGATTGTATACAAAAGTTACCGGCAAAAAAACAATGTATACAGATTTGATTGCCGAAATTGTAGAAGAAGACCATGGTCCTGATAAAGAACGTAAACAGGCAGCTGTACTGGACAGACTTGCAATAAAAGGAAGTTCAAAAGTTGAAAAGAAAAAGGCTGCAGGACCAGATACAAAAGAAATGATCATGCAGGCAATTCTGGCACTTGGTGCAATGGCTCCAACCCTCACACAGCTTCATGCTAAGCTTGGTGAAAACTTTACTCTTCTGTACCAGAAAAAGAATACCTTCTTTAATAAACTGATGGCTGCTTTACGTAAAGCATTTCATATTTCAGAAAAAGAACGCGTTTGTAATCTTCCTATTAAAGATGCAAAAACTGGAACAGAACGAACTCAAAAAATTAATGTAAATGAGTTTTTAACAGATCTTTCCCGTAAGGAACGTGTTTATAATGGAATTGGAATGAAAGGAGTTGAATATCAGAAAATCAACGCCTCAAATGAAGATGCCATTTTGAGTTTTGTGAATAAACAGATTTCTGAAGTGCAGTCCATTTTTGTGATTATTAACGCACTTGATGCTTACTTCAAAAACGAAGTAGATACTGAATTCAAAGTTAAAGTAAAAGGTATGCAGATTGAACTTTCTGCCTTGCGTAATTCCATAATAAATGCTAATAAGAAACGCGGCGAATATGCTTCTTTTAAGGAAGAACATGCGCAAATGCAGAAATTAGGACTTTCAGATAATGTTTAAGACAATAAAGAAATTTTCAGCAGCAGTGCTTTTTGCTACTTTCATTTTTTCACCGGTTTATTCACAGGAATTCAGTGAAGATCCAGATTACGGGCAGGAACTTAGTCCCGAAGAATTACTGGAACTGGAAAATGAGCAGCAGAACGAAGCTGAGAAAAATCAGATTCTTCCGCCTGAACTTCAGCAGAATTTTATAATAGTAGAATTAGTTCGTCCGCATGAACTTAATCCACAGATTACAAATTATTCAAGTGACTCTCAGATTTTAAATGGACTTTACGAAGGTCTTTTTACAACAAGTCCTATTTCACTGGAACCGCAATTTGCAATTGCAAAAGATTTTAAGATTTCCCGCGATAAAAAACGCTGGACAATTATCTTACGTGATGATGCGCGCTTTAGTAATGGTGAAAAAATTACTGCAGAAGCGGTAAGAGACAGCTGGCTTCGTATGCTTGCAAATCCCGATGCACCATATTCTTCTCTTTTTGATATTGTTCGTGGTGCTGAAGCCTTTAGAAAAGGGCAGGGAGATTTTAGTGAAGTAGGAATTTACGCAACTTCAGAAAATACCCTGGCCATTTATCTTAATTCGCCGGCAAATTATCTTCCTAAAATTTTGTGTCATACAGCCTTTTCAATTACTCACAGCAATCCGGAGGTTTACAGTGGACCATATGAGCTGGAAATAATTGCGGGGCAAAGATATATCCTTAAAAAGAATCCTTATTATTGGGATAGTAAGAATGTAATTCTTGAACGCATAACATTTTTACAATCTGATAATGCTGATGATAATACTTATTTTTTCAATACAGGCGCAGTAGACTGGATTTGTGGAAAAGTAAATCAGACCCAGATTCTGGATACAAAAGCCTTTCAGGTAAGTGCAGCCTTTGGTACCGGTTATCTGTATTTTAAGATGTCAGATAAAAAGCCGACCCCGGGCAAGTGTTCACAAGTCTGGGATTATCCTGAATTCCGTAACGCAATTATAGAGGCTTTTCCCTGGACAACAATTCATAAAA
>JAEEGJ010022818.1_pt1 | contig 13229 bp, 4 predicted proteins | sample 8958761 | NCBI WGS metagenome assembly JAEEGJ01 (sample SAMN16246546, study PRJNA631951) | gut metagenome | biome: gut microbiome; feature: rumen; material: RS-attached | host: Bos | place: Iran: Karaj | collected 2018-10
ACAGTAGAGCCCTATGAAATGGCGGATGCGCAGGTCGTTGATGTAGGCGTTGTAGGTCGTCTCCTTCCGCATGAAATACAGGCTGAGGTAGGTTCGGTTGGTGCCAATGGCCTTGGCCACCTGCGCCTTGTTCAAGTCGTGCTGCAGGTAGAGCCCGGTGTCGATGCAGTGCTTCTGCAGCAGGAGCGTTATCTCCTCGTAGGCGTCGTCGGAAAGCGTGTCGGGCGACGGGCTGCCGGTCTGCCCGCCGTCGCCGTCGATGGTCAGCTGCGGCAGCGTCTCCACGCGCCACAGCAGGAGGACGAAGAGCACGAGGTCGATGAGGTGCAGGACGAAGAACAGGGCGACGCTGCTGTCGGTGAGTGCATAGAAGATGAGCAGCAGCAGGAAGACGACCGTCAGCACGTGGCTCTGCCACACCTCCTTGCGCTCCAGGTCGGCATAGTTGTCGCGCAGCCAGCGGCCGTACTGCCTGACGGCGAAGGCCACATAAAGCGTGAAGAGCGCGTAGAGCAGCAGGACGTAGGCCGTGGCCGCCTGCAGGAGCCGGTAGCTGGGGCTGACGAACAGCGCCATGAACGGTATCGTGGCCACGAAGGCGGGCCATACGGGGCGCCGGCGGTCCTGGAGCATGGCCAGCAGCATGCCGGCGATGGTGGTCTGCAGCGTCACGAAGTCGAGCGCGACAGCCGTCACGTAGCCCGCCGAGTGGAGCAGGTCGCCCATGGAGTGGCAGTCGGCGGAGGTGATATAGACAAAATACCACCACACGTGGCCCAGTGCCGACACGCCGAAGAACGCCGCAGCCCAGTGGCGCAGCCTCACAGGCGGCGTGACCTCGGGCGCGAAGGCATTGCCGCGCCGCAGCAACAGGTAGAGCGCGGCGATGAGCGGCACCGCTCCCGTCACGCCATAGATGATGAAAAACAATATCATCCATGCAACATCTGTATGTTCGAATAACATCGTCTAAGAATCCTATCCTTAAGCAAATTCGGGTGCAAAGGTACAAAAAATCCGCTGAAAAACCGAACACTTTGTGGTTTTTAACTCGATTGTAGCGTCATTTTGCCTCTTATGCAGCGCCTCAGAACCCTTTCGACATCAGATTCACGATAGAGTATGTTACCTTTCATGCGGATATAGGGCAAGATTCCTTCGTTGCGGTAATCGCGCAAGGCTCTTGGGCTTCATACGGCATACACCGGGCACAAAGATACAAAAAAAGTGAGACATGAAAGAATGAAAAGTAAATAATATTGAGTGGAGGGGTGAGATAGGCCTCATTTTCACACAAAAATCGCCTGCATCAGTGTGTTGATGCAGGCGATGTGCTGTGTCAGGGTACTTCCCCTACTCGCTCCAGTCGTCGTCCCAGACATTGTAGCAATCGCGTTTCACGCGGGCTGCCTGAGTGCTGCTGCCGCCGCCATAGCCGATGGCGTCGCCTTCGTCGAGGTTGGTGCTGACACGATTTACTGGGCTGGAACAGATGATGCTATGTTGCTGTAGCGTGACCACCATCATGGTGGGCTGCAAATATGTTTTCTTCATTGCTATGTCCTCCTTATTACTTAATGATTGTCTTTTTGCCATTGTTGATATAGATGCCGCGCTGCGTCGGCTTGCCCTGTAGCTTGCGGCCGTCCAGGGTGTACCACATATTGGAACCATTAACCGTGCCCTCTGCACCGTCAACCGAAATGATGCCGGTAGATTCACCAGAACCCTCGTCGAAGTTCAGCACGAAGGCGCGGACGCCTGCGTTTGGGTCACCGGCAGTCAGGCCGTTGAGCTGGAAGTAGGCTCGGAAGGCACCCATGGTCATGTCGCTGGCGGGATAGTAGAGCTTGTTGCCGCCGCCGAGGAACAGGATGCTCTTGTCATTCGCCGTGAAGGCGACGGGGCTGTAGGTGCCCTTGAAGGTGACATTACTCGTCTCGGCATCATGCATAGCATTGCTGACGGTGACACCGGTGAACACGGGGTTCACGAGGTTAGTGAGGTCTGGGTCGGATTCGTTGCTCTTGCTCCACTTAATGATATATGGTGTGCCGGCCTGGAGTTCAGTCACGGCTCCATCGCCTGTTGCGGGTGTAAAGTTCAGCGTCAGCGTGCCGTTGCTGAAGCTGCTACTGCTCAGCGTACGCACATCCACGTTGTCACCGTCGAGCACGCTGCCGCTGAGTGTCAGGCTGAACGGCAGGCACAAGGTGTTCCACGAACCGTCCTTGTAGAGCGTGCGGTCAGTGAGCGTCACGTCGGCGAAGTAGCCGTTGGCACCGCTGATGGTCGTGCTATTGTTGGCGTTGTCAGCCAGACTGACGTTGGCGGGCGCCACGTAGTAGGTGCCGTCGTAGAAGACACCGCTCTGGTAAACCGTCAGCATGTCGTATTCCTTCACCAAGTCGCCGAGGTTGGCAGGAGTGGTGGCTGCGGTGTAGGCCTGCTTGGCGCCGCTGACGGTGCAGGCGTTTCTGGGTTCGCCGACCTGCGGGTTCACGTAGTAGCAGTTGGTGATGGTGCCCGAAGCGCTCTGCAAGCCCATGGGGTGCATGGACGCGATGTTGGTGTAGGTGCCTGCCTCAAGGCAGTTCACGAGGGTTGGCGTAGCGCTGTCGCTGCTCCAGCCCCAGATGCCGCCGATGTTGCTGCGGTTGCCGTCCACGCCGTTGACGGTGCCGGTGAAGGCGCAGCCCCGGATGGTGGTGGCAGAAGTCAGTCCGTGGCCGATGATGCCGCCGGCATAGTCGCTGCTGATGTTGAGCGTGGCGGTGACCAGGCAGTCCTCAATCGTGTTGGTGCCGGAGGCGAAGCCCGCGATTCCCGCCGAGTGATACTGGGAGGGGGCGATGGTACCCGCCACTTTCAGGTTCTTGATGGTGGCGCCGTCGATACTGCGGAAGGGGGCCAAGCCCTGCTTGCCGTCGTCAGTAAGTGTGACGGTGATGGTGTGGCCGTCGCCGAGGAAGGTGCCGCTGAAGGGGCTATTGTAGCTGTCGCTCTTGCGAATGCCCGCCGGAATAGAGACGCTAATGTCGTCGCCCAGCTTCACGAACTCGCCGCTGAAGGCGTAGCCGCTGTTGACGTAGTCGGCGAACACGTTCCAGTCGTCGGTGCTGCTGACGATGAAGGGGGCGCCCTCGGTGCCTTTGCCCTGCGTACTCCAGTCCACCGTCACGGTGCCGTAGGAGCCGCCGACGCTGGCAGAGCCGGCTGCGCCGCCTGCACCGCCGGCATGACGGCCGTTTCCATCCTCCCAGCCACCGTCGTCAGTATAGTCACTGGCGTTATCTCTGAGGTCAACTCCTTGGATATCCGCATGTTTAGGGTTGTCTAATTCTACATCAGCACCATTGGCAGCCGATGAGCCATCAGCATTCTGACCGCCGTTGCCACCGCAAGCACCTGCATGATGATATTTATTTGCGGTTCCAGAGTATACGCACCATGTTACGTTGCCTGCGGCACCACCGCCACCACCGCCACCGCCAGGTCCGCCGGCACCGATGTTGTTGGCTGCACCGCCGAAGCCACCGGCACCGCCGCCGCCACCGCCAGACGCCAGATATACATTCGAGCCTGGGTGTTGGGAAGCCGTTTTGCCTCGACTACCGCCAGTGCCATTCGAGCCAGCGCTGCCACCCGTGGCATTCACCGTGATGTCGTTGGTCTTATACACTGTTCCCATGGCACTCGCCGTGCTGCCACCGCTGCCGGCATTGCCATCGACGCCATATTGTGTAGTCTCTTGATTATAAGTTCCAGTGCGTTGACCGCCGGTTCCGCCGGTTCCACCATTGCCGCCGCATGTGCCGATGCCAGCACCGGCACCGCCGCCGCCATTGCCACCGGTACCACCTGAGCCACCGAGGATATATTGACTAGTATTTACATTTACTTCTGCATCATTTCCGCCCGCGCCGTTGCCGCCGTTGGCCGCATTGCCGCCGTTGGCGTTCAGCGTGCCGCCGCCGATGAGGTAGAGCGAGTTGCCCTGCGTCAGCTCAATGCCGGCACCGGCGCCCGTCTGTCCGCTGGCATTGGCTCCCGTGCAGGTAAGCGTTGTGCCGGAGGGGATGTAGAGATACACCGTGCCCTGGATGGTGAGGCCGCTGCCGCCGACGGTCGAATTGGTGAAACTGAGGTCGCCCGTGGCGTAATAGTACGTCACGGCATCTGCGCTGCCCAGCGTCCGCCCCGTCGTGGAGCCAGCGCTCAGCGCCGTCCAGTCCGACTGTCTGGTCTGCGTCTGCCTGGAGATCATATACCAGTTGTCGGCCATCTTGGTGACGGGGGCGTTAAAGTCGAAAGCGAGGCAGGCGCGGACGTAGTTGCAGTTTTCCTTAGGGTCGTTGCTGTGCCAACTGCCGCCGCTGAAGTTGTAGCTCCACGCGTAGCCGGAATCATACTCCGTAGACGACCAGTAGTAGTAGGTCGGGCTCCACTGCATATTAGTGCCTCCAACGCTGCTGAAGCCATCGTGCAGGGCGTTGGAGCTGCCGGCAGCGGAAATCATCAGGTCCCACTCGTCCTTGGTGGCCAGCTTCCACGTGCCGCCGGTGACGGTCGGGGTCTTGGCAGAGCAGGTGCTTATGGCCGTACTCCAGGCCATCCAGTCGCTCTCGTCGGCCAGCGCGAGCGCCAGGCCCTTGTTGTTCTCCGTGTCGAGGTAGGCAATCATGGCCACAGCCGTTTTGCCGTCAGCCTCTGCCGCCGATACATTGTCATAGATACTGCCGTCGGTGCAAACCACGCGACCGACGTCACTGGCCGTGCAGTAGATACCGTCGTCGGCCCACGCGCCCTGCGTGACTGCCGTCAGCAGCAGGGTGAGGATCATTAGAATCTTTTTCTTTCTCATTGCTTTTGTTGTTTTTATTGTTATTAATTCAAGTTTCGCATTTTAACAAGCTCAACTTTCAGAGGTGAGTGGGAAGAGCTTGCGAAAGTTGAGTTAATTAATAATATGTGTAGTTATCTTTGCTATTTTCTGGCCGTTTCTACTTCCGTCACGAAGCACGCCACGGCGGTAATCACGATGTCGAAAATCTTTGCACCTTTTTTGAATCTTGTCTGCATCATTTTAATTTATTTGTTTCAACATATAATTTTCATGTAATTGACCATATAATTATCATTAATGAGTAATTCGTGGGACTCGCTACGCGCTTGGCTCGTCCAAGAAATCGTGTTCCTTTTAATATTACTGGTAACGGCAGCGGGAGTCGAACCCGCTACCGTTTGTACGCTGTTATAGTTTCACAGCGTCGGGGATGGTGTACAGCTTGCCAGCTACGGCATCATAGCACTTCAACGTGACAGACTCGCCATTGTTGCGACCGAAGATGAGCAGCTGGGTGTTGCCGGACGTAGAGAGCGACACCGTGCCGCGACACTCTTCGCCCACGAAGGCAGCCACCGTATTACCAATGACAGGTGTGAGGCCCGCCTTGGTCAGGAGAAGCTCCACGCCCACCACCTTCATCACGGGATACTTGGCCGAACCGAGCGTGAACTCCGGAATGAAGGCCTCGTCGATGCCGGTGGTCACGTCAGAGTCCAGCGTGATGTTGTCGGTCAGCGTGAAGAGGTGCTTCAGCGTCTGGCTGTAGTATTGCAGCGACATGTTCACCGTTTCCGAGCCCGTCTCGTTGCCGTAGGCCTTCATCAGGAACTTGCCCGTGGCCGTCCCGCCGCCCACGCTGACGGCAGGCTTGGCCAGTGCGCGTATCTCGCCGTTCATGAAGAGCGCCATCAGGTCGCCGTCGGAGGCGTAGGCCTTCAGCGCATCCTCTATCTGCACCTTCAGGATGGTCCAGTTCGCATAGAGCGAGCCGTCGGGCTCCGTCCAGTTGGGGCGCTCCTGATTGTTGCTCCAGTCTATCTGCCACGCGGGAGCCTCAGTGACCGTGGTCTCCGTGTAGGCAGCATTCTTTGGATCATTGACATTATTGTCATCGTCGCTGCTGCAAGCCCCCAGTACGAGGCTTGCCAGCAGAACGAACATTAATTTTATCTTATTCATAATACTCTTTATTTAATGTTACTTAACGACGATCTTACGACCGTTGAAGATATACACACCACTCTTGGTTGGACGCTTCTGCAGCTTCATACCGTTGATGCTGTACCACTGGCCGTCGGCATACTCAGCACGGACGAAGTTGATGGCTGTAGGCTGGTCGGGACTGCCGATGACGGCATTGGCCTTGTAGGTCATCACCTCGCCGGTAGAAGCTACGATTTCGCCGTCACGCTCGATGGCGAACCAGATGTTGGCGCTGGCATCGCCAGCGATGCTCAGATAATTGACAATTGACAATTCTTGCGTCCCTTTGGTAGCAAGCGTCCTTCGGCCGAGCGGAGAATTGACAATTACGCTACCGCATTCCTCGCCGTTCGAGTAGGCGATAAGCACATCACCATCTTCCACTTCGAAGCCTTCTACTACGGCGCTCACGGTCATCGTGCTGCGTGCCTTGGCGGCGGCAGCGGCGCGAGTAGTACCGGTGTTCCAGTCCTCACGGAAGTTGCTGTTCAGGTCGAAGAACGGATAGGTGAACGTAGCGTCTGCCGCACCCTTGCGGAGCATCATGTAACCCTCGCCGGGCTTCATGAACTGCAGGCTACCGCGCCAGCGTCCGGTGTTGCCGGTCTTGGTGAAGTAGGCAAACTCGGTGTGACTCTTTATCACGTCGCCGGGTTCAGCATTGTCGAAGTAATCGCTCAGAGCCGTCTCCACGCTCAGGTTGGTCATCGGCGTGTAGCCAATGGCGTTCCAGCCCTTGCTCACCGTGATGGTGCGGTCATCCTGATCCTTGATGACGGTGCCGCCAACCGGCAGAGTGCAATCCTTCTTGACCTTGATGGCATACGCATTCTTCGGCGAGATGGTCACGGTATCGGTGCTACCGGTGGCAATCCACTGCTTCTGTGCTGCCTCGTAGGTCAGCGTCAGGTTGCTGCCCAAGTCGGTCAGGATGTCGCCGTCGCTCCACTTCATGCCGCCCAGCAGTGTGTTCACGTCGCTGAGCTGGTCTCTCTTCAGGTTGAACGATACCCAGTTCCAGCCCTCCTGTAACTTGAAGTTCTGGACGAAGGCCTCGCCACCGTCGAAACGTACGGGCGTGTCGCTGCCCAGCATGGCATCATTCGCAAACGTGATGGCCGATTCTGGTTTCAGCACAATCTCACGACCGGTGCTGTACTGCCACAGACGGAAGTTCAGTGCACGGCCGCTGGCCTGGCTGTCATAGACGGTCAGGTAGAGGCCCGTCTCGCCAGACTGTGTGTCGTGCGTGATATTGGCGAAGCCGTGACACTGGTTCTGGTCGTCGAAAACGCCCACGATGTCGCGTGCATCGCTGTCCAGGTCGCCATAGAGATACACCTGTCCGCTGATGTTCATCGAGTTCGCCAGGAACTCGCTGTCGATGTGGTCGGCCCACTCAGGCTGTTCGCCCTCCACCGTCAGGTTCAGGTAGAACGGCTCGGTGATGCCCTCCTCGTCGGTCAGATAGAGAATCTCGTTGTACGTGCCGATGCTCAGGTCCTTATTGACCGTGGCCGTGACATAGTCCAGTGCCTGCGGAGCCACTGCGTCGCTGTACTTCGAGAGTGTCAGCCAACGCGGGCAGTTGTCAATGGTGTACGTATGGTTCTGCGCACCGTTGTTGTAGAACACCAGTTCGCAGCTCTCACCGCTTCCATACTTGACGGTTGCATCCAGACGGTTGATCAGCCACTGCAGACTGCTGTTAGTCACGTAGTAGCAAGCCGTCTGCGGCGAAGCCATCGTGTTGCCGTTCAGGTCCTCGATGTCGCGCAGCGTCACGTAGATGTTGCGGTGGTTCAGCTTCGCGTTAGGCTCGTCGAGTTCCACCAGCACCTGGTTGCCGCGTCCGATGAACGAGAACTTCAGGTTGGTCACCTCCTCGTAGGGCACCACAGGTGCAGCGTCCTTCTTGTCGAAGTGCGTCAGCACCACATCCTCATCGTCCACGAACAGGTAGTCGCGCACCAGTATGTCAGTGGGCTCCTTCGTCTCTGGGTCGAGCTGATAGCGCGGCTGGCCCTTGTCATCGAGATAGAGTTTCTTGCTATAGACATAGGGCACCAACTCGATGCTGTTGTCCTTCTGGCGCTCCTGGCGGTCGAAGCTCAGGTAGGTCAACAGACCGGCCTCGTCGCCGTTGGGGCTCTTCGACGCATAGGTCTTGATGAGCTGTTGCGGCAATGCCTGAGCAAAGAACAGCAGTTCGTCGACGTTACCCTTCAGCGGAGTCTTTCCGTCCTGTCTCAGCAGGGTGTCCTTCTCGTTGACGATGTCGTAGCGGCTGGCACCGATGAGCGGATAGCCGCCGCTGATGCCGCCAAGGCTGTCGGTTTCGAAGGTGGTAATGAGCTCCTTGTCCATGTAGATGTTGGCCACGCTGCGGCCGCGGTTCACGGTCATGGCGTAGTGGTGCCACTTGCCGTCGCTCCAGTTGCCTGGAACGTTGGCTACAAAGCCGTTGGAGCGGTACTTCAGCGTGTCGGCCTCGAAGCCGATGTGGAACTGGTTCACAGCGCCGTTGTCCTCCTTCAGTCCGCGACCATTGGAGAGCAGCGTGCCGCGTCCGTCCTTATCGGTCTTAAACCAGAACATCAGCGTGTAGTCCTGCTCGGCGGTGCGGTTCATGGCGTTCTCATCCAAGAGCACACCCTTGTCGGCCTTATCGACATGTAGCGACAGGCCCTGTGGGATGGCCCACGAAGCGTTTATCAGCTGAGCGTTGGCACCCTGGGTGTAGTCAATGACATAGTCGCCCGAACCCTCGTTCATCGGATAGTAGTCCACGAGGTCCTTCTCGTAGCCCGTCAGATGGTGTCCGCCGTAGGTCGAACCGATGAGTGTGCCGTCCATGGCGTTGTACCACAGGCGGGCCTCCATCATACGGCCCTCATAGTACTGGCTCTTGTTGCTGTCCTGCTCTTTGGCGCGACCGAAGATGAGCGTACCCGTGCCCGTGTAGAGCGACGAGAGCTTCTGTCGGCCCACCTCCAGGCCACCGTGGTAGAGTGTCACCAGGCTGTCCGTCTGGTTCAGCACCAGGGCCACCTGCTGGAAGATGTTCTTCGGCATCTCCTTGCTGGCCGTCAGGGTCTGGCCGTTCACCACGGCCTTTAGCTTGAAGTCTGAGGTCAGCCACAGCTGCAGCGTCTGGCCGTTGGTGCCGTGCGAGAACAGCGGCATGTCGCGTCCCGTCTCGGCGGGCTTCACCATCAGGTCGATGGTCAGGTCCTTGCCGCTGAAGTTGCGCTTGGCCTCGGTCTCCACGCTGGCCGTCGTGCCGTCGAACTGCACGCTCACCATCTCCGACAGTGAGTTGTTGTTCACCTCGCCCTTCACCTCGAAGTTGGTGATGGCACTTAGATAGTTATATTCAATGTCTTCAGAGAAGTTGAACACGATGTCGTCGCCGGCGGTCAGCAGGCCGCTCTTCGGTTCTGGCGTGCCGAACAGTTGCGGGCGGCGCGTGTCCTTGATGCCGCTGATGACCTTCGACGAGGTAGTCAGGAAGTCATTGCCGTTGCGGCAGAACAGCACGGCCCTCAGGTCGTAGGCGCGCTCCATCGTCCAGCCTTCGCCGTAGAACTCGGTGGTGATGTTCGCGTTCTCCTTCATCAGTTCGCGCACGCCGTTGGCCTTGGCCATGAGCTCAGCGTCGGCGTAGTACGAGCAGAGGTTCGTCCAACTGTCGTCGCCGCGCTGCGACTCCTTGTACTGGAACTCAATGTGGTCGAAGTTGTGCTGATGGCGGTCGAAGCCGTTGATGGTCACAGGGATGTACCAGCCGCGCTTGCCGTCCTTCTGGGCGTTGGTGTTCAGCACCCACTTGTCGCCCGGCGTTGCGATGGCCAGGCCGCCTGCCTCGCGCAGGAAGTGGACGTCGAACGGAACCAGTGCCCATGTGTGCTCAGGGTCGGTGGGCGACATCACGCCGATGACCAGACCCTCGTAGTCGAAGCCCTGTCCGGCGCGTACCTCCATCTGCAGGGCCGTCTCCGTGCCGGGAACGCACGTCACGGTCATGCCGCCGGTGGTCAGCGTCTGTCCGTTGATGCTGATCTTCGCGCCCTGCGGGTTCAGCTGGTCGGGAACGAACACCTGCAGGATGGTGATGCCGTCGGTGGCCTCAGGCTTCTCACTGTCGTTGCCCACATAGACGGTGAACTTGGCAGCGTCGTCGATGGCCACGCCGCTCACGCTCTGCTTGTCCAGACGAATCTTCGGGTTCACAATCTTCAGTGTGCGGGCGTCGAGCTGCGTGCCGGGGCTATAGACCTTCGTCACGCGCTGGTCTTCCCACGGGTTCTGGGTGGAGCCGCCACGGGTGCGGAACACGAAACTGCGCGGACTCAGGATGTCCTGTTTCTTGAGCGTCTTGCCAATATAGTACTCCATGTCGTTGTTCAGGGTGTTGAAGTTGTAGTTCGTGAAGACGTCCTTGGCACTCACGAACTCCTCGTTCTCGTTTACCACCGTTTTCACGCGGTAAACATCGACATTCAGGTGGCTTGCTGGGTCGGTGGCAATGGTGAAACTCTCCGTGCGGTTGTATGCCCGCGTTTCAGCATCGGTGCCCACCGTGGAGCATACAATCACGGGCAGAATCTTCCATTGGAGAAGATGACCCGAGAACGAGACACTCTGGTTCGTTCCGTTATCTTGGGATACGACTACCGTCGGGTCTGACCATGTCTTCATCTCCTGTAGGGAAAGCGCGATGCTGGCAGCGATCGTAATGCCCAGTGTGACTCCCGAAGTGATTTGGTTCAGCTCCTTGGAGCCGGTGCCGAAGTAGTCCACCTCCGTAGCGATGGGGAAGTGGTTCATCCAGGTGGTGGAGTAGTTGTTGTCGAAGGTCTCGCTGTAGTTCACGCCCTGTGTGCCAGCCACGTCGTAGTTGGCCACCAGGTCGCGGGCAGTGAGTTTCTCACCCTCGTTCTGGGCAATCATCTCTAACCAGGCCTTGATAATCTGGTACTTCTCCGTCACCTCGTCGCTGAAGTCCTTCTCTTCTTTACCCTTAGGCAGCACCACAAGGTAGTTGATACCCTCCTGGGGCGTGGCGATGCTCGTGTTGTAGGCATGTCCGTCTATCGGCTTGTTCACCACGGCAAACGCCGAGTCGGTGGGCAGGCGCAACGACAGATAGACTGCCTTCTTCGTGCGGTTGGCTATGGCCTGCGCCTCCTCCTTCGTGCCAAAGAACATCATGTCGGCAATCTCCTTCGCCTTGTCGGGGATGATCTGCGTGAGAATCTGCTTCTGCGAGTAGAAGAACTGTGATTGCACCTCCGGGCCGTAGCCTAAGGCCACGTCCCGGATGAGGTGGATGGTGTCGCCATCGGCGTTCAGACCCGAGGCTATCACCGCCACCGTGCCGTAGTCGATGCGCTTGCTGAGGTCCGACTCCATCTTCGTATCGGTCAGGGCGACAATGTTGTCCTTGCCTAAACGGGCAATCATCTGCTTGAGCATGTCGTGGGTCACGGCGCGGATGGTGGACATGGGTGTCACCACCACGTTCTGCACCGTGCCGATATAGACGTCAGCATCGGCTCCCACCATCGACGGGTCGCCGCTGGTGCTCACTGCGTTGTTCAGCACCATCGTGTGCGAGAAGGCTTTGCTTCCCTGTGCGTTGTACATCAACTGGTCCATGCTGCCCTCCTCAAACTTTCCGGTGCTAATAGGACCGACGACAGTACCCGTCATAGCCCCTGCTGCACTCGTACCGACCAACTGGCCCGACAGGACCTGCAGATCCTCACCCGACTTATAGGTCATGTTAAGACCAGCCATCAGCGTCAGGTTCATCATGTACGTGTTGTTGAGTGTGGCACCCTTGGCCAGCGTGTTCGAACTGTAGGCACCCGGTGGGTCGCGCAGGATGTCGAACAGCAGGGGCTGTCCTTCCGTCAGGATGCTCTTCGCCGAGCCTATGGGGTACATGTTGAGCACGTAGGCCTGCAGCGGCTCAGCCTCGAAGTAGGTGCTGTCACGCTCAACGGTGAACGTCACCGTGCGCAGGCAGTCGCTCATGTTCGACGTCTGGTCGGCCTTCAGGGTGAAGACGCACCGGCCCAGGCTGTCTAACTCCTGCTCGTCCTTGATGGTGGTCGGGTCGTCAAACGACAGCCCCCTCATGCCGTTCTGCATGTAGGCCATGCCGCCCTTCAGGGGCACCATATCGACGCGGCCTACTGGGTCGTTGTTGTACAGATAGCGCTCGCCCACCTGCAACTGGATTTTGTATCTGCGCTCGATGCTGAACACGGGGTGGCCCAGCGTATAGACGGCCATGAGCGAATCCTTGCGGTTCTGGGGCCAGTTGGGCTTGCGCACGCTATATACCAGTGGTACCTCGGTGGCCTTGCCCGTCAGTTCAGTGGCCATGTAACTCTTGTCGCCGAAGTAGTCGAAGTTGTCGTAGCCTATCTGCCGGTAGGTCACCTCCACAGGGCTGTGGTAGATGCGGTTATACACGGCGTGATACTGGGCCTTGGGGTTCTCCACGCGCACCTCGTCGGCATCGTAGTAGATGCCGTCGTAGCTGACCTTCAGCGTGTCAAGCGCGTTGGTCAGGTCGATGACCTCGCTCACCTGTCCCTCCTGGAACAGTGTGGCGTAGCCCTTGCAGTACACCTGCTGCACCTTCCAGCGCACGGGCGGCAGCTTCAGCGTGTATTCGCCCGTCGTGAGGTCGGGCGTCACCACCATGCGTTTGCGCTGTGTCAGCACCGAGGTGTAGTGCTTGTCGCCGCCGCGCGGATGGCTCACCACCTCCTCGCGCTGCGTGCGGTTGGGGTTCAGGTTGTCATACACCAGCCACGACGTGTTGTCGCCCTCTAAGGTGAGCACTATCTGTATGGAGTCGCCCAGGTTGTTCTGAGACAGATTGTTCATCAGCGGCTTCTGGCCCTGGTCATCACCACCGACCACGCGGCCCGTCAGCGTCACCTTCGTGGCGTCGTAGAAGTAGATGCCGGCAATGTCGGCATTGATGTTCTGCTTGTTGCTGTTCTTATACCAGCCTTCATTCGTAAAGACGTGCTTGTCCATCACGGCCTGGATGGTGTGCTGGCCGTCGAGCACGCGGAACGAGAAGCTTCCGTCGTGGTCGGTCTCCACATACTTGCCCTGCGCGTTGTGGATGCGGTTGCCATCTACCAGGAAG
>JAEEGJ010022821.1_pt1 | contig 13228 bp, 8 predicted proteins | sample 8958761 | NCBI WGS metagenome assembly JAEEGJ01 (sample SAMN16246546, study PRJNA631951) | gut metagenome | biome: gut microbiome; feature: rumen; material: RS-attached | host: Bos | place: Iran: Karaj | collected 2018-10
GTGCGGCGCGTGGAGAGCATCACGGAGGCGCTGTGGGGCGCGAAGGTCAGTCCCGGCACGGTCAGCGATCTGAATCAGAAGATTTACGGCAAGATCGAGGAATGGCGGATGAGGCCGATTGAGGGGGAACATCCGTATGTCTTCGTTGACGGCGTGTACCTGAAACGGAGCTGGGGCGGCGAGGTGCAGAACGTGTCGGTCCTGGTCGCGGTCGGGGTAGATTCGGACGGCTACCGCGAGATTCTCGGGGTGGCGGAAGGCAGCCGCGAGGACAAGGAATCCTGGCAAAACTTCCTGCGGTATCTGAAGGACCGCGGTCTGCACGGCGTGAAGCTGGTCGTGTCGGACAAATCCACGGGACTGGTCGAGGCGCTGGGCGATTTCTTCCCTGAGGCGGAATGGCAGAGGTGCGTGGTCCACTGGTATCGCAATGCGTTTGCGAAGTGTCCGAAGCGTAAAATCGAGCTTGTGGCGGCGATGTTGAAAGCGATCCATGCACAGGAAGACAAAGAGGCGGCACGTCAGAAGGCCGCGCTGGTCGCCGAAAAACTCCGGGGCATGAAACTGGACAGCGTGGCGGAGTTCGTGGAAAAGACCGTCGAGGAGACGTTGTCGTACATGAGCTTCCCACGTGAGCATTGGACGCGTCTGCGTACGAACAACAGCCTTGAGCGCATCATGAAGGAAATCCGGCGTCGCACCCGTGTCGTAGGAGCCTTCCCCGATGGCAACTCGGCCCTCATGCTCGTCGGCGCCCGTCTCCGGCATATCACCACGACAAAATGGGGCACAAAACCCTATCTTGCCACTTGCAATCTCTATGAGGAGGATGTATTGTAATAGATGAAGTCAGGGGGGCTCCGCCGAGCCCCGACCTGCTCCTTGTATATTATCTCCCGTGTTTTACAGCAGTCCCCTTTTGCGAGAATGGGTCATAAAACACGTCGGAGCAAAAGGGGGAGGACTGCTGTTGAAAAACGCAAGAGTTATGCTACGGTAACATGTGCTTTTTTCGATTGATCACGAAAAAAGCACGGAAGATGCAGTATCTCCTGCTCCTAGATCCTCATAGATCGTTCCGGAGGCAATATACGCATCTTCCGTTACCGTGCTCTTCACATTCAGGTCGTAAAAACCATCTTGAGCAAAAAAGCTCTAATAACGCAAGGCTGACCGGTGAGGCACTCTTTATAATTTACATGATCGAGGAGAAAAAAGCAAATGCAAAACAAAACATTGTGGGTAGGAATGGATGTCGGTGCAAAATCGTTTTTTGCCGCCATCGATTTTCCATCAATCTACGAGAATCAAATCAAAAGAGATGTTTCCGAACTGGAGAGCAGAGAGTTCAAAATAACTCCAGCTGGGATAAAATCTTTTCTTCGGTGGGTTGATTTTATGCAAAACGAGTTTCATGCCGAGTATTCTTCTGAAGATTGCGACTCTCTTCCTGTTCACTTTTTGATGGAATCTACGGGTGTTTATTCTACAAATATCGAGAAAATGATTTATGCAATTGCGCCATCATCCACGATTATCATTACAAATCCTGAGCCGATCAAAGCTTTTAGGACATCTCTCAATATAAAAAACAAAACAGATAAAATAGATTCTCAAGTTATTGCCCGATATGGAATAGAACGGACTCCTAAATCAAGAGCAAAACTTTCTCCCGAACTTCAATCCCTTCGTGATCTCTCTCGTGCTCGCTCGTTCTTAAAAGATCAAAGAACAGCTATCAACAACTATCATGACAATATTAACAACTCACTTCCCAAAAGGATGTGCACAAATATTTCGAAGCAGATAGACAGAGAAATAGAAGGCCTTGACCGAGAGATCAAAAAAATTGTGCGAGAAAACCAGGGAATAAAACATGAGGTTAAAATCATGACATCAATGCCAGGGATTGGTCTCGCTTCAGCCGTGGCTATCCTTGGGGAAATGGGCTCATTAAAGGATTACGAAACAAGGGAAAAGATGGTTGCAATGAGCGGGTTGAATCCTGTAAGGAAACAGTCAGGTTCAAGTGTTAACATGACACGCCTTAGCAAAGGAGGTTCTCCATTAGTTAGACGATTCCTGTATATGGATTCCAAAACCGCCTTGCCGAAGATTCCGACGTTACAAGATTTGTACAATCGGCTTCTTGCAAAAGGCAATACAAGAATGCAGGCTCGATGTGCTGTTATGAGGAAAATGCTTCTTATTCTACGAGGGATGGTTAAAAATGACCAGGAATTCCGTGTTTTAAATGAAAATCTCGAAAAATGTGGAGAAATCGCTTGACTTTTAGCAAACCATCTCCGGAGCTATATGGTCGGTCGGGTTTTGCTCCGCCCCAGCCCTCCGACAATCCAACACATTTACACCTATCAAATCAAGAAATCTGTCCAACCAACGGGGTACGACGCAGACGCCGGTCGCGAGATCCGTTCCATTGTTCCTTATTGGAGAAGAAAACCCTTGTTGCTCCTCTTTTTTCAAGTATCTTGCGTTCTCAATTCAATGACATCCCAATCTTGGAATGCTTTTTTGCCTTTTTCGAACGTCGACTTTTGAATCGCCAGGCAAAGCAGTTTCCTCGGGCGGCTCATTCCGACATAAACGATTTTACGGCTGTAATCATAAAGCTGGGATGGTCCCGGCATGCCGATTCCAAACAAAGTCAACACCCTCGCAATATCCGAAGACCGCTGTAATTCTGTTTCCAGATACAACGTTGCGTCATGTGTCTCGCCTTTTACGCCATGAACGGTGTCGAACTGAATTCTCCGGCAGGAGTTGGGATCGACATACACATTATGCTCGTTCTCCGGAGCCGGAACGTCTTGACTTTCAGACATAAAATAAGAAGAGAGTTTGACTGCATAATTCCACGAAACACCTTTTGAGGCAAGAATACCTGCAACCATTTTTTTGATGATTGCGTACACGTTTTCCCGTTCATATTCCGAAAGAGAAATCATTTCCATCAATGCATCTCGATATAACTTGAAGAATTGCTCATCAAGCATAGTTTTCAATGTCAAAACAGTGTAATCCCTTCCCGTTTTCGGATTGTTGATTCCGCAGTAATGAAGGATGCGACAGACAATTCTCCTGACAAGGGGCTCTGCCAGATATGCCTGACCATTTTTGCATTTCTCACAGATTTCATCAATTGTTTTCCAGAAACGGAAAGAACGATCGGGAGTCCTTTTGCCGTCAAATGCATCCCAGTAACTTCCGATTGTAAGACCTTTCTTTTCCTCGTCCCGGATAAAACCGATCGCCTTATATATCCCATTGGGATCTGTCAAACCATACCGATTAAGCTGAAGGATGAATTGCGGCAAGACCTCTGAAATAGTCTCGTCGTCAAAAACTATAAGAGTCGGCTTATACCCCGTTTCTCCTGCGGATGCCACAATCTTCTGATTTCCCGTTCTCATTTTGTACAAAACGTCAGCTATTTCCTGTCCGTAGCGATTCGACCGTTCAAGACTCAGAAACGGACCTTGAGGTATCCAATCTTCATCAGCATTGTTGGACGACATGTAAATCGCCTGATCCGAATCCCCGATATGAAAGCAGCAACACTTTTCCGGATCAAAAAGCCTGTCCAAGGCTTCCCTCTGCGATGCTGTGCAGTCTTGATATTCATCAACAAACACAAATCGGAAACGTTTGCTGAACAAATCCGCATACTCGTCTGTCAAATCATTTACCGCATCTTTTGCGTACTTGTAGGCATCTGTATATTTGATCAGTTCCTCGTTTTTCAGCATGTCATCAAGAGCACTTTTGAACTGACCCGCGGAAATACTGCCTGCACGTGCAATAGTTCTCATACCTTGATTCTGTTTGAGATTTCCATCCTGATCAAGGAAGAGTGTCTCCACATATTCCTCGATATCCGAATACTGTCCCGATCCGTGTTCGAAGTGCATTTGAAGAAAACTCCTAAGCGATCTATATTGACCGGAAGAAATAATGCGATAAAGGTGTTCGGCATAGGTGCGATTGTCAACAGGCTGAACTTTTTTTCCAAACTTTTTCTTCAAATATGGGATTGTAACAAATCTGTCGATGAACGACTGGATGGTTCCCACATAGTTCGGGTAACCCAGCAGTTTCCCGGCATAATCAGCCATCTTCTCCTTGATCTCATCGACTGCGACATTGGTATGAGAAAGAACACAGATGCCGGCGCCGTTTTCCAAGGGCATTCGATCCGCGAGAAGCTTCAGTTTCGCAAGAAGAACGGTTGTCTTCCCGCTCCCCGGGCATGCCGCAACATCCTTGGATTCCCAACAGCGTATTATTGTTCTGGCATCCTCCGGAAAGTGACAGTTTTCGGGAAGAAGCAACCCCTCAACATTCAGAATTTCATTGTCGTTAATTTGAAACATCTGAATCTTTCCCCTCCTCCGGACGCGACGTTTGCCGTTCGACCCCCACTGCATGCTTTATGGCATCGACAAGATATTTCAAATATGGGTCATTTTCAATCTTTGTTTTTAACGCCGTTCGTTTCATCTCGTCCACTGTATGTTGATACAATTCCAAATCGAACATATATGCCGGTTCGAATTGTTCCGTGATTGTTTCCATTCGAAGCATGGAGGCGAAACACTGTGCAACAATGGACTTCAATCCACTCTTGCCACTGCCGTCCAGCATTAAGTGGAAAATGTTGTATGCCCGCTCAACCGCGTCAACATCGCCCCATTGTTCATTCTGTCTTTTGGTTTCCATGTCCGCTTCTCCGATTTTCTCATGCGTGAGAGTGTATCTGTCACTGTTCTTGATCTTCTTTCCGTAATTAATCGCCCGATGAAACAAATCCCCGAGAGAACTCCTGGCGATACAGTATTCCAAGGTCCATCGTGGTGAAACAAATCCTTGAATCGAGTCGACAGAATACCGTTTTTCCTTTTCCTCTATCGCCTTTTGTGATTCTTCCGTTTTCTCGCAAATACAGTTGTTTTCGTCCTTTTCCAATTGAACATCGCAATCAGTAATCACAGAAACGGGGATATCCAAGGTGTGCTTTTGATCACCTCTGATAAAAATCCGCGAGTAACGCAGAAAAGCCGTGCTCCCGACATTTACGACAGATACCCCATGCTTTTCCAGCGGGAAACCGATGATATCCGCTATCACTGGAATCAGAATATTCTCGGCATCTCCCTCGACCATGATGATACCTTTTGCAAAAAACAGATTTGCCTTTGTAGCATCCAGGAAACGCTGGAGGAACAGATAATCTCCTTTTTCAAGCCCAGTGTTCCCTTCAGAAAGATCGTAACCTTTTCCTCCTTTCAAAAGGACGATGTTCTTCAGATTGATTTTTGAAGCCAGGACCGTGCTGTGTGTTGAGATTATTATTTGCGCTCCCGATTTGTCATATTCCTTCTGCAAATAACTTATCAACCTCAGTTGAGCCTGCGGATGCAGATGCGCCTCCAATTCTTCAATCAAAGCAAGTTTCAGTCCTCCGATATCATCCTGTTTCAACAGCAGCAACTCCGCAGCAATAAACACCAGATTCAGCTCTCCCAACCCCGGATGTGTCTCCGCCGCATTCAAGGAAAGGCTCTCAAGTATGGATTTCAATTGCACTTCGGATGCAGTCAGAGATGCCTTTCCGCTTGTTGCGCTGTCATGGAATTCCGTCAGATTGGCCCTGATGACCTGAAGAATATCCTTTCCCTCTTCCTCTGAAAAATAGTCCTCAATGTCCTGATTCGCCTTTCTCAAAATATCAATTAGGGCATGTGTCTCCCGATTCTGGAACAATTTATGGCTTAATAGAATTCTTGAAAGTCTAGAATTTTTTCCCGAATGCATTTCCCGTTCCGCATCTCTCAAGGGGCGGAGATAGACCGTTTTCAACAATTCTCTTGCCCTGCTGTCCAAGACTGTACCTTCTTCCTTATCACTCACCTTCAGCTCCGTAAAAATCCGATTCTTCTCTTTCCAAGCCCGATAATAAAGACGCATAAAACAATGCAAGCCATCAGCATCTTTCGTGTAATCCAAATATTCAATGAAATTCTTTGCTTCATTCGGAGAAAAATCAGAGAGAACACACTCGATTCTGAACTCATCGGCGCTCTTGCCGTCAGGGGCGAGATAGAAGTCCTCTTCCGTTGGCTTTATATAATCATTGCTCTGTGTAAGCAGGACTAACTTTAGCGCATCAATCACAGCCGTTTTGCCGGAGTCATTCTCTCCAATAAGCGCATTTAGCCCCTTATGGAAAGACACGGACAAGCCGGGACTTCCATTCTTTTCTTGAAACCTTCTGAAATTATACAAATTCAGCTCGGACACAATCATGTAGATTCTCTCCTTTGATAAGGTTATACTAAAGAATAGTTTAATATACTCTCGCACATGTGCGAAATCAAGCACAAAATATGCAAAAATCTTTTTTTATAATGCTGTTACAACTTCTCTTCCCACTCCCCCCCACTCGCAGAGCAGAAGCGAATCGTAAGGAAACTGGAATCCATCCTTTCCATGCTGGATATTCAACAGAAAACCTGCTGCGCCACTGTGTCCGTACCATTCTCCCGTCAGGAAAAATCATCCTGAAACCGGGAGAATGATCGGACCTAATCGTTTGTCTGATTAATCGGGTTGATTCGTATCCCAAATGACCGGGGCCTGATCATCTGGGACCCCGTCCTGCTTTTCAATCAAATAGATAGTCAATTTGTGGTTTTGAGCCGATACTTCTCTGGCGATCTTTTTAGCAATAGAAACATCAGGCGTCACACTGACGATCTCAGCAATCTGTTGTCCCGCGACTGTTAATGGATAGCCGTTAACCCCAATCCTGCTTGTATCAGCTTTAAGGATGAATCCATCCTTCATGATCGGAATGAAAAACGTTCCATTCTCAGGAACATCAATATGGGCATTAGCCTCATGCCCGATTAACCCCGCTTCCTGGAGTAAAAGAGCATCCTTGTACGTTCCATTAAGAGGATAGCTTTTATCGTTTAAAGGAAGTGCATCGAGAATTCTATATGGGCATAATCTTTCAAACGTTTTTGCTTCTTCCTTTGAAAGATTCCTTGCGACACTTAATGTTCTGGGACTGATCGAATTCGGGCAGCAAGTCTCCTCAACCAAAAGTCTAGCCCAGAAGATCCGCATCGCGGCATCATCAATCACTTCGACATCTTTTCTCCAACGATTAAAGAAGTCCGGATCCACAGATTTGTCCGAGATGCTTTCGTCCGGACGCTGGCGGATATCTTTAACTGCTTCAAGAAATGCTGCGAGAAACCTCCTTGCATCTTCTTCTGCATGATAGTCGATTATTTGACTGCAAAAATCGGGAGCACTGTCTACATTGCTTAATTGACCGTTGCGATATTCTTTTGTCCCGGACAAAACATCTTCTTTATCTTTTTGTTTTTGAGCTTCTGTCAGGATTTGATTGCGTTCTAATGTGGCAAGGAGGGAACCAGCACACAATGAAAAAAGCTTTCTCATCCCTTTTTGTCCGTCCTGAATAGGACTCAGTATAGTATGAACCAGCTCGTTAAGCGCAGGCGTCAAATCAACCTTAGCTTTCAAGGGAATAAGATTCTTCATTGTTGCTTCTCCTGTATTTGAAGTTTGTTTGGTATAGTTTCGTGTTGATTGTTTTATCCGTTTCGTTTAATATCTTTTATTTCTTCCCTGAAATCCAAATATGGCAAAACGGCCATGCAGGTAAGGACCGTTTTGAACGCTCGATCATACCACTTAATCCGTTCTTGATCCTCCATCGCCAGGAATTGAGCTTCAATACCATCGTTTGGATCAAGGGCATGTCTTGCCCCAGTTTTGTTTAAGAGGAATGTCGCATCTTTGCATAACTGCCGATACCCGTTGTCGTTCAGCATTTGTTCGTTAGGTTCCAGAATCTTTGCCAAGCTGCATAGGACTTCACCTTTTCGGGCAAGGTCGTCTCTGTTGTTAATTTTTTGATACTCAATGATGCAGGGGGCTAATTCCGGCTGTTGGATGGATACGGCTGCTGCAACGGCATCCTTATATGCTATATAGAGCTCGGAGTCTGTTTCTATGACTTCAGCGTTAAGTTTCTCCAATATCAGGGCGCAGTTCTGTGCGATTGCTTTTTGAATAATTCTTCCTTGATTACAATGATAAGAAACGATTAAAATGTTGCTTGTGTTAAAAAAATGTATTGCATTCAAAATTAATTGTATATAATCCAGCAACCTTTCTTCTGAACTGTCATGGTTGAAATCTTCATCCCTGATTTGAAATGATTTCAACATTTCCTCCAAAGAAGTAATGCTTCCTCTAAGAGGCCATTTGAGGAAAGAATTTCTAAGAATATCATAAAGGCTATAATGAACGTAATGGAATGCTTCTTCTGTGTAATAAGCTCCTTTGTCACAGAATAGATTTTTCAGCTTAAAAAATTCTTCATGTGAAGAAAAAGAAGGAAAGACATTGCGTTCTGATATTTTTGTCATATTATGTCCTTGATTTAATCACGAATTGGTGTTGTAACACTTTTTTTCCGGGGGGGATTGTTTCTCCCTCAAATATGATAGCATAAATGACGGAGAAATCAAGTGTGGGACGATATTTTTTTAAATAAACAAAACGCATTTAGCTAATATTTGTCCTATGGCATGAACTAAAAACGAACCAGTTTCTCCTGCGCCTTCGTTTGTCGCGAGTCAACATGTAAAAGAAGAAAGGGAGTAGCGGAGCTAAAGACTGTTTTTGCTGTTGCAACCTGAAATTTATAACAATATAAAAGTCTGCCAGCCAGAACAGGGGCCATGCGCAAATCGCCCGCATCCCCTGGTTTCGCAGGATGCCACGTACCAGGCGGCGATGCTGAATTCCGACCGGCAAAACGCCCGTCTGGAAAGCAATCATGTCTTGTCCGCGGTTATGCTCAAAATCATGGCCGACAATATCAAACTCTACAAGCAGTATTCCGATAATGCCGACTTCAAGAAATGGTTTTCCGATATGGTCTTCAACCTGACTTACAACAAGGAAGGAAAAACATTGGTCGGTGGGCGGAAATGAAACGTTTTTGACACGCGCTCGCAAATCAATATATACAACTCGCGACCTCTCTCAAATCCGACCATGCGAAGTAAAAAATCATTGGGCTATAGCGTAAATAGGAATTCGGAGTTCTCTTCCAAAAACTCGTCCGATTTTTATAGTTTTTGGATTATTTTCCAAAAACGCGCTTGACTTTTTAAGTTTTTGGATTATATTCCAAATGCAAACCAATGCGTAATCGGAGGTAAGCAAATGAGAATTGAACGGCCAGAATACATGAAGGAACTCCAAGCTTGGCGGGGAAAGCAAATCATCAAGGTCATTACGGGAGTACGTCGATGCGGAAAATCCGTGCTGATGGAGATGTACGCCGAATGGCTCAGAGAACAGGGCGTCCCGAAGAAGCGCATCATCGAGGTGAATCTTGAGAAACTTGAGAACGAGGCATTGTGCCAGCCTCTGGCGCTTCATTCCTACATCAAGAAGCGGCTTTCCTCGAAAGAAATGACTTATGTGTTCATCGACGAAGTTCAGCTCTGCAAGGAGTTTCCCCGCGTGGTGGACAGCCTCTACATCACGCCCAACACCGACATCTATATCACCGGGTCCAACGCAAATCTGCTCTCCTCCGAACTGGCAACCATGCTTTCGGGCAGATATGTGGAGATCCGCATGCTTCCGCTGTCCTTCCGCGAGTTCGCTCAGGCCCATACGGAAACCGCCAACCGACAAAGCCTGTACCGGGAATACGTATCGACCAGTTCTTTCCCGTACACAATAGAGCTTTCCGGGGCAGCGCGCGAACTGGACAGCTATCTGGAGGGCATCTACAACACGATCCTCGTGAAAGACGTAATGGCCCGGCGTCGAATTCAGGATCCGATGATTCTGAACAGTGTGGCGAAATTCGTGTTTTCGAGTATAGGCAGCGAATTATCTGTTAAACGAATTGCGGATACGCTGACCTCCGGCGGCAGGAAGACCGACAGCAAGACCGTTGAGAAATATCTTTCAGCCCTGCTGGAAAGCTTTGTTGTCTACAAGGCAGAACGTTTCGACATCAAAGGCAAACAGCTCCTGAAAACGCAGGACAAATACTATGCTGTCGACCTCGGATTGCGCCGGCATCTTCTTGGCGGACAGTATCAGGATGTGGGGCATATCCTGGAAAACGTGGTCTATCTGGAACTGCTGAGACGCGGGAGCAAGGTGTATGTAGGAAAAGTCGGCGGACTTGAGATCGATTTCGTAGTGGAGAACTCCAATGGAACGGAATACTATCAGGTCGCGGCAACCGTGCGTGATTCCAAGACTTTGGAACGTGAGCTTGCCCCGTTCAATACAATCCGGGACAGCTACCCGAAATTCCTGCTGACCTTGGACGAAGACCCATCGGACGACTTCAACGGCATACGCAAACTCAATGTGCTGGACTGGCTGCTACAGTGAGGAGCATTTAACCCAATTCTCGCAATTCAATATATAAAAACCTCAACCTCACTATTTCCATGTTCAAAAGTGCACGTTTTTTTCTCCTTTCGTCCCCCAAAAGTTTGAGAGGTCGACGTTTCGCAACGCAAAAAAAGTCGATAAAAAACCGTTAGTAGACGGTTTTTACCCTCAAACGTAGACGCGCCAGTTTGGCTTCGCGGGGTCGACCATTGTTTTGTATTTCAGCATCGTTGTCCTCTCAACGGTGCTTTTTTTGTCTTTCGCTATATCTCGTTCAATTCGAGGGTTGTGCAAAGATTATTGAGCCTACAGATTCTCCATGGAGAATCCTATTTCGCGCTTTCTCGGGGCCTTCCCGGACCCGCCTTCGCGGAAATTCTCCGTTTACGAGAGGACGCGACCTCTCACAATTTTGAACTCAAACGGAGAATCCGCGCTGATTCTCCGAGAACAACCATATAACGCAAATACAGCGCGAGTCTCCGTTTTTCACTTTTTGCATGTTTAAAAGCGGCTTTAACCTCAAAAGCATGAGAGGAACCCGCGCTGATTTGCATCAAAACGGTCTCAAACGGTTTCGAAACTCGTTCCTAACCTCGGTTTTTTAACATGGTGCGGATTGGAATAAAACACGAAAGGTGTCCTCTCGTTTTCTCCCGCTTTCGGCAAAAATCTCCGTTCCAAAACGGAGAATGGCTTTTTCGGGCATTTATGCGGGGAAAAACTGGATAAAGCGGTGGTTGGAAAACTTTTTTCGGAGTTTTTTAGCATAAGCCAACAAATCCGAAATCCTTACCGCTTTTTCCTTGAACTCGGGTCTTGCGTTTTTTCCGTGGAGAAGCGGTTTGGACGAAAGCAGAGAGATGGCGACTTCCCACCACGGCGACGTGACGACCGCTATTTCGTCGGCACGAGGACTGGGCAGCGTCCAGAGAAGACCAGGCGGGGCAGGAGGGTTTTCCGATAGCCGGACGGGACCTGCAGGAACTTGCGGAGCCGGAAAAAATAGACATATCGGTTGAAGCTCCGGTTTGCCGTGTAATGCCTGACAAGAGCGGCACCGTCGCCCATGAACTGAAGTGTGATCGGGCCCTCGCGCATATATTCCGGGCCATCGTGCCGGATCGCGGGCGGCTGAATCGCGGACGATGACCGGACCAGAAATATGGGCATGAACAGGAAACCGCTTTGTCCGCTCAAATAATCCTCTTCCGTTTTGTATTCCTCTTTCTTGCGCCTTTCGATCAGAACGATCCCGACTTCCTGATATTTCCTGCCGCGCGGCAAGCAGTAGGTCGAAGCTTTCACGCAATAACTGTAGGGGAACCAGCCTTCACGGTTGTGAACGGCGTGATGCAGACGTCGGAACTGATGCGGGACATCCATGCCTTCCTGATACATGCGCATCCCGGCCTGAACCAGAACGATCAGGAAAAGAAACAGCACGGCGTTCCATCCGAAGTGGAAGTGGTAGCCCGGGTATTTTTCCAGATATAGGGAGAGTGAGGCGCAGAAGATGAGTTCAATCGGGAAATAGAAGATGACGCCGTAAAACAGCGGCCCCAGCGAGACGCCAGACTCCGCGTTTCCATGAAGTCCCGACTCCGAACTGAAGAGAAGTTTCAGCAGGATGCGGATCAGCCGGGGTGCGATCCCGATCAGGAAAAATGCGGCATAATACGGCCATGCCTCCTTCGCGGAGGACTTCGTACAGATGAAAAGGAAAGCGAGGGCCATCGGCACAGTTGTGAATAAGCTCAAAAACAGCACGAAGCCATATTCGCTTTTCTCGTCGTTGCTCATTGTCATCACGTCGTCCTTTCTTTCGCGACCGGGGAGAATCCTGAATCCCGGTTCAGTTACATACAATAGCACGAAAACACGGAAACAGCAAGCTGAAGAAGCATCGAAACGCTCTTTCCTTCCAGAGGCTTTCCCGACAGCGGTTGATACAGCAAACGATTTCCCGGCTTTTCCCTTGATTTTCCGGCATTTCCCGCTTGTTTTTTTGTTTGGGGCGTAGTATAATAAAAAAAGTAAACCTTCATCCTCTATCTACAATCTGTGAAAGAGCCTGAAATAATGTCGAACACGAAAATGAGCAGAAATATTGTCGCGGCCGTCGCTCTGAATAAGGAGCCATGACAATGGAAACAAACGAGACCTCCGCGGAACATTCTGAAAAGAGTCCCGCTCAGGGAGAAGGAAAGATTCGCAAGCATTGGGACGGATGCCTGAGTGCTTTCATTGTCGTGGTAGCGCTTGCTTTTCTCCTTCTCCTGCATTTTCCGCTGCCTGACACGCCGAGACCCGAGACCGTTGCCATCGAGTGCCGTTCCGATCTAGGACAGGCGTATCAATGGATGGGGTGGTTAATCAAGGATAATATGGAAGAAGGCTGTGAAATCCCCTCGGACTGGACAATCCCCATCCTGATCCGGGAGTGGCATTATGACTGGAAGCCATTTTTCTGTCCGGCTCCGGGCTTTTCCTATCGCGATCCGTTTCTGGCGTTCCCTGTCCCCGCTTCGATCCTGTTAAACCCGGAACAGGAACCCGTCCCGATCCTCATGTGCCATCCTGGTGTCCACGGGGAATACGGTACGCCGGTCCTGTACTCGGACGGAACCGTCAATGTCCTGACCACAGAAGATGCCGAAAACCTCGTCGCCGAACTGTCGCCAGTCCCGCTTGAGATCAAAAGGCCCGATTTCAGGACCAGACAAGAGGCAGA
>JAEEGJ010022822.1_pt1 | contig 13228 bp, 5 predicted proteins | sample 8958761 | NCBI WGS metagenome assembly JAEEGJ01 (sample SAMN16246546, study PRJNA631951) | gut metagenome | biome: gut microbiome; feature: rumen; material: RS-attached | host: Bos | place: Iran: Karaj | collected 2018-10
ATTTACTAGATATTTTGATCCACCAGTATATTTCTGTGCAGGAGATAATGGCTCTGGAGGAGTCCAAAGATATTTAAAAGGAACTATTTCTAATTATTATGTAAGAATGGGTACTTATGAAGATTTAGAAACTCATACAGTAACATATCCAGATGGTACTATCAAGGTACATGGACATAATGAAGTAGTAGAATTAGGTAGTAATGATGGACCTGCTGATGTAGAAAATATTACTTTAACATTTAAATATAACAATGGTAGTTCTGATACTACAAGTACTAAAATTAAAACTACTACTCATCATGGATTTAATGTTGGCGATGTTCATTATGATAGTGATGCTACTTTAGTAGTAGATGAAGATAAAGTAATTGAATTAGATGATGATATAGAAGTAACTGGTTCATTTGAATTTCCAACTGATCCAGAAAAAGAACATTATATATTTGATGGATGGTTTGATGAAAATGATACTGAATATACTGAATACGATGGTGAAACAGATTTAACACTTAATGCAAGATACACTGGAGAAGATGTAACTATTCATACACCTAATGGTGATGAGACAGTTCATTATGGTGATACTTATAATTTAGGTGCTAATACAATACCTAAATCAAATGATAATTTATCATCAGTAACATTTAAACTTCATAATGGTAAATCAGATATAACTAAATATGTAGAAAAAACATATACAAATAATGGATGGACAATTTCTGCAGCTCATTATAATGATAATGAAAATATAACTATAGAGGGAGAAATAACTATAGAACCTGGTTATATAGATTCTATAGTTCCAGTAGAGTTCCCATCTGATCCTACAAAAAAAGGTTATGATTTTGGTGGATGGTATACAGAAGAAACTGGTGGAGAAAAAATAGAAGAATACAATGGTAATGAACCAATTACATTACATGCTAGATACATGGCTGAATTCTCTAAGTTAAAAGCAGGTGATGAAATAAAATCTAAGATATTCTGGAGTGCTAGTGGTTCATTTAGAAAAGCAACTTTAGAAGAATATAATTCAGTTAAAGACACTTTAACTGATAATGATATTATTTCTATTGAAGGAACAAAACCTACTTATTTATGGCAAACCGGAGAAAATGTATTATATTATTCTGAAGCAGAAACAATATATATGAATGAAGATGCTTCAAGTATATTTGATTCCAAATCATTATCATCAATAGATTTAAGTGGTATAGATTTTAGTATGACTACAAATATGAATTCAATATTTAGAGCGTCTGATACTGCAACAATTACACTAGGAAACATTAATACAAGCAATGTTACAAATATGGGTTCAATGTTTGGCCAAATGTCAAGGCTAACAAGTATTGATAATTTAAGTTTTGATACTCATAATGTAACTGATATGTCCTATATGTTTTATGATTCACATTCATTAACAGAATTAGATTTAAGTGATTTTGATACATCTAGTGTAGAGAATATGGAATACATGTTTGCTGGTTGCAATAGTTTAACTAGTTTAAATATTAGTTCATTTGAAACATCTCAAGTAACAAATATGTATTCAATGTTCAAATATGATAGTGCATTAACAGAGATAAATGTAATTGATTTTGTTACAAGTAATGTTGAGAGCTTCTCAAGTATGTTTGAAGGATGCACTTCATTATCAAGTATAGATGTAACTAATTTTGATACACAAAATGCAAATTATCTTGATGGTATGTTTAAAGATTGTAGTTTATTAACCACATTAGATTTAAGTAGTTTTGATACACAAAATGTTATGTCAATTTCAGAAATGTTTAGTGGAGATACTTCATTAGAAACTATATATGTTTCAGATGCTTGGAGTACAAATAGCATAGCTGACTGGGGAGGATATGATGTGTTCTCTTATGATGAAAACCTAGTTGGTGGAGCTGGTACAGTATTTGATGAAGATCATACAAATTATGAGTATGCTCGTATCGATGGTGGTGTAGATAATCCAGGATACTTAACATTAAAGGTAGATCAAGTATTACCAACTGACATTGATTTTGATTCAGATGATATAACTATGGTAGTTGGTCAAGTTCATCAAATAGATGTAACATTTACTCCAGATGGTTCAGGTGATACTCTAACATATACTGGTTATGATGATACTAAGATATCTATAGTAGATGGTTTAGTAACAGCATTAGCTAGTGGTGAAACTGTTATTACAGTAGGTACAGAAAATACAAATATAGAAAAAACTATTGCTGTAACTATTATTAAAGATAAGTTAGAATCTGAAGTTTATGAAGTAAGAGATAAAACTCATGCTGATGATTCAACATCAAGAATTATAATTGGTGCTGAAGTTGGAACTACTCTAGCAGAGTTCAAAGACAATTTATTAAATCCAAATGAATACGTTAAGATTTATGACAAAGATGGTAACGAATTAAGTGATGATGAAATTGTTATGACTGGTCAAATAATCAAAATTGTATATGGTAATAATGTAATGGATGAAGCTATTATCGTTGTTAGAGGTGATCTAAACGGTGATGGATACGTTAACGTAATGGATAAGATTGAATTAACTAATGCAGTTATTGATGCAGAACCAATTGATGAAACAACTGATTATCCAAGATTTGCAGCAGCTGATGTAGAAGAAGATGATTTTGTTAACGTAATGGATAAGTTAAAAATAACTAACTTTATTACTGATAGTATTGATAGTTTAAATAATTAAGAAGACTAGAAATAGTCTTCTTTTTATTGATTTTAAAAGAATTATATTATACAATTATGTTATAAACTAAGGGAGTGATATTATGGCTACTAAAAAGTCAAATAGTACTAAAAAAGTTCAAAAAGAGGTTAAAACAAATAATACTAAAAAAGAAGTAAAAACTACTTCTAAGAAAAAAACTGTGGAAAAGAAAAATACAGTTAAGAAAGAAGTTAAACCTGTAAAAAAAGAAGTAGAAAAAAAAGAACCAGTTAAAGAAGAATTAAAAGTTGGAGTAAAAGAGGTTAAGAAAGAAAAGAAACCAATTAATAAGAAGTTAATAATTGGAATAGCTGCTGGAGCAGTAATAATAATTGTTTTAGTAGTATTATCTATTACAGTATTCTTTAACAAAGAAAGAATAATAACTAATAAAGTTAAAAAAATGGCTTATGAGTATTATTCAGAATATTATTATGATTCTTTAAAAGAAGGAAGAAAAAAAGAAGATTTTGAAAGAATAATGGATAAGTATAGTGGTATTGGATTTAAGATTAGCCTAGAAAATATATCTAGTATTGATAATGGAAAGTATAAAGAAGAAGTGGAATCATTTGGTTCTAAAAATAAAAAATGCGATAAATTAAATACTAGAGCAATCATATATCCTGAAAAACCTTATAGTAAAAAAGATTACAGAATTGAAGTAGAATTAGACTGTGGATTTTAATAAAAGAACTAACCTTTGTTGGTTCTTTTTTATTTGACTAGAAGCCGCTTGAAAGAGTATAATAAATAATGGAATACTAGGAGTGTATAGAATGAAGCAATTAAGACTTTTTAAACAATTTTCTTTCATTTTTATTTGTTTTGTTGCTTTATTCTGCAGCAAAACAGCATTAGCAGCCACTATATCATTTGAGTCTCATGGTGGGCCTAACGTTGCTAGCTATGATATATCAACAGATACTTTAGGAACTCTTCCTAGTCCTACTATGGATGGATACCTATTTGATGGTTGGTATAAAGAATCTGATTATCAAAATAAAGTATCTAGTAACACAGTAGTAACTGGTGATATGACTCTTCATGCTAAGTGGGTAAGTAATCCATTTGCATATGTTTATCCAAGACATACTGAAAGTTTAGTTTGTGATGGAGCAACATATGTTGATACTGGAGTTATGTTATATAATTATGATCCTGTTACAGGAACTGGTAACTGGGATAAAGATTATGAAATAGGATTTACTATTGAAGAATATGATTATAATAGTCAAACTACTGAACAAGCAGTATTTATGAATACTAAATATGAAAACCAAGCTGCTGGTTGGCCAGGTCTAGTAGTTAGAAAAGCTTCTCAAAAAATTGAAATAACTCAAACTACTGATAGTGGTAAAGTTCAAAGGTATATTTCTAATTTAACTTTTCCAATGGATGTTAAAATAATTAGAAAGAATAAAACAGTTTATTACCAAGTTAATGGCGGAACTTTATATAATGTTCAAAATATGAGTAATTTTACTAAATATTTTGATATACCAGTATATTTCTGTGCTGGTGATGATGGTAATGGTGGAGTTCAAAGATATTTAGTAGGAACTATTTCAAACTATTATGTTAAAATGGGTACTTATGAAGATGTTGTTAATTACTTTGTTGTTTATCCAAATGCTACTGTTGAAATAATAGAAAAAAATACAGTATTAGATTTAGACCCTAATGAAGAACCAAAAGCATCTGAAAACATTTCTAAAGTAACATTTAATTATAATGATGGAGTTACTGCTGATACTGAAAACTATGTTAAGAGAGTTTATACTCCAAATGGATATATGATAGACGGAGTTCATTATGATGATGGAGCTAAATTAGTAGTAGATAATAATAGAACTATTACTTATAGTTATACTGATTCAATAGCAGGTGTAGAATTCCCAGAGAATCCAACTAGATCACATTATATATTCCAAGGTTGGTATGATGATCCTGATAATGGAAATCTTGTGGAAAACTATGATGGGTTAAGCGATATTACTTTATATGCTCATTGGGAAATGAATCTGCCAACATCTGTAGAAGTAGATGAAGATGATTTACATATGGTAACAGGAGATGTTCATCAAGTAGAGTTAACTTTCTCACCAGATGATTCATATGATAATGCAATATATTCTGGTTATGATTCAAGTATAATCTCAGTAGTAGATGGAACTATTACTGCAATATCTAAAGGAACAACAACTATTACTGTAAGTTTTGAACATGTTCCTTTAATCAAAATAATATCGGTAACAGTGTTAAGTAATGAAATAGAATCTAATACATACGAGGTTAGAGCAGCCACATCAGGTAGAGATAGAATTGTAATTGGATCAGAATTATTAACTACAATAGGTGCATTTAAGAACAATCTATTAAATCCAAATCAATATATACAAGCATATGATTCAAATAATAATTTAATAAATGATAGTGAAATTGTTATGACAGGTCAAGTAATTAAACTTGTTTATGGTCAAACTGATATGGATGAAGCAATTATGGTTGTTAGAGGAGACATTAATGGTGATGGGTACGTTAACGTAATGGATCAAATTATTCTTACAAATTCTACTGCTGGTGTAGCCCCAATTAATCCATCAACAGAATATCCAAAATTTGCTGCAGCTGATGTAGAAGAAGATGAATTTATTAATAGACTTGATGAAGTTAAAATGATGAATTTTGTTATTGATAGTATTGATAGTTTAAACAATTAAAGAAAAGAAGATTTATAAAAAAATCTTCTTTTTCTTTTTATATAAAAACATTTGAAATATATAGAAAAAATAAGGGAATTAATACGGTATTTTTTATTGACTTTTTGACTTAAAAAGTTGTAAAATGTATATATAATAGAGTGAATGTAGAATAGGCATGCATCTACGCATTTAATAGGAGTGAAAAAATGAAAAAAAGAGGTAGTTTATTAAAATACTTATTAACGTTTATATTCGTTTTTGGAATAGCATTCTTAGCTAGAATTCCAAAAGCGTATGCTGATACAAAACATGATTTTAGTTTTAAAATTTATAATTGTTATAGTTTAGACGAATCAAAACTTCAAGATACTGTTAATCCAGAAACAAATAAAGTATCAGAAGCTGCTTCATTTGATTGCGCAGGACCTAATGGTGATGGAGTTACTCCTGAAATAACTGCTACTAATGTTGCTGGTGTAGGTAGTGTTTATAAGATTGAACCTGGACAATACATTAAAGTAGGTATTCACTATACGCCTGGTACAGCTGTTTCTGTTGGACAACAAGTTAAATGGACTTGGGATAGTGATATTGAATTAATTCAATTATCAAAATATAAAAGAGCAACTAGTACATATTATTATTCATTTGATGATTCTTACGAAATGAGTGAAGACTGGGTTGATGAATATGAAAGATATTATGAATTTAATACAGCTTTAAATCCCACTGTTGATAATAAGATAGCTTATTCTGCATCAGCTAAACAAGGTGATAATGGTGATCCTATTGAACTTGAAATGGATGTTATTTATTTCTATTACAAAGTAAAAGATGATGCTGCTACAAATACTCCTTTAAAATTTGAATTTGATACTACACCAGGTTCTGGTATAGTTATGGGTAATGGTTCTGCATACTTATCGCATGATGCATCATTATATGCAGAGGTTCCATTAAATGATGATAATTCATTAAAGAGCATAACAGTTACTAATGGTAGTACAACTTATCCTGTAACTCCAAATGTCACTCCTGGAGATACTTCACAAACTACATATACTGCTTATGTTCCAAATAATATAAATTCTATTAATTTAGCTGCTGAAGCTAATGATGATCCAAAAGCAATTTTAACTGGTCAAACTGGAAATCATTCGAATTTAGCAGTAGGTAATAATAATTTCACAATTACAGTAACAGCTGAAGATGGTACTCCAAAAGATTACACAGTAAATATTTATAAATTAAGTAATAATGCTAATTTATCAACATTAAGTTTAACAAATGTTAATTTCGGTGATTTTGCTGCAGGAACTACAAGTTATACTGCAACAGTTCCATATACTACAGATTCAACTACAGTTAGTGCTACAGTAGCAGATACTGGTAAAGCATATTTAACTAGTGGTTCAACTGGTAATAAAAATTTAGACGTTGGTGAAACTCCAATAAGTGTTACAGTTAAAGCTGAAAACTGTAAGTCAGATTATAGTGAAGTACCTGGTAATACATGTACAGAAAAAACTTATACAGTAACAGTAACTAGAGAAGCTGCTTCTACAGTATCTACATTAAATGATTTATTAGTAGATGGAAATAGAGTTACAGGATTTACTCCTGGTGATCCAACTAGTACTTATACATTAACAGATGTTGGTTATACTACTTCAAATATTGCTATTACTTATGTTAAAGGTGAAGATCATGAATCTGTAACTGGTGATGGAACTAAGACATTAAGTGTTGGTGATAATTCATTTGATGTAGTAGTAACTGCACAAGATGGTACAACAAAAACTACTTATACAATTAAAGTTTATAAAAAGAGCAATGATGCTACACTTAAATCATTAAATGTATCTAGTGATCCTGCTGGAACATTAGATCCTGCATTTAATAAGAATACAACTTCATATACTTACTCAGTAGATGCTGATGAAGATGAAGTAAGTATTAGTGCAGAAGCTACTCATGATAACGCAACAATTGCTTATATAGGATTAACTGAAGGTAAAGTAAATCCAAGACAAACTTCTTCAGTAACTATCACAGTTACTCCAGAAGATACAACTCAAGCAAAGAAAACATATACAATAACATTTGATGTTGCTAAGAGTACAAATGGTAACTTAAGTGGAATTACAGTTGATACTGAACCAATTACTCCATTTGATCCTAACAACAAGAATTATGAAATAACTGTTCCAAGTGATACTGAATCTGTTGTAATTGGTGCTGAAACTGAAGATGATAGATCTAATATTACTGGAGGAATTGGTGCTCAACCATTAAATTATGGTCCAAACACAATTGAAATAACTGTTCAACCTGAAGATCCAAATGCAGAACCTGTTACTTATACAGTAGTAGTTACAAGAGCTTATAAGACAAATGCTGATTTAAGTAATTTAACTGTTGATACAATTCAAGTTCCAAACTTCCATTCTGGAGATCCTGATGGAACTGAATATGATTTAGGCGATGTTGCTAGTAATAAGACAACAGTTGATATAACTGCTACCCCTGCTGATACAGATGCTACAGTAACAGGAACTGGAGTTAAGAACTTAGCTGTTGGAGATAATAGATTCCCAGTTGAAGTAACTGCTCAAGATGGAACTACTAAGAAAACATATTATGTAAAAGTTAAGAGATTAAATGATTCTAAGAACTTAGAGACATTAACAATAACTAGTGATCCTGCTGGTACATTAGATAAACCATTTGATCCTGAAGAAACTACTTATACATATGTAACTGATCCAGATGAAACAGAAGTAATAATTAGTGCTACTGTTCCAGAAGGAAGTGGTTCTACAATTGTTAGTGGTCCAGGAACATATAATCCTACTACTACTTCAGAAGTAACAATAGTTGTTAAAGCTGAAGATAATACAGAAAAACATTATATAGTTAATTTAGAAAGAGCTAAATCAACTAATAATAAATTAAGTGATATTAAAGTTGATGGAGATACTATTGATGGATTTAACCCTGATACTACAGAATATACAATTACTGTTCCATCAGACAAAGAAACAATTGATATAGTTGCTACTTTAGCTGATGATAGAGCTGAAAAATCAGGAGATGGAGAAAAGACATTGAGTTATGGTAATAATCAATTTACTATAACTGTTACTCCAGAAGATCCAAATGGTGAACCAAAAGTTTATACAATTAATGTAACAAGAGAATTAAAACATAATGCTAACTTTGCTGACTTAAGTGCAGATGGAGTTACAGTACCTAACTTTAAATCTACTGATCCAGATGGAACAGTATATGACTTAGGTAAAGTTAATAGTGATAAAGAAACTATTGAAATAGCTGCTACTCCTGCTGATAGTGATGCTACAGTTACAGGTGTTGGAACTAAGGAATTAAATATCGGTGATAACACATTTGATGTAACAGTAACAGCTCAAGATGGTACAACAAAGAAGACTTATACAATTAAAGTTAGAAGAAGAAATAATGATTCAAGTTTAACTGGATTAGAAGTTGTAGCTGATACAGAAGGAACTTTAAGTCCTACATTTAATCCAGATGTAACTGAATATACTTATACATCTGATCCAGATGAAGACGAAGTAACTATTAATGTTACTCTTCCAGATGGAGCTACAGTATCTGGTATTGAAGATCCATTTAATCCACAAAATGGAGAAGAAGCTACAATAATTGTTACAGCAGAAGATGGTACTATTACTACTTATATAGTTCATGTAGAAAGAGGAAAAGCTACTAATGCTGACCTTGATGAATTAGATGTAGTTGATTATACATTAAGTCCAGACTTCGATAAAGATACACTTGAATATAATGTTACAGTACCTGCCGATGTTGATAGTGTTGTAATAACTGCTCATGCAGCAGATGCTCCAAGAGCAAATGTTGAAGGAACTGGTTCTAAGGATGTTAATCCTGGAGCTAATAGATTCCCAGTAACAGTAACTGCTGATGATGGTACAACTACTAAGACATATTATGTTAATGTAACAAGAGAATTAAGTGATGATACTAAATTATCTGACTTAAAAGTTAATGATACTACAATAGATGGATTTGATCCTGATGAAGTACTATATGATTATGGAACTGTAGGAAATGATGTTACTTCATTAGAAGTAGTTGGTATTCCAGAAAATCCAAGAGCAACAGTTGAAGTTGAAGGTGCTTCTGATTTACAAGTAGGTGATAATACTATTACTGTAACAGTAACTGCAGAAGATGGAAAATCAACTGGACAATATATAATTAAAGTTAATAGAGAAGGAAGTTCTAATAATGACTTATCTTCATTAGAAGTAGAAGGTTATGATTTAGATCCTGCCTTTGATAAAGATGAAACATCTTATTCAATAACTGTTCCATCAGATGTTGATAGCGTTACTGTTAATGCTGATCCTGAAGATGATAATGCTACAGTAGAAATTGAAGGTGCCGATAATTTACAACCTGGAGAAAATACAGTAACAGTTAAAGTAACTGCTGAAAATGGTGATGAAAAAGAATACACTATTACAGTTACAAAAGAAGAAGAACAAGAAGAAGACGAAAAGATTACATCACATATAAGAATAATCGCAGATGGTATGATAAAAGACGTTGTTTATAAAACATTACCACTTGGATTAAAAGATGAATGTGATAATGATAACGATAAACTATTCATATTTGATGCTGATGATCAAAATGAAATAGCGGAAGATAAACAACTAGGTACAGGAATGATTATTAAATTAATTAAAAACAATAGAGAAAACGATAGAGATACTATAGTTGTTAAAGGTGAAGTAACTGGTGACGGACAAGTTAAGATTAACGACGTTATTAAAGTAGTAGGACATGTAGTTGAAGCTGAAGAACTTACAGGTATTTGGTTTGAAGCTGCTGACTTCTCAAATGATGGTCAAATTAAGATTAATGATGTTGTTGCTATAGTTGGAATAATCGTATCTGAATAGAAAGGGATTAAAAAATGAAACAAAAGAATAAAATAATTAATTATTTAATAATTGCATTTGTTGTATTGTTTACAGGAATAACTTCAGTATTTGCAGCTGGTACAGCGACTATGTCGCTTACCAGCAATAATACTGTTACAAAAGGAAGTACTATTACTGTTTCACTAAATGTTGATAATATTTCCGGAACATCAGATGGTAAAGCATATGGCATTGAAGCATTTGTAAATTTTGATTCTACATATCTTCAATATGAAAGTTATGCATTATCAGATTCTGAAAACTGGTCTAAACAAGTAACAACAAGTAATGTTTCAACTGGTAAGCTTGGAAAAATAGCTGCTTGGGATGGAACATTAGCTGCTGGTAGATCTGGAGCTATAATGACTATTAAATTTAAGGCATTAAAATCTGGTTCTACATCATTATCTATTTCTGGTGCTGAAGTATCAGATAAAGATGCTAACCTTTTAACAGTTACTACTCAAAGTAAAACAATAACTGTTAATGATCCTGCTCCAGTATTAGACAGTGATTCTAAATTAAAGAGTTTAGGTGTTACTGGATATACTTTAAGTCCTTCATTTAATTCAAGTACTAAAGCATATACAGTAAGTGTTCCAGAGGGAACAGAAAATGTAACTATTACTGCTCAATGTAATAGTTCAAAAGCAACATTAGATCAAAGTTCAGTTGGACAAAAGTCATTATCAGGAGATACATCTACATTTACTGTTAAATGTACTGCTGAAAATGGTACAAGTTCAAATTATACTATTACAGTTAATAGACAAAAACATACTGAACCAGAGCCTACTAAGAGTAGTGATTCTAAATTAAAATCATTAGGAGTTTCTGGTTATAGTTATAGTCCTAAATTTGATCCAGATACATTAACATATTCAATGACTGTATCTAATGGTATTAGAGGACTATATGTTCAAGCTGTTCCAAGAGATGAAAAAGCAACTTTAGAGATTGAAGGAGACAGCAAATGGGAAGTTGGAAAGAATACAATTGTTATAACAGTTACAGCAGAAGATGGTTCAAGTAAAACTGTTTATAGAGTTAATGTAACTAGAGAATCTGAAAAGAAAAAATCTAGTGATAAGAATGTAGATTTTAGAATTAATAATCCACATACTATTGATCCAAGTTTCTCAAATGATAAAGATGAATATGAAATTACTGTTCCAAATGATATTACTAAACTTGATTTAAGTGTAATACCATATGATAGTAAAACTAAAGTATCTATTAGTGGTAATGATAAATTTACTACAGATGGAGATAATGAAGTAACTGTTAAAGTTACAGCAGAAGATGGTTCAGTTAGAACTATTAAATTAAAAGTTAAAAGAGCAGAGTATAAAGCTAATACTGATCTACTTGATTTAAGTGTTAAAGATTATACTATGACTCCTATATTTAAACCTAGTGTTACTAAATATAGTGTTACTGTTCCAAACAAAGTAAATAGTGTTAAAGTATTAGTTAAAGCACCAGAAGGAGCTAAATATACTATTACTGGTAATAAGAACTTAAGAACTGGTAAAAACGTAGTTTTAGTTAAAGTAACTGATGCTAAAGACTTTGTTAAATATTATGAAATTGATGTTACAAAAGAAGCTAGAAAGAAATTCTTAGGAATTGGTTTAATTCCATTCTTAATCTTATTATTCTTATTCTTAATCTTATTATTACTTCTACTATTATTACTTAGAAGAAGAAAAGAAAAAGAAAAGAAGAAAAGAGCTGCTTTAATAGCTAAAGAATCATCTGATGATGATACTGTTAAACAAGAAGCTCCAGTTCATATTGATTTTAAACCAGTGTTTAACTTCAATTCTAAGAATGGTACTGATGATGACGTAGTTATGTCAGGAACTAGTATGCTTAATGGAATTGATGAAAAGAAACTTCTTGATAATCAAGAAACAGTTGTAGATGCTAAATATGATATCTATGATGATGTAGTAACAAAAGACGAATTAGTAGATGCTTTAAATGAAGGTATTAGAACTAAAAATGTTGATAAACTTCAAATGCTTTTAGATCAAGAAAATCTTAATCGTAAGAAAAAGAGAATGAAAAGAAAAGCTGAAGAATCAGAATCTATGAATTATGAACCTGAACATAGTGATAATTCAGATGATTATGATGATTATGATGAAGAATAGTTGATATTCTTAATAAATAATGATATAATTTATTTAATAGGAGGCTAACATGAGTAAAAAGAAGATAGGGATAATCGCTGGGGTTGCTGCTATTGTTGTTATTGGTATCGTTGTTGCACTAATTATTATTTTAGGTGGAAATAAAGAAAAGAAACTTAATGCTAATTTAAGTGCTCTTGGAAAACAATTCTATGAAGAATTCTATTATCCAAGTCAAGCTAAATCTCAAGAAGATGTTAAATCATTTGTTAAGAAGTTTGAAAAGACTGGTATTAAAGTTAACTTAGAAAATATCGCTAAAATAAGTAAAGTTGATAAAGAATTAGTTGCTTCATTTAATGCAACTAAAGCTGATGTAAGCGCATCAGTTTCTAACAAAAAAGAAAATAAAGACGCATGCGATGCTAAAAGTACTTATGTAATTATTTATCCTGAAAAACCATATGGTAAAACTAATTACAGAATTGAAACTCATCTAGAATGTGGTTTTAATAAATAATAATAAAAAATGATAGGTAAAAACCTAGAGATTATTTTCTGTAAAAGAAAAAATGAAATAATGGGATATATATGAAGTATATAATGGTTAGTGCGCTTTAGTGTCCAGCTAGTTTAGTAAGTAATACT
>JAEEGJ010022823.1_pt1 | contig 13228 bp, 10 predicted proteins | sample 8958761 | NCBI WGS metagenome assembly JAEEGJ01 (sample SAMN16246546, study PRJNA631951) | gut metagenome | biome: gut microbiome; feature: rumen; material: RS-attached | host: Bos | place: Iran: Karaj | collected 2018-10
CATGCTTCCGCGAAGCGGCTCAGCAGCTGCTCGCCGATCTCCGTGTGGGTCATCTCGCGGCCCCGGAAGCGCACGGTGACCTTCAGCCGGTCCCCGTCGGAAAGGAATTTCTGGCCGCTTTTCAGCTTCGTATTGAAGTCGTTGATGCCGATGCCCGGAGACATGCGGATCTCCTTGATCTCAATGATCTTCTGGTTCTTTTTGGTCTCCTTCTCCCGCTTGGACTGCTCGAAGCGATACTTCCCGTAGTCCATGATCTTGCACACCGGGGGATTGGAGTTGGGGGAGATCTTCACAAGGTCGAGGTCCTGTTCCGCCGCGATCTCCAGCGCCGCTTCCGGCGTCATGATGCCGAGCTGGGCGCCGTCGCTGCCAATGAGGCGAATCTCTTTATCCCGGATATCCTCATTGATTTGATGTGCTGCGTTGCTGATGCTGAAACACCTCCAAATAAAATCGCGCAGGCCACAGCAGCCCGCGCAACGACAGCTACACTTCCCCGAAGGTAAGTGAAAACCATGTTGACCGCGGCGCGGCTGTCCGGCCGGGTGAGGCGGCAAGGCCGCCTGCTTTCTTATGCAGGGGGATTATAACGGTTCCCGCAGAGTTTGTCAAGAGAAAAACTAAGTTTTTTGCGCCGACCAAAGGGAATCAAAACGCCTCGCAGAGTTCGCGCCCGCAGGCGCGAAAATGTTCGGAATCATTTTTCGCCGCAGCATGTATGTGGCGAAAAATACCTTTCGCGGAGCGAACTGTGCGAGCGTCAGCGAGTGCGGGCAGCGGAGCGCAATCCTTCTCAAATCGACGCCGCGCCAGCGGCATCGATTTGATTTACCGCTGCCCTTACCTGGGCGGAGAAATAGAGGGAGCCCAGGGCGGCGCAGACGCCGTCCTTCCCGGCCCGGTCCAGCACCCATTTCGCCCCTTCCTCGATGGAATCGAAGGCCTTCGCCTCGGCACCGGTGTCCGCCGCCAGCAGCTTGGCCAGCTCGGAAGGCTTCATGGCCCGGGGATTGGGGGGCTCCACGGCGGCGAAGCCCGCCGCCAGGGGCGCCAGCAGCTTCGCCACGGCATGCACGTCCTTGTCCGCCATGATGCCCATGAGGAACCAGAGCTTTTTCCCCGGGAAGAAGGCCCGCAGGCTCTCCGCCGTGGCCGCCATGCCCTGGGGGTTGTGGCTGCCGTCCAGGATGAACAGGGGGGAGCGCCGCAGCAGCTCGAAGCGGCCCGGCCAGCGCACGGCGGCCAGTCCGCTGCGGATGTCCCCGTCGGTGATGTGCCAGCCCCGGGTGCGCAGCACCAGCGCCGTCTCGATGGCGAGGGCGGCGTTGCGGGGCTGATAGGTGCCCGCCAGGGGCAGGGTTAGGCCATGAAATGCGCCGTAGTCGAAGGTGACGCCGGTGAGGGTCTGCTCATGCACGAAGATGCTTTCGAAATCCGGGCGGAACCGGCGGCAGCCCCGGGACATGCAGACTTCCTCGATCACCTTTTCCGCGTCGGGCTCATTCCCGTAGCTCACCACGTCGCAGCCGGGCTTGATGATGCCCGCCTTGACGGAGGCGATCTCCGCCACGGTGGACCCCAGCACGGCGGTATGGTCCAGGGCGATGGCGCAGAGCACCGCCGCCTCCGGCGCGGGGATCACGTTGGTGGCGTCCCACTCGCCCCCCATGCCCACTTCCATGACGGCGAACTCGCAGCCCTGATCCGCGAAGTACCACAGGGCCAGGGCCGTTTCCAGCTCGAACTGGCTGGGGGGGTCCTCCATGGCCTCCGCCACGGGGCCGATGACGCTGACAGCCCGGGCAAACTCTTCGTCGGAGATATACTCGCCGTTAATCTGCACCCGTTCGTTCCAGCAGATGACATAGGGGGAGATATACAGCCCCGTCTTGTAGCCCGCTTTCGTCAGGATGGAGGAGATGCAGGCGCAGGTGCTGCCCTTGCCGTTGGTGCCCGCCACGTGGACGAACTTCATTTTCCTTTCCGGGTGGCCCAGCTTTTCCAGCAGGACCTTCACCCGGTCGAAGCCGGGCTTGAAGCCCTGGAACTTCTCCTGGGAGATGAACTCAAGCGGCGTCATCCGGACTGTCCTCCTTCGCCGTCCTCCACAGCCCGGCCCGCTCAAACAGCCTGGAGCGGAACAGCAGCCAGGTCAGCACCGCGTCGATCACGAGGGTCACGGCGAACTGGATGCTGCGGGTGGTGAGGAAATAGGAAAGGCTGGCGGAGAAGGTGCCCTTGCTGTTGTATACCCAGGCCAGGGTGCAGCTCTGGTACAGGATGGAGCCGAAGACCACCGGCGGCAGATAGATCAGGATGATGCGCCACAGGTCGGTCTTGCGGAAGATCAGGAAGCGGAGCAGTCCGGCCAGTACGCCATAGAGGATGGGGGGGACGCAGAACAGGGGATTGTAGCCGTAGCCGGAAAAGAGGCAGCCCACCAGGTCCGCGATGAAGCCCACGGAGCCTCCGGCCAGAGGCCCGAAGAGCAGGCCGGCAATGACGATGGGGATCGCCTCGATGGAAAAACGGGTGAAGGCATTGGGCATGGGCACGATCAGCCGGGCGAAGATCACGGAGAGGGCGGCGAGCATGGCGCAGACGGCCAGGTTCTTCGGCTTTTTCAGGGCGGCGACCCCGCCGGCATAAGAAGTCTTATTGTTCAAAAGAATTCCTCCCAAAGTAGCTGCGGACGTCGCCCACCTGATACAGGGAGCCAAGAATGGCGATCACGTCGTCCTTGTCGGATTCTGCCAAAGCGGCCTCGATGGCCGCGGGGATGCTGTCAAAGGGGGCTACGGGCACTTCGCTCTTCTCCCGGATGTCCTCCGCCAGTTCCCCGGCGTCCAGGGCCCGGTAGGAGGGGGGCGTCACGGCATAGAACTTTTTGGCGTGGGGGATGGCGATGTCGATCCCGGCGTTAAAGTCCTTGTCCGCCAGCACGCCCAGCACGATATTCAGCTTCTTGCCGGGGAAGAGCAGCTCCATGGTCTCCATGAGGGCTTCGAAGCCCTGGGGGTTGTGGGCCCCGTCCACGATCACCACCGGGTCCTGCCGCAGGAGCTCCACCCGGCCCGGCCAGATGGCCTTCTCCAGACCCGCGCGGAGCTGCTCCTCCGTGATGCGCCATCCGTGGGCGATCAGCCGGTCACAGACGGAGACGGCGGTGCAGGCGTTGCGCACCTGGTAGCGGCCCAGGAGGGAGATCTTCAGGCCCCTCCTGCTCTCGAAGTCAAAGGTGGTGCCCCGGACATCCATATGCCGCACGATGGCGTATTCGTTGCTGGAGCGGGAGATGGTGGCGTGCTTCTCGGCAGCCTTTGAAATAAAGACCTGTTCCACCTCGGGGCTCTGCCCGTAGACCACCACGTCGCCATTTTCCTTGATGATGCCCGCCTTCTCCCCGGCGATGAGGGGCAGGGTGTCCCCCAAAAACTCCATGTGGTCGAAGCCGATGTTCACCATGGCGGAGACGACGCTGTCCTCGTCCAGGATGGCGTTGGTGGCGTCCAGCCGCCCGCCCATGCCCACCTCCAGCACCACGATGTCGCATTGCTGCTCCTTGAACCAGCAGAAGCCCAGGGCGGTGATGAGCTCGAAGATGGTGGGCCGCCGCCTGCCCTCCGCCATGACGGCGGGCACGGCGTCCGCGATCTTGGTGGTGATCCGGGCCAGATTCTCGTCGGGGATCTGCTCCCCGTTTACCTGGATGCGCTCGTTGAAGCGCTGGATGAAGGGGGAGGTATACAGCCCCGTCTTGTAGCCCGCCTCCCGCAGCACGCTGGCCACGAAGGCGCTGGTGGTGCCCTTGCCGTTGGTGCCGGCGATGTGGACGTATTTCACCCCCATGTGGGGGTTCCCCAGCTTTTCCAGCAGGGACTGCATCACGTTGCGCTCATAGACCCCGCCGGGATTGGGCGTGCCCAGGATGAAGTCCAGGGATTCCTGATAATTCATAACTAAAAAAGCCTCCCTGCGGTGCGCGTTCGCTCCACTGCAGGAAGGCCAGTACCCCCAAAAAGGGCACAGAACTGCCATATCGTGTCAGCGGACGCGGCACAGTGTCACAAACCTCGAGGGTTTTTCGTCCGCGGGCGACTTCCCATCCCGCGGCACTTTATGCACGATGCCTACTCTGACTTGGTTTCAGGCTGCAAGCCAAATGGCTGCGGCCTTCAAACCGGATTCATTGTATCATCCTTTTCACGCTTGTCAAGCGTTTTCGTTAAGAAACCAGGCTGGAAACTAGTCCAGCCAGCCCTCCCGGGCCTTCACGCCGAAGCGCTTTTCGATCTCATGCAGGTTTTCCACGGTGAGGGTCTGCTTCCACGGCAGGTGGGCGATCTTCAGATAGACCTCCGCCGCCTTTTCCGCCGTCTCGATGAGGCCGAAGGTCTCGTCCAGGTCGCGGCCCGCGCCGTAGATGCCGTGCTGGGCCCAGACCACCAGCCGGGCCGTTTTCATCTTCTCCGCCGTGGCCTGCCCGATCTCGTTGGTGCCGCAGACCATCCAGGGCAGGACGTTCACCCCCTCGGGGAACACGATGATACATTCCGTCTCCATCTGCCACAGGGTCCGGGTGAAGGCCTTTTCGTCCAGCTCGTGGACGTAGGTCATGGCCAGCAGGTTGTTGGGGTGGCAGTGCATGACGACGCGGGAGGCGGGATCGACGGAGAGGCGGGTCTCGTGGCTCATCATGTGGGCCGGGAACTCGCTGGTGAATTTCCCCCCGTCGGTGAAGCCCCAGAGGAGCTCCGCCGTCTGCCCGCCGTCAGCCAGGCGGAGGATGCCCAGGTTGAGGCCGGGGTCATACCGGACGTTTTTGAAATATTTGCCCGTGCCGGTGACAAGGAAGAGCTTTCCCTCCAGCTCCGGGGCGGAAAAGCCCGTGGGGATCCTGCGCAGCACGCTTCCCCTGTCCAGGTATTCCGAAACCTCCCCTTCGTCCAGCAGGACGGAGATATTGCCGCCGTTGCGCTCGTCCCAGCCGTGGTCATACATGTTCGTGCAGGTGCGCACCAGCTCCATAAGAAAGGGCGCGGTCAGGATGTCTTTCATGCTTTCGCCTCCAAATTCTTCTGTTCGTATGTCCGGGGCGTCTCCATCGTCCGCCGTCAGGCCATGCGCAGCACGGCCTTCACCACTTTTCCCGCCTTGGTGTCGGCAAAGGCCCGGTTGATGTCTTCAAAGGGATAGTATTCCACAAGCCGGTCAAAGGGGAAGCGGCCCGCGCGGTAATGGTCCAGCAGCTTCGGGATGAAAAGCTGGGGCACGCAGCAGCCCTCCACCACGCCGCCCAGGGTCTTGGCGGCCCCCATGAGCTCGTTTTCCACGTGGATGGTCAGCTCCTGGGTGGCCCCCACCACGGCGCAGGTGCCCAGGGGCCGGACGCAGATGAGGGAGGTGCGGACGCACTGCCCGCTGCCGGTGCAGTCCACGGCGTACTGCACGCCGTAGCCGTCCGTGAGGCTGCGCACCGTGGCCGGGATGTCGGAGACCTCCCGGGCGTTCAGAATGTGGGTGGCCCCCAGCTCCCTGGCCAGCCGGAGACGCTCCGGCACCACGTCGCAGGCGATGATGGTCCCGCAGGAGGCGATGGCGGCGGCCATGACGGCGCTGAGCCCCACCGCCCCGCAGCCGGTGATGAGGATGCTGCTGCCCTCTTCCGCCTTCAGATAGTTCAGCACCGCCCCGGCCCCGGTCTGGATGCCGCAGCCTAAAGGGGCCAGCAGCTCCAGGGGCAGATCGGCGGGGGCGGGGATCAGATTGTTGCGGTGCACCACCGCATAGGTGGCAAAGGCCCCCTGGCCGAAGAAGGCGGAGACGCTCCTTCCGCCCCGGCTGAGGCGGTGGCCGCCGTCAAAGTGCGCCCCGGAGAAGTTCAGCCGCCGGTTGTGGAGGCAGGCGTAGGGGTGTCCGCTGCGGCAGTTGGGGCAGGTCCCGCAGTAGCCGAAGGAAAACAGCACCCGGTCCCCGGGGTGGAAATCCTCCATCCCCGGCCCAAGGGCTTCGACGATCCCGCAGCCCTCGTGGCCGAATACGGCGGGGAGGGGCACGGGGATGATCTGGTTGCGGGCCACGTCGTCGGTGTGGCAGACGCCGCAGGCGGCGATCTTCACCAGGGCTTCGTTTTCCCGGGGCTCCGCCAGCTCCAGGGTTTCGATATGGAATTCCTTGCCGGGTTCCTCGATGAGTGCGGCTCGAATCTCCATGGGGTCAACCTCCTTCCTTCGGCTTGCCGCATTCCGTGCAGAATTTTCCGCTGTTGCGCGCGCCGCATTGGGTGCAGAACCATTCCCCGGGGGCGGGTGCGCCCGCGGATGGCGGCGTCTGGGGCGGGCTTTGGGGCGCAGGCTGGGGCGCGGGGACCATGCCGTTGGGCAGCATCCTCAGGAAGCCCCCGGTCCCCCGTCCCCTCCGGTAGCCGATGGGACCGCTTTCATGGATGAAGCGCTCTTCCGCGTTGATGGGGGCGCCGCATTCGCAGCAGTAGCTTCCGCTGTTCCCCACGGTACCGCAGCGGAGGCAGCTCCAGGGGACCGGCGGCTTGGGTTTCGGCGCGCTGACCGCCCGGCCCGAAGGGATGCCGTCGCGTTTTGCCCCGCAGCCCTCGCAGAAGGCGGAAGTGTTGCGCTTCCAGGCGCAGAGGGGGCAGTCCCAGGCGCTGGCCAGCTTGTCCCGGACGGAGGAGAGCCAGACCTTGTAAAAATCCGGGTGGTCCTTGCGGGGGATGGGGTCCCCGCAGCGCCCCACCAGGGATTCAAAGAGCTTCAGCACATCCTCCGGCTCGGCGTCGAATTCCTCCTCCCGGCCCTTGATCTTCAGCCAGGCGTCCGCGTCCCATTCGGGGTGATAGCCGTCTGCGGGATGGTCCAGCAGCTCCCGGGCCGCCGCGTTCACCTCCGGCAGCAGCTCCGGGGGCAGCCGGTATTCCAGGTGCATCCCGTCCCGAAAGACCGACAGCACCGCGAAGTCCCCCTCCACCAGCAGCTCGCTGCGGCAGTTGTCCGGCCCGGGGCCCAGGACGGCGGGGGGGCGATAGGGCAGCACCGCCTGCTCCACGATCTTCGTGACCTCCACCGCCCCCGCCGGGGGCAGGGGGGCGGGGTGGGTGTAGCGGTGCAGCTCCCCGTCGGTGAGCCTTTCGCCGCATTTATCCCGCAGCTCCTCCAGCCACCGCTTCAGAAGGTCCGCGTCCCGGAAGGGGTGCAGCTGCATCCCGATGCGGACCTCGGCCCGGCCGGGGCCGCTGCGCATCCTGTCCTTGTCCTCCTCGCTCTGCCGGAGGACGCGGTGGATGAATTCCTCCGCGTCGGCGTCGCCCACGGCATAGTGGGCGGCGCTCCCGTTCCGGAACAGGCTCAGGACGAAGGGAGAGCCCTCCGTGTTCCAGAGGCGGTCGTCGGTGTTGACATAGGGCCCTCCCGTGAGGTTGCTGCCCATCTCCACGCCGCGCACAGCGATATAATAGCTGGTGTTCTTGTCGATCATCCGGATACCTCCCTCGGGCATGTCCGGCCCGCTACATTATTTTCCCATGACCCGGGCAAAAAGTCAATTGTCCTTGTGCGCTTGGAGCAAATGGTGTAAAATATAGTAACATAAAGGGACGATAAAGGAGTCCGACCCCTTATTCGCCGAAATACGGCGCAGCTCCTGTCCAACCCCCCGTCCCGCCGCAGCGATTACCTTCCCCTGGGGGAAGGTGGCATCCGCCGTCCCCCGCAGGCGGATGACGGATGAGGGAAATCCCCGCCGCAGCGGGCAATCCTTCGTCCCTCGTCCAAAAGTAGGGAATCCAATGGGGGCGGAGCCCCCTTGGTCGTCGGGGAGGGATTCTTAAGGGGACCGCCTCGAAATAGGTCCCCTTAAGCGGTTTCTTTCGCCTCTTTCTTTGGCGGCAAAGAAAGAGGCCCGCCGGAGGCGACGGGACGAGGGAGCGATAAGCAGAGGCGAGCGGCGAATCCGCAGAGACCCGGAGGATTGCCCGCTGCGGCGGGGACGAGAGTTTGGACGAGAACGTTTCGCCTGCGGGCGACCCCATTTCTCATCGCGGAGAAATGGGGAAAAGACGCGCCGGGGGACTCGTCGGAGCGCACGTCGCTCGCTCCGTTTCCGCAGAACCGTGATACTGCGAAAACTACGTATCGCTCGGTGGCTCCTCCTCTTCAAATCGAAACATATCGTTTCGATTTGAGAAGGACGTTTCGCCGGAATCTTCAAGCAGCGACTAAAAAGAGTTGCGCCATATTCCGGCGAATAAGGACGCGGCTCCGCCCCCATTGGATCCCCCACCTTTGGACGGGAGACGGGGGATTCCCGCCGCTGCGGGGCATGGCCGTTTCGTTCATCGCCTCGTGTTTCCACGTGTTGACTGTGATTTTAATATTCTTTTTCTTGAGGTACACAACGATCATGAATCTTTCCGATTGCTTCCTGCCCGGCGAAGTGCTGCTGCCCCAGGTGAAGGACCTGGAAAAATGGAGCGTCATCGCCTGCGATCAGTTCACCGCCGATCCCGCCTATTGGGAGCGGGTCAGCGCCTATGTGGGGCAGGAGCCCAGCACCCTGCGCCTCATGCTGCCGGAAGCCTGGCTGGCCAGGCCGGACCGCCCCCGGCTGGAGGCGGCCATCATTGAGAACATGGAGCGCTATCTGGACCGGGGGCTGTTCCGGGCCCTGCCGGACAGCTTCATCTACCTGGAACGCACCCTCTCCGGGGGCGGGCTGCGCCGGGGCATCCTGGGGCTGCTGGACCTGGAATACTACGACTACCGGGAGGATTCCTGCTCCCCCATCCACGCCACCGAGGGCCTGGTCATGGACCGGCTTCCCCCCCGGCTGCGGCTGCGGCAGCAGGCGGCCCTGGAGCTGCCCCATCTGGTGGTCTTCTGCGACGACCCGGCCATGACCGTCATGACCAGCGCGAAGGAGGCCGCCGGTCCCCTGCTCTACGATACGCCCCTCATGGAGGGGGGCGGCAGGGTGAAGGGCTGGCGCATCACCGGCAGCGGCATCGCCAAGGTCCGCGCCGCCCTGGAAGCCCTGGGGGACGAGGACTATCTCCGCGCCCGCTACGGGGAGACCGGCTCCCCGGTGCTCTACGCCGTGGGGGACGGGAACCACAGCCTGGCCACGGCAAAGCGCGTCTGGGAGGATCTGCGGGAAACGCTGACGCCGGAGGAGCGGCAGGCCCACCCCGCCCGCTTCGCCCTGGCGGAGCTGGTGGACCTCCACGAGCAGGCCATCGAATTCGAGCCCATCCACCGGGTACTGTTCGCCACGGACCCGGCTTCCTTCCTGGCGGAAGCGGAAGCCGCCTTCGCCCCCTGGCAGGGCCGGGGCCGGTCCCTGCGCTGCCTCACCTCCCGTGGGGAAGTCACCCTCCATGTGGAGGGCACCATCGGGGAGTGCATCGGCTTCTGCGAGAGCTTTATGGAGGCCTACCGCGCCAGGCACGGCGGCTCCATCGACTATATCCACGGGGAGGCGGAGGCCGCCGCCCTCTGCCGGGAGGCGGACCGGGCGGGCCTGCTGATGCCGGAGATGGACAAATCCGACCTGTTCCCCAGCATCATCCGCAGCGGCCCCCTGCCGAAAAAGAGCTTTTCCATCGGCCCCGCCCGGGACAAGCGCTATTATCTGGAATGTCGGAGGATCAAATGAAAGATACGCCTATGGGCAGGGCGGACCTGCACTGCCACACCTATTATTCCGACGGGGAGCTGAGCCCCCGGGCCGTGGTGGAGGAAGCCAGGCGCATCGGCCTCCGGGCCCTGGCCATCACGGACCACGACACCATGGAGGGCCTGCAGGAGCTGACGCCGGTGCCGGGGCTGGAGATCGTGCCCGGCATCGAGCGGAAGGCCTATTGGGAGGGCGTCGAAATCCACGTGCTGGGCTTCGACTGCGATTGGGAGGTCCTGCGCCAAAATCCCCGGGTGCAGCAGGACCGGAACGACCGCAACCGGGCCATGATCGACCTGCTGCGCGCCGACGGGGTGGACGTCTCCATGGAGGAGCTGAACGCCATGAAAAAGGGCGTGACGGGCCGCCCCCACATCGCCGCCCTGCTGGTGAAAAAGGGCTATTTCCCCACGGTGGGGGCCGCCTTCGACGCCTGGCTGGGAGAGGGAAAACCCTACTATGTGCCCATCACCTGGGAGTCGGTGCCGGAGCTGACGGCGGAGCTGCGCAGCGCGGGGGGCAAGATCGTGCTGGCCCACCCCTATGAATACAAGCTGGGCGAGGAAAGGCTGGCGGAGCTGGTGAAGTTCTGCGCTGACAGCGGCTTCCACGGCATGGAGGTCTGGTATTCCGGCTATACCCCCGCTCAGTCGGCCTCCCTCCTGGCCCTGGCGGAGAAGATGGACCTCTGCCCCACCGGGGGCAGCGACTTCCACGGCTCCCGGCGTCCGGACCGGGTGATCGGCGGGGCCGGCGCGCCTTACGGGCTGCTCCGGGCCCTGCGGGAAAAGGAGTGAGAAGGATGGATCTGATCGCGGGCAGCGGGCCTCTGGTGGTGCTGCTGGACGACGGGGAAACGGCGGAGAAGCTCCGGCCCTTGCTGCCGCCGTGCAGCCTCCTGGCCTTCCCCGCCCCGGACTGGGACCGGGATCTGACCCCCTGGCCCGCCCCCGGCCTGCGCTTGAAGGACCCGGATTTCGGCGGCGGGGCGGAGGCATTCCTGGCTGCGCTGCAAGGGGCCGTGTCGGAAGCGGAAGCCGCCCTGCCGGAAAGGCCGGGGACAAAGCTGCTCCTGGGCTATTCCCTGGGGGGCCTTTTCGCCCTCTGGGCCGGGACGCAGACAGCGGATTTCCCCCTGCTGGCCTCCGTCTCCGGCTCTCTGTGGTACGACGGCTGGTGCGAATACCTGGAGGCGAATCCCTGCCGGGGACGGAGGGTCTACCTCTCCCTGGGGGAGAAGGAGCCCAAGGCCCGGAACCCCCGCATGGCCCGGGTGGGGGCCTGCACGGAGAAGACGGAGGCGCTCCTCTGCGCTTCCGGCGTGGAGACCACGCTGGAATGGAACCCCGGCGGCCACTTTAACGAACCGGAAGCCCGGATGGCCCTGGCCGTCCGTGCCCTGCTGGGGGACAAGGAGGAACAGTCGTGAGTACATTTCGGGAAATGGTGCGAAAAAAGCAGCAGCTCGGCAAGGCGGCGTGCGCGGAGCTGCTGAAAACAGAGAAGCGGGGCGTTCTTTCCGTCCTGGGGGACGAAGGGTATCCCTACGGCATCCCCATGAACCACTGGTACTGTGAGGAGGACGGCAGGCTCTATTTCCACAGCGGGAAATCCGGCCACAAGCTGGACGCCCTTCGGAAGCACGGCAAAGCCTCCTTCTGCGTCATGGACGGGGGCTTCCGAAAGCCCGGCGAATGGGCGCTGAACATCCGCAGCGTGGTGGTCTTCGGCCGGGTGGAATTTGTGGAGGACCGGGAGCGGATCTATGCCATCGCCCGGGCCCTCAGCCGGAAATTCACCGACGACGAAGCCTATATCGAGGCGGAGGTCGCCCGCAGCGGCCCGGTTACCTGTGTATTCTGCCTCGTCCCCGAGCATATGACCGGGAAAATCGTCAACGAATCGTGAGCGAATAGGAGCCGACCCCAAGCCGGAAGCCCGGCGCGGACCATCGAAAACGGTGGGCGCGGGCTCGCCGGGCGCACTATAAAAGGACCGACGCGGTGCCGCGTCGGTCCTTTTCTCTCGTTTTTCGGGCAAAGGCGGCCTTATCCGTTCCCGCCGTTGTTGCCGTAATCCTGGTTATCCTGGTTATCCTGATCTTCTTCGTCCTGATCGTCCTCCGGCACTTCCCCGTTATCCGGTTCCGCTTCCTCCGGCGCCTCTTCCCCGTCGTCATCGGGTCCGAGTTCATCCAGGTCGATCTCCACGTCCTCGCTCACGACGTCGCCCGGATTTCCGGCGGAAAACGCCGTGGACCATTCCTTCTCGAAGGCCGCCCAGTCGCGGATGGGAAGCAGCTCCGTCCACCGCTCGACGCCGTCTTCCATCTCGTATGCGTGGCTGTTGGTGGCCTCCTGGACCTCCGCGTAATACCACGCGCTGTCGTCCGCGTTGTCCGGCCAGACGATCATGCCGTCCGACAGCTTATCCTTGTGGGGGTGGCGCTCCAGCAGACGGTTGATGATCGTTATGGCTTCGGCGCGGGTGATGGGCTCATCCGGGCGGAAGCTGCTGTCGGGATAGCCCTTGATCAGGCCCTTTTCCGCGGCCATGTTGATATAGGCTTCGCCCCAATGTCCCTCCACGTCGGAGAACTGCTCTTCCGCAGCCGCGTCGTCCCGGAAGAAGCGGATGGCGATGGTGGCGAACTCCGCGCGGGTGATGCTGGCCATGGGCCGGAAGGTCCCGTCCTCATAGCCCTTCAGGATGCCGCCGTTGGCCATGGTGGAGACCGCGTTGTTATACCAGTCCTCGGGGCTGACGTCGGGGAAGCTGTTGACCCGGGACCAGATCTGGGCGCGGCTCTCGTCCGTCAGCAGGCGGAAGAAGATGGTGGCGACCTCGGCGCGGGTGATGTTCGCCTCCGGCAGCACATAGCCGTCGGCCGTCCCGATGATGTAGGCGAAGTGGTCCTCCTTGTTCAGCGCGGGCGGGTCGGAAGGCTCAGCGGGTTCGGAGGGCCCGGAAGGCGCATGGCCCGCGGGCGGCAGGAAGGGCACGAAGTCCTCCATGTCGGGGAGCTCCTCCGGCAGAGCCGGTGCGGGGAGCGGATCGTCCTCGCCGCCGCCGATGCCCGTGGGCACATGGGTGTTGGTGATGGTGAAACCGCTCTCTGCGTCGCCGGTGACCTCAGCCGTATAGCCCGTGGGAACGGTGTCCTCCGCCACGGTATAGACGTCGGCGTCCCGGGCCGGCACCTCCCAGCTGCAGGTCCATTTGTTGCCCTCGCTCAGCTCCTGCGACCAGGTATTCTCGCCCAGGGTCAGGTTCACCTGGATGCTCTCCGGGCGGAGCTCATCCGCGTCGTCTTCGTCCTCCCAGACCTTGGTGACGGTGATCTCCGCGGTCTCGGGTTCATGGGTGTTGGTGATGGTAAAGCCGCTCTCTGCGTCGCCGGTGACCTGGGCCTTGTAGCCCTTGGGCACGTCGGTTTCCTGAACGGTGTACTCGATCTCTCTTCCGTTGAGGTAAACCGGCACCTGCCAGGTATAGGTCCAATCCCGACTGTTTGCGGCCTTGGTCGTGCCGTTGGCAT
>JAEEGJ010022824.1_pt1 | contig 13226 bp, 11 predicted proteins | sample 8958761 | NCBI WGS metagenome assembly JAEEGJ01 (sample SAMN16246546, study PRJNA631951) | gut metagenome | biome: gut microbiome; feature: rumen; material: RS-attached | host: Bos | place: Iran: Karaj | collected 2018-10
CAGCGCCAGCGCCAAGAAGGCCGCTGCCAAGAAGGAAGAAGCCCCAGCTGAGAAAGCTGAGAAGAAGGCCGCTCCAAAAGCTGCTGCCAAGAAACCAGCCGCTAAGAAGGCCAGCAAGTAAGGCTTAAGCAAAGATTTATGGGGTCTAGCGAAACAACTAGACCCTTTTCTATACTTCCTGAGCACATTTCTAGCACTCTGCTATTGAAAGTGCTAATACTATCCTTATAATAAGGACAAGGAGGAAAAACATGGACAACGAAGTAGAAAACACCAACACACTAGTCCTGCCTTTACTCGTAACGCGCGGACTTGTGGTATTTCCTAATATGACAGAGTCGATTGAGGCCGGAAGACCTTATAGCGTCAAGGCCATCGACGTTGCCAGACGTGATAGCAATTCCCTTCTTTTCGTGGGCGTGCAGCGCCAACTCCAGAAAGATGAAGTGACAGGGGAAGACGATGTCTATATGACCGCCACCCTTTGCCGCATAGTGAATTTCGTCAATGCCAACGGCGTTTATCGTATCCGCGTAATCGGATCGAAGCGCGTTGCTTTGACTAACCTTAGATTCGATGACGGCACTTGGAAAGCCGAAGGCAAGGTCATCCCTGATCTTTTAGGCGACCAAAACGAAGAGACCGCGCTCATTAGACGCATCGTCAAAGCGGTTGAGCAAACCCCAGCTATCGCCCGCGATATCCCTAAGAGCGCCTTGAACGCTTTAGGAAGAGGCGAAACCCCAAACAATATCGGCGATACTCTTGCCGCCTATCTCAATTTCAGCATCGAGGACAAAATCGAGATCCTTGGAGAGCCTGAAATCAATAAGAGACTCTTGAAGATCACTGAGCTTCTCAATGAAGCCCAAACCGTCAGCGAAATCGACAAAAAGCTCGATGAAACGGTCAGAAACCGCGCCGAGAGATCACAGAAGGAATACATTCTTCGCGAGAAGATGAAAGCCATCCGTGATGAACTTGGCGAAGGCGACAATGAGGAAAGCGATATCGATGCCATCAAGAAGAAAGTGGCGGAGAACCCATATCCTCAGAACGTCAAAGACAAGGTCAACAAAGAGCTCAAGCGTTTCCAGATGATGCCAGAGGCCTCTCTTGAAAGCTCGCTCATCCTTAACTACATCAACACCCTCATCAATGCCCCTTGGTATGAGAAGACCGAGGACAATGATGATCTCGATAACGTCCAGAAGATCCTCGATGAGGATCACTTCGGACTCGACAAGGTCAAGAAGAGGATTATTGAGTATCTCGCCGTCAAACATGCGACGGGTAATCTCAAAGCCCCGATCCTTTGCTTCTATGGCCCGCCAGGATGTGGTAAGACCTCGCTTGCGAAGTCGATCGCCCGCGCCCTTGGAAGGAAGTTTTTCAAAGCTTCCCTCGGTGGCGTTTCCGATGAATCGGAAATCAGAGGCCATCGCCGTACCTATGTCGGCTCAATGCCAGGAAGAATCATCCACGGCATGACCAAGGCCGGTGTCATCAACCCAGTCTTCCTTTTAGACGAAATCGATAAGGTCGGCGGAAGCTCGCTCCATGGCGATCCAAGCAGTGCTCTCTTAGAGGTCCTTGACCCAGAGCAGAACTTCGCCTTCAACGATAACTTCATCGAAGAACCTTACGATTTATCGAATGTTCTCTTCATCGCGACCGCTAACTACCTTGAGAACGTTCCAGCCCCTCTCCGTGACCGTCTTGAACTCATCGAAGTTCCTTCCTACACCGAACTTGAGAAGATCAAGATCGCCGCTCACTGGTTAGTGAAGAAGCAGATGGAGATGAATGGCCTTAAGGAAGGTGACATCGAATTCACCGAAGAAGGCATCAAGGAGCTCATCGAGTGCTACACCCGCGAAGCCGGCGTCCGTCAGCTTGAAAGACTCGTCGCCTCTTGCTGCAGAAAAGCGGTGGTCGAGCTCATCAAAGACCCGAAGCATCCTCGCCCAATCGTCATCGATAGCGAGCAAGCTCAGAAATACCTCGGCGTTGAGATCTTCGAAGACACCAAGAAAGAGAAAGAGCCTCAGATCGGCGTCGTCACCGGACTCGCTTATACCGAATTCGGCGGCGATATCCTCCCAATTGAGGTCAACTATATGTCAGGCAAGGGCGGACTCGTCCTCACTGGCAAATTAGGCGACGTCATGAAGGAAAGCTGCTCAATCGCTCTTGACTATGTCAGGGCCAATGCTGAGAAATATGGCATCCCTAACGAGATGTTCGAGAAGAAAGACATCCATATCCACGTCCCAGAAGGAGCCGTTCCAAAGGATGGTCCAAGCGCTGGCGTAGCCATCACGACCGCCATCGTCTCTTGCCTCACCCATACGCCTGTCGACAATAATGTCGCCATGACGGGTGAAGTCACCCTCCGTGGACACGCCCTCCCAATCGGCGGACTCCGTGAGAAGTCTCTTGCCGCCCTCAGAAGCGGAATCAAGACCATCATCGTCCCAGCCGAGAACAAGAAGGATGTCGGCGAGCTTCCTGAAGAGGTCAAGAAGGAACTCAAGATCGTCTACATGAAAAATGTCGATGATGCCTTGGAAGTAGCCCTTCTGAAGCCTGAAAAGTAAATCTTCAAAAATTGAGGAGTAAATTACTCCTCTTTTTTGTTCGTATAATGTAAAATTGAATCCCTGGAGGGTAATGATGATCAATTTCCGTAACGCCAAATACGTCATCTCGGTTCCTAACTACAAGATGCGACCGATCAACGGGCTAAAAGAGCTCGCGGTTTTTGGCAAGTCAAACGTCGGAAAGAGCACCCTCATCAACCTTCTCACAGGGCAGAAGCTCGCCTTCTCGTCTAAACAAGCTGGAAAGACGAAGCTTCTCAATTACTTCCTGATCGACAATTCCTTCTATCTCGTCGACACTCCAGGGTATGGCTTTACGACCTATGGCTCGAAAGAAGACCTCTCGTTCGGCGAGATGATGGAAACATATTTCGAAAATCCGCAATTGGCCGCTTGCTTCTTGCTCATCGACTCAAGACACGAGCCAGGCAAGGATGACTTAGAGCTCCTCTCTTATCTCGAAAGCCAGAGCGTTCCGTTCTATCTCATCTTCACGAAGAGCGACCAAGCCAAACAATCCGATATCGCACGCTGCAAAAAATTCGTCATCGACCGCAAAGCAGAAAACGTCCTTTTCTCTGGGAAAGGCCTAAAAGCCGAGCAGCTACGAGCATTATTCGCGAGAGCGCTTAAAGAGTAGAAAGGAGAAAAGACATGCTTAGACTAGACAATATCACGAAAATCTATAAAACCTCGAGTTTTGAGGTAAAGGCCCTCAATGGGGTTTCTTTATGTTTCAGAAAGAACGAGTTCGTCTCGATTCTTGGCCCTTCTGGTTGCGGCAAGACCACGATGCTCAACATCATCGGCGGACTTGATAAGTACACCTCAGGCGACCTTCTCATCAACAATACCTCAACGAAGAAATACAAGAGCCATGACTGGGATATCTACCGTAACCACAGAATCGGCTTCATCTTCCAGTCCTATAACCTCATCCCTCAGGAGAACATCCTCGAGAACGTCGAGCTCGCTTTGACGATCGCCGGCGTCAAGAAAGAGGAAAGCGTCGCCAGAGCCAAAGCCGCTCTCGACAAAGTCGGACTCACCGATATGTATTACAAGAAGCCGAACGAGCTTTCCGGCGGTCAGTGCCAGAGAGTCGCCATCGCGCGTGCCCTTGTCAATGAGCCTGATATCCTTCTCGCCGATGAGCCAACCGGCGCCCTCGACAGCGAAACCTCCGTCCAGATCATGAACCTCATCAAAGAGGTCTCGAAAGACAAACTCGTCATCATGGTCACCCATAACAAAGAGATCGCCGAGGAATATTCGACCCGTATCGTCTCTCTCCTTGATGGCAGAGTGGAAGGGGACACCAATCCTTATACCCCTGAAGAGGAAGCCAAAGAATATCTCAACAACGCCTCATCCTTCGCTGAGACCGATGAGAAAGCCAAGATGTCTTGGTGGACCGCCATCAAACTCTCCGGCCGTAACCTCATGGCCAAGTTCAGCCGTACCTTCATGACCATCGTTGCCTCATCCATTGGCATCGTCGGCGTTTCAGCCGTCCTTGCCGTCTCTTATGGTGTCAGAGGTTACATCGATTCTATGCAGGATGACCTTCTTTCTGGCAACCCAGTCCAGGTCAAAGAGAACGCGATTGATTACCTTAAGCTCCTTGATAGCACCAACAGCCTTACCCAATCGAGAATCGTGAGCGAATCCTGGAAAGATGGCAAAATCGACGTCCAATTCGCGATGGAAAGCCTCGTCAAAGCCTCAGAGGGCATCGGCGAATCCTTCACAACGAACGACATCACCGAGGATTACATCCAGTTCCTTAAGGACATGCCTTCCTCCTATGTCTCCGCGGTCGATTTCCACTACGGAATCAACTTCAAGAACAACATCTATGTCCATACCCAAGCGGCCGTCATGAACTCAGGCGTCGACACTGAGAATGTCAGATACAGCATCTCCGGTCTCACCAACGTCTGCACGACCATCCTCGAAGGCTGCAGAGGCGGGCAGTATAGCAGCTACGCCAACATGGTTGACGGATATAGCAACGCCATCGGCCAGTGCATCGACAACGAGGAATATGTCCTCAGCCAATACGACGTCGTCGAGGGAAGATATCCTCACGCCGCCAATGAGGTCATGATCGTCCTCAACCATCAGAATGAGGTCACAGAATTCGTTTTGACCCTCCTTGGCCTATATGATCAGGACATGTTCGCCAACGCCATCTACCATTTCTCCGATGACAAGGTCAATTTCAACGAAGAGCTTTGGAAAAAGCAGCAAGCCATCGACGTTAAGACGATGATTGGCAAAGAGTACTATTACTATCCAAACGACACCATCTTCCACGAGAATCCTAATTACGATCCAAACGCCGATTCCCCAGTCGACCTTTCCGTCTATCAGCCATTCACCTATGACTGGTATGACCAGGAAGGCATGAACCATGAAGGCGGAATGAAGTTAACCGTCACTGGCGTTCTTACCCCAAAAGAGAGCGTCTCCTATGGCTGCCTTGACAGCGGTCTTTACTACACCCCAGCTCTAGCTGAGAAGATGATCAAGGACAACTACGATTCCAAGATCGCCAAGTTCATCAGAGAATATGACGCCACGAACGGAACCAGTGGTTTCACCTCGACCATCGCCAACGTCATGAACACTGATGTCGTCTATGGTATCGGTTATGACGTCAAGGTCATGTTCGAAGAAGCGTTGCTCAAGAGCTCCTTCCTCGTCGGTTCTACCAACAACATCTCCGCCCTCGTCGGAATGCTTGCCTCAGCTTCAGGCTCTAGCACTGGAACCGGCATCGCCATCAAGAGGAATGCTACCTTGACCGTCAATAACGTCGGCGGTTCCAGAATCCCAACAACCATCAACATCTATCCTCTCGACTTCAACAACAAGTTCCTTGCAACCAATTACCTTGATTCCTGGAACAGCCAAAAAGACATCACTTTGAGCACTGGCAAAGTCCTTAAAGCTGCTGACCGTTCGAAGGTCGATTACACCGATAACCTCGAGATAATCATTTCGATGATCAATGGAGTGGTGGACATCGTCACCGTCGCCCTTGTCGCCTTCACGGCCTTATCCCTTGTCGTCTCAACCGTCATGATCGGCATCATCACATTCGTCTCCGTCATGGAGCGTGTCAAAGAAATCGGCGTCATCCGTTCTCTTGGCGGAAGAAAGAAAGATGTCGCGCATCTTTTCAACGCAGAAACCTTCATCATCGGTATGGGTGGAGGACTCTTCGGACTTCTTGTCACCTATCTTCTCCAGCTCATGCTTAATCTCATCATTGGCACGATCTTCGGCATCGGAACCATCGCGAACCTGCCGATACTCGCTGCTCTCATCATTCTTGGCGGAAGCGCGCTTCTTACGACCATCGCCGGACTTATCCCAGCCTCGAAAGCCGCGCAGCAAGACCCGGTCGTCGCTCTTCGCAGCGAATAATTCCCATTCCCTTTTTAGGGAAGGGGTCTTATAATTTCATCGTTCGTTGAAGGATGAGGGATCCTTGAACTTCCTACAAAGAGAGCCGCTATTGCTGAGAATGCGGTTAGGAAGAAAGGTGAGTCGCATCCGGAGAACCGTAGAGATACGCGTCCATCCGCGTTAAGGATGATCGAGTGCTTTGTCCAGTAGGACAAGGAACTAGGGTGGTACCGCGCACCGCGTCCCTATTCGTAGGGACTTTTTATTTATTCGGAGGCAAAACTATGCTCGATAAGCATTACGACCCTCATAAAGTTGAGGAAGGAAAGTACGAGAAATGGAAAGAAGAAGGCTACTTCCAGGCTGGAAGAGACCTCTCTAAGCAACCTTTCTCAATGGTTATTCCGCCGCCAAACGTCACTGGCAAACTCCATCTCGGACACGCGATGGACACGACGATCGAAGACATCATCGCCCGTTATAAAAGAGAAGCCGGCTACGACGTTTTGTGGGTTCCAGGAATGGACCACGCCGGCATCGCTACCCAAGCCAAAGTCGAGGAAAAACTAAGAGGCCAGGGCATCTCCCGTTTTGACCTCGGAAGAGAAGGTTTCCTCAAGAAAGCCTGGGAATGGAAGCACGAATACGCCGACACCATCCATAGCCAATGGGCCAAGATGGGCTTATCCGTCGATTACACGAGAGAAAGATTCACTCTTGATGAAGGCTTAAGCGCGGCAGTCCGCCATGTCTTCGTTACCTTATATAAAGAAGGGCTCATCTACCAGGGTGAGAAAATCATCAACTGGGACCCTGAGCTCAGAACCGCTTTGAGCAACATCGAAGTCATCCACAAGGACGACGAAGGCGAGTTCTATTATTTCAAATATGATGTGGTGGGCACCGATAAATCCCTTATCGTCGCGACCACAAGACCTGAGACGATGTTCGGCGACACCGCCGTCTTCGTCAACCCGAAAGACAAGAAGTACGCTGACCTCGTCGGCAAGATGGTCATCAACCCAGCCAATGGCGAGCAGATCCCTCTCATGGCCGATGAATATGTCGACATTTCTTTCGGTACCGGCGCCATGAAGTGCACCCCAGCCCATGACCCTAACGATTTCCTTTTAGGAAAGAAGTACGGTTTCAAGTTCATCAAATGTATCGATGAGACCGCGCATATGAACGAAATCGCCGGCCCATACAAAGGCATGAGCCGCTACGAATGCCGCAAAGCCCTCGTCGACAAAATTAAAGAAGACGGACATCTTGTCAAAATCGAGAAGATCGTTCACTCCGTCGGCCACTCCGAGCGCAGCGACAGCGTCGTTGAGCCAATGCTTTCCAAGCAGTGGTTCGTCAAGATGAAGCCTCTCGCTGAGAAGGTCCTTGCCACTCAGAAAGGCTCTGACAAAGTCAACTTCGTCCCAAAACGTTTCGAAAAGGTCCTCACCAGATGGATGAGTACCGTCGAGGATTGGTGCATCTCCCGTCAGCTTTGGTGGGGGCATAGAATCCCAGCCTATACCAACATCAAGACTGGAGAGCTCATCGTCACCGAGGATGAGATGGATCCAAAGGAGTGGAAGCAGGACGAGGATGTCCTCGATACCTGGTTCTCTAGCGCCCTTTGGCCATTTGCCACATTAGGTTGGCCAGATACCGAGACCGCCGACTTCAAACGCTACTTCCCAACAAGCGTCTTAGTCACTGGTTATGACATCATCTTCTTTTGGGTCAGCCGCATGGTCTTCCAGTCTTTACATTTCACTGACAAATCTCCATTCCATGAGGTTGTAATCCACGGTCTTATCCGTGATGCCCAGGGCCGCAAGATGTCCAAATCCTTAGGAAATGGCGTTGACCCAATCGATGTCATTGAGAAGTATGGCGTCGATGCTCTTAGATACTTCATCACCAACAACTGCACCCCAGGCATGGATATGCGTTACATCGACGAGAAAGTCGGTGCCGCTCAGAACTACCTCAACAAGATCTGGAACGCCTGCCGTTATGTCGAAGGCGTCCTTGGCGAGGACTACACCCCAAGAGCCATCGACAAGAAGACTTTGGGCGTCCTTGATGCCGCGATCATCGACAAGCTCAACCGCACCATCAAGAAGGTCAGAGCCGAGATGGACAAGTACCACTTTGGTCAGGCCTCATCGATTCTTTACGACTTCGTCTATGATGATTTCTGCTCCTCTTACCTTGAGATGAGCAAGATCTCTTTGTCCCATAAAGGCAAGGAGAGTGAAGTCACCAAAGACGTTCTCTACACCGTCATGAAGGACATCATCCTCATGATCTATCCATATACCCCATTCGTCACTGAGGAGATGTACCTTTCTCTCCCAGGTCACAAGAAGAGCATCATGGAAGAACCATATCCTGAATACGACAGGCGCCTCATCAACAAGAAAGCGGTGGAGAAAGTCGCCGTTTTGGAAGGCATGATCAAGGATATCCGTAACTACAAGTCCACGAACGGCATGGCGCCAAACGCCAAGGTCAGACTCGTCGTCTCACCAGAAGAGCCATTCGCAGGATCCGGCGAATACCTCAAGCGTTTCACCTTTGCTTCCTCTTACGAAATCAAGAAAGAGGACCTTGGTGGTTCTTGCTTCCTTTACCCAGGCTACGAGCTTATGGTTGAGGAAGACGTCGACCCAGCCGTCCTCAAGGAGAAACTCCTCAAAGAGAAAGAGACCCTTGAGTTCGAAATCTCCCGCAGCGAGAAGATGCTTGGCAACCCAGGCTTCGTGAACAAAGCGCCGAAAGAGAAAGTCGATCTTGAGAAAGCCAAACTTGAGAAAAACAAAGCAATTCTCGAATCGCTCAAAAACAAGCTGGCATCGTTATAAAAGACTAATTGAAGAACGCTCTCAAACGAGGGCGTTTTTCTTTTTTTCTGAAAAATGAAACCGACTCCAATATATGAGAAGTGAGGAGGTGGTTTTATGAACGGAAGAGAACTCACGCTTACCGAGAGGCAGGCAATCTGCCCAGGGGAAGCGGTAGCCTTAACCGCGGTCATGGCCGTTTTGGCAATTAGCATCATCGCGGTGGTTGTCTATCGTCTTCTCAAGTCCACGAAGGGCAGCGCGAAAGTCCCTGGTGGATGGACCTTCACTTGGAATGCCAGGAACTTCGCTTGACCTTAGCTTTTCTATAGAAACAACTTTTTACAATTGAACGAAAATTCTTCACTTTTCCTATATGTGCGTGTATGATAATCACGTTGTCGCCCTCCATAGGGGCCTCAACCGCCTTTCTACGGTACCTAATTAATCACTTTGTGATTAAACCGCACGGAGCGAGTCATAAGCTAATAAGGAGGAACAAACATGTACGCCATTGTTGAAACTGGTGGCAAGCAAATCAAAGTTGAAGTCGGCGATAAGATCTTCGTCGAGAAACTTGATGCCGAAGCCGGAAAAGACGTCACTCTTGAGAAAGTCCTCTTCATCGGCGGCGAAACCAACAAGGTTGGCGATCCTTACGTCAAGGGCGCTTCCGTTGTTGCCAAAGTCGAGAAGCAGGGTTTAGGCAAGAAACTTGTCGTCTATCGTTACAAGAGCAAGGCCAATGTCCGCCGCAAACACGGACATCGTCAGCCATTCACTTGCTTGGTTGTCAAATCCATCAACGCCTAATGATAAAAGCTACATTCGTCTATTGTGACAAAGACCTTAAATCCTTAACCGTCAAAGGACACGCGAATAGCGCGCCCTATGGCGAGGACTTAGTCTGCGCCGCCATAAGCGCGATTGTCGTCGGCGGGCTCAATGCCTATACCGATGATCCGTCGATTTATGAGGCGAAAGTAGAGGAAGGCAATGTGACGCTACTTGTCAAAGGCAAGCAAAGCGTCCACGACCAGATCGTTACAGAAACGATCGAATCCCAGATTAAAGACGTCGCAGCTTCGTATCCGAAGTTCGTGACTCTAGAAAGGAAGTAGGAAGAATGAAATTCATCATTGATCTCCAGTTATTCGCCTCCAAGAAAGGCGTTTCGAGCACCAAGAACGGCCGTGATTCCGCTGGCAGAAGACTTGGCGCTAAGGTCGGTGACGGTCAGCAAGTCCTTGCTGGCAACATCATCTATAGACAAAGAGGCACCCGTATCCATCCTGGCATCAACACCGCCAAAGGTGGCGACGATACCATCTATGCCCTTATCGATGGCACCGTTAAGTTCGAACGCGTCGGCAAGAAGGGGAAGAGAGTCTCCGTCTACGCCAACTAATTCGGCTAACACTGAACTTTAACGGGTCTTTCCATAAGGCCCGTTTTTGTTTCAATAAAACAAAAAAATCGTATAATAAGTACACGCTATGAAAATCAGCATCGTCATCCCTTGCAAAAACCAGACAGCGACCTGTTTCGAAAACATCGAGAAGGTCGGACTCCCGTATTTCAACAGCCTCGGCGTTGATTACGAGTTTTTGGTTGTGCTTGACGGGAGCGACGATAAGAACGTCAGCCTTGCCCAAGGTCTTATTGAGAAATTCGATGAGCACGTCAAGCTTCTCCCTTACGAGAACAAACTCGGAAAAGGCCACAATGTCAAACATGGCTTCTTAGAAGCCGATGGCGATTACATCATGTTCATGGACGCCGATTTCGCGACCGACCTCCATATCATGGAAAGAATCCTTCCGGAAATCGAAAACTACGATGGATTCATCGCCTCAAGACGCTGCAAAGGCGCGAAGATCGAGACCAAACAGACCCTTAAGAGACGCTTCGTCAGCTGGGTCAGCCGCGTCCTTATCAGAATGCGTTTCCACCTTGGATATTCCGAGACCCAGTGCGGTTTCAAGCTTTTCAGGAAAGATCTCGCCAAAGCCTTAGCCAAACATCAGATCATCGATGGCTTTGCCTTCGATGTCGAATATCTCTATTTCTGCCATCTCAACGGATTCAGTATCAAGGAAGTTCCATGCAACTGGAACGATGGTGAGAAATCGACGATCGAGAAAGCCGCTAAGACATCAATGAATTTTATTGGTGACATGAAGCGCATCAAGAAGAACAAGAAGAACTACATCCTCTCCGAAGAGGAGAAGGAATCCTTAAAGAGAAAAGAGGCCTAACATGCTTATCGACCGTTGCGTAATCGAAGTCAGAAGCGGAAAAGGCGGCGACGGCTGCATCTCTTTTCTTCGTGACAAAAACACCGCGAAAGGCGGGCCTGACGGAGGAAACGGAGGCCGTGGTGGCTCTATCTATTTCCTTGGCAAGGCTAACCTAAACAACCTTTACAATTTCCGTCATTCCAGAACATTCATCGCACAAGATGGCGAAAAAGGAATGAAGACGATGAGATATGGCCATAATGCTGAGGACATCACAATCGAAGTCCCAGTCGGCACCATCGTCACCGAAGAAGCGACTGGCCGTGTTTTGGCCGACATCAAAGAAGAGGGCCAGAAGGTCCTTGTCGCCGAAGGCGGACGCGGAGGAAGAGGCAATGCCTGCTTCAAATCTTCCCGTCACAGAATCCCACGCATCGCCGAGAACGGACACCCAGGAGAAAAGAAACGTCTCATCCTTGAGCTTAAACTCCTTGCAGATGCCGGTCTTATCGGTTTCCCAAGCGTTGGCAAATCGACTTTCCTTAATGTCGTCAGCAAAGCCAACGTCCCAACCGCAGATTACCCATTCACTACCTTGGTCCCAAACCTTGGTGTTTGCTATCTCAAAGACGGCAGGAGTTTCGTCCTTGCCGATATGCCTGGCCTTATCAAAGGCGCCCACGAAGGCAAAGGTTTAGGAATCCAATTCCTACGCCACATCGAAAGAACGAGGATTCTCATTCATCTTGTTTCCATGTCCGGCGAAAGGGATCCATATCAGGATTACCTCGCCATCAACGAAGAGCTTAAAGCCTATAACGCTTTCCTTGAGCAGCGCCCACAGATCGTCGTCGCTTCCATGATGGATATGGAAGGGGCGGAAGACCTCAAGAAGGAATTCGACAAGAAACTTGGATTCGAATCGATTGCTTTATCGAGTTTGACCCATGAAGGTGTCGACAAGCTTCTTAAGAAAGCCATCGAACTCATCGAATCTACCCCAGAATTCCCGATCAAAGGCGTCAACGAAGCTACCAAGATGAAGGTCTATGATGCCCGTGAGATCGAAGGAAAATCCGATTATCAGATCCTCCGCGGCGAAAACGGCTGGATCATCAAAGGAGAGAAAGTCGAACGCGACGCCGCTCTCATCAATACCACGACCGACGAAGGAATCGTCCGTCTCATCCGTTATCTCGACAATATCGGCATTGAGGAAAGACTTCAGGAAGTCGGTGCCCAAGATGGCGACAAAGTCCAGATTGGGGATTTCGTCTTCGATTACACGACTTGATATATCAAGTCACATGAATTTCCTGTATAATTAATCGATGAAAGAAAACAAATTGCTGATTCCGATCCTCGCTTTAGTGGCGGTCGCCGTCTGCTTTCTGCTTTTCTTGCTATATTTCGCGGTATATCACTAGAACATGTATTACTCATTCACCGGAAAAGTCGTGAACATCGACAAAGAAAGCGTCGCCATCGCTTTGCCTAGCGGAATCGCCTACGAGCTTTTGGTTGCCCGTACATCCGATTTTGCCTACGAAGAAGAGACGACGGTTTACGTCCACGAGGTCTTCAATGAAAACGACCATTACCTCGTTGGTTTCAAAGACAAACTCGAGAAAGAGGCTTTCGAATCCCTTATCGAAGTCAAAGGCATCGGTCCAAAGACCGCGATCGTTGCTTTAGGTGCGACGAATCCTAACGATTTGATGAAAGCCATTGCTGCGAATAACACAACATTCCTTAAGAAATTACCTGGCATCGGCCCGAAAGCCGCAGCCCAGATCATCCTTGACCTCAAAGGCAGGCTTGCCGATATGGGCGGTGGTTCCAAAGCCAATCCAAACCAATACGACGAAGTGAGGGAAGGCCTCAAAGCCCTTGGCTTCAAAGTCAAAGCCATCGATGAAGCCCTTGCCTCAATCAATGAGCCTGGACTCTCTAATGAAGAGGTCCTTCGCCAAGCCCTTAAGAAACTCAAATAACCATGAAAAAGAGCGAGAACAGAGAACCTGAGCGTCTTCTAGACGCAAGAAGGGAGTCGGAAGATAGTTCAACCGATCTCACCTTGCGTCCTAAAGACCTAAAAGAATATGTTGGGCAAGACGCCC
>JAEEGJ010022825.1_pt1 | contig 13226 bp, 12 predicted proteins | sample 8958761 | NCBI WGS metagenome assembly JAEEGJ01 (sample SAMN16246546, study PRJNA631951) | gut metagenome | biome: gut microbiome; feature: rumen; material: RS-attached | host: Bos | place: Iran: Karaj | collected 2018-10
ACGCTTTAGGCCGTCACTTAGATAGAGTGGGCTTAGAAAGTGGTTTATTCTATGTCTTAAATGAAGGCGATGTCACCGTTGGTGCGATCTATTTCTTCAATAGACACAAAGAATTACATATCGATTCTTATATCCAAGAAGCTCTCGTGGTCTTATGCGATAAGATTGCGGCGATTCTTTTAGGCGAAAGAAGAGATGAAGAAGTTAATAACTCTTATCAAGAAATTGACTCCTTACTTAAACTATCTGAGTTCGCCACTTATAGAGTGGCCACTGATGACTACACTCTTTTAAGAGCGTCACGTACATTCTATGACATCTTCCCAAAAGTCAAATTAGGTGAAAAGTGCTATAAAGTCTTATATGGTTTAGATAAACCATGTCATGACTGCCCATTATTAACTGGCAATAAGAAAGTTGGCAAAATCAAAAACTCCAACTATGAAACATCAATGGTTTTAGCTAACCGTAATTCACCGTATAACGTTATGACACTTAAGAATATTCATAGTGAAAATAGTGAACAAAGATACAATCCTGATCTTCTCATTAATTCCTATGGCTCTTTAGTGGAAGCGGTTAATAACTGCTACGCGATTAATGGTAAGGGTTACTTATTATTACTCCGTATTGATAATCTTAACGACTTAATCCAAGACAATGGCTCAGAAGGATATTTAAGCATCGTCCGTGACTTTGTCCAAAAGGTCAAAAAGAAACACAATTACTTAGAAAATATCTATTTCTTCAATAATCAAACAATCGCTTTACTCTTTACCGAATACGGCCAAGTTGACATCATCAGAGAATGTGAAACTATCTTTGATATTTCTCAAAAAGCCTTTAATTCTGAAGAAGCAGCGATTATGAAACTCACCTATTTACCAATTGGTTATCCACGTTCTTATCCAAACGCTCAAAGCGTTTTAAAACAAGCAGAACAATTCGCGAACCGTGGTAAATATGAGATCAACAAAGACTTCATCTACTTCGATGATAGTAACTACGCTAGAAGTGCGAATAAAGAAGCCTTCATGCTTAATGTTATTGAAACTTCCTTCACTAATAAGACATTCAACGTTATGTTCCAACCAATGTGTGATGCGAAGAGTAAAGAGATCTACGGCGCTGAACTTCTCATGCGTATTACCGATGGTTTCACTAACATCCCATTACGCGCTGACGAATTAGCTAATGTCGCCGCTAAACATAACAAGATTGGTATTATTTCTAATGCCTTACTAGAAATCATTTCTGGCTTATATAAGAATTATGGCTTCAGTGTCTTCAACGGTTTACGTTTCCGACGTTTATCCTTAAATACTGATTACTCATTCTTTACCGACGCTAACTTCTATGCGACCATTAAGGCGTATATTGATAATGCTAAATTACCAAAGAACTTCTTGGCCTTTGAAATTCCTGAAAGTGATGTCTCTTATCACATCCATGAATTCAAAGCTATTGCAAAGCAAATGAACGCTTTGCATATCGTTCTTGTGTGTGACCAATACACTGGTAAATTCGTTTCATTAGGTGCCTTAAAAGAAATCGGCTTTGATGAAGTTAAGATTTCTCGTAACATCGTTAACCACATCGATAGTGATCGTCAAAGACTCAATGATATTAAGTCCTTATTAAATAACATTAAGTCCTTAGGCTTAAAAGCCTCAGTCGTTGGTGTGGAAAACATCGACCAATACTTACTCTTAAAAGAAATCGACGAGTCCGTCTTAATGCAAGGTTACTACTTACACCGCCCACTTGAAAAACAAGCTCTTATCGAAGCGCTCCGTAGTAGTAATAAGAACTAAGATAATTAACCGATTAAGAAATCTTCTTCAACGAAGTGGTATTTGCTCTTCTCATCGAAGCGCATTTTACTGCCGAGAAGTTGGAAGAATGTAATAGGTCCAAGTCGACCGATAAACATTAATATACAAATAACAATTTTACTGCCTAAAGATAAATAAGGAGTGACACCTGCTGAAACGCCAACCGTACCAAAAGCAGAGAATACTTCATAGATTAACGCTGATGATTTTGTGCTGCTTAAGCCAATAGCCTCAACATCTAATTTAGCCTCGAAGGCATTCATCGCAAAGAAGGCCACGAAAATAGTGGTGACCGCTAATAAAACAAGAGACATCGCTTTAACGATAACTTCGTTAGGATAACGACGGTGGAAGGAAGTCACTCTTCTACCAGTTAAGTAACAAACCATGGCTAAAACGATAATGTATAAGGTTGTTGTTTTAACACCACCAGCGGTACCAAGTGGATTACCACCGAAGAACATTAAGAAGCAAGAGAATGCTTTACTGACAACGGATAAGTTATCTTGGTTAACGGTGGCAAAGCCTGCGGTTCTACATGTCACGGATTGGAACAATGCATCAAATGGTGATTTAAAGCCTTCACTAATAAGGAACGCTAAGAAACCAACACTTAACAAAACAGCAGTCATTAATAATGAAATCTTTGTGAAAACACGGAATTGTTTTAATTTGCGTTTAGCGAAGATATCCATGACTACGACAAATGAAATACCACCGGCAATAATCAAGAACATGATGTATGAACACATATAGTAGTAAGCCCAGTTTGGTAAGTTATTAACAAACTCAGCGCCACCTAAACCTCTAATGAGAGAAGCGTTACCAAATAAATCAAATCCCGCGTTGTTATAAGCGCTGACAGAGTGGAATAAGGAATACCATATACCTTGTGGCACATTATCACAGCAAGTTAAGAAAACAGGTAAACCAAGTAAGAAACCTAATAATTCAAAGCTAGCGGAAATGATAATGATCTTTCTAACGAAGATAACGACTTCCGCGACATCTTCACTGTTAACCATTAATGAAATTAATAAACGGTCTTTGAATTGAAGCTTTCTTGAGAATAAGGTCACAAAGAATGTTAATAGGGTAATGAATCCTAAACCACCAATTTGAATAAGGATCATGACAACTAATTGACCCGCAAAGGTGAGTTCAGTACCGATACCTTCTTTGAAACTATTTAAACCAGTCACACAGGTCGCGCTTGTCGCTAAGAAAAGTGGATCAATAAAGTTAGGTGCAAAGTGTCCATCCGTTCTACAAAACGGCATAAAAAGAAGTAGTGCACCAACAAAAATGAACACAATAAATGACAAAATAACTAGTAAATATGGGTTTAAAGTTTTCTTTTGGTTATTCATCACCGATAGTTTTACGCCATTATAAATGAAATAGCAAGCATTTCGTACTTGCTATTATTTATTAATATGTTGGCCAAGTTCGATTAGCCTTGAACCATTCACTATCTTTTAAGATAACTGAATTATTGCTTCCAGTCACTGTATATTCTTTGCCAGTGTTGCAGTGGAAATTGATATTTCCATTAAATGATTTGTAGCCTTTGCTATCGTCAGAATAAACAGTAGTGGCATATATTTTGTCAGTATATTTTGCGATTCTATCAACAGCTTCTTGAGCTGGGAAAGTGTGTTCTGAGTTTGGTAAGCCACCTGAATTCTTAACATATTCATCACTACCAGCACAGCAGCAAATGCAAACTGTCTTTGGCTTAATGACGCTAAGTAATGTGTCAGTGTTTGCGGTATAACTACCATGATGGCCACCTTTGAAGAGCTCAACTTCAGGTAAATTGTTAAGTTCAGTAAGAGACTTTTCGCCCTCTTTTTCGAGGTCACCAGTGAAGAGGTAATTGTTGTTGCCTTGGGTGAATAACGCACACACGGAGTAGTTATTTTCGTCAGAAGAGGACTCTCGATAGAACTTTTGATCGAGGATTGTCATGGTCATTCCTTCGCCTAAAACATACTCTTTTTTGGCTCCGTTAGTTCCTTGAATACAATCGTTAGCGGTATAGTGGTGTGCGATGTCTCCTGATGCCACTTTTTCATCTCTAAGCGAGACATAATTTTGATAAATCTGAGTGGTAGCGTTTGTTAATGAAAAATCAATTAATGTATCAATCTTATAGCGTTTCAAGATGCCTTGAGCATTGTTGCTGCCAACAAATCCAGCAATATGGTCTTGGTGGGCATGAGTGGCAATAACATATTCAAGTTTTCCATCAGAGCAATATTGATCAATAAAGTTTGCAATTGTAGTGGCGCTGTTTTGTCTGCTACCAGCGTCAATCAAGATATCTTTATCACCGGCTTTGATAAATGTGCAGTCACCAGTGTATTGGTTTCCTAATTCTAGAAAGTTAATATCAATCGCGGTAGCGTCACCTTCATAATGTGATCTTTGTGATGAAGTTGGCTCATTTGAGCCCATCAAACGAGGTTCGATAACATACTTATAGGCAAAATAACCACCGATACCTAGACCAATGACAAGAATGACAGCGATGACGACAACAGCGAAGCCCATAGGGCTTTTCTTTGCCAATTTTTGTCCGGCTTTGATCACCTTTTTAGTGGTGATTGTTGATGAACTTTTTTTCTTTTTGCTAGTGGTGGTAGATTTCTTGTTTGCCATATGTAATACCTCTAATTCAATTATAAAAAAATGTCGATGAATTTATCATCAACATTTTGAATTAATTTTACTTAAGATTATCTAATCCCGCTTTAGCGGCCTTAGCGACATTCATGAAGTGAGCGGCCACTGCTAAGAAGTCAATCTGATGGGCTTTTCCTTCGCCGCGGTAGTGTTTGATAACCGCTACTAAATACCACTGCATAGAGATGAATATTCTCCACAAATAGAACTTCTTGGTTTCATCATATGTTGGATTGGTGAAATAGGCTTTTAATAATCTAAGTCCATCTTGGACATCTCCGTTAGCGAAGCACGCAATATCATAGATTGGAGAATTGTTCGCCATAAATTCAAAGTCAATCATGTAGTAGTTACCATCATTAGATAAAACGATGTTACTCTTTTGGAAGTCGTTGTGTGATAACACAAGTGGATCGTTTAATAGATATTCCTTATTAGCGAATAATAGCTCTTTAAACTTACGATAATCATCTTCTAAATTAGAGAATTCTAAAGCTTCTTTTTCAAAGCCTACGAATCTTTCAAATGGAAGATAATCTAAATTACTCTTCACTGGAGAGTCGTGTAGTGTTTTTAATATCTTAGCGACCTTGTATTCATCGTAATCAGGAAGATTGTTTAATGATTCGCCTTCGATGAATTCATTGATTTTAATGCCGTTAGGCACATCAAAATAAACGTTCTTACTAGTTACCCCTAATGGATAGACGATATCAAGATGTCTTTTTTCTTCTTTTCTATCGACCATTTCATTAGCCTGAGCAGTTGGCATATATAAAATATATTTTTTGCTTTGATAGTCCACTAAGAAAGAACCATTCATCATACCACCGAGAATTTGTCTTTCGATTTTAGCGGTCTCACCTAAATGCAAACGAATTACTTCTTCTTTTTCCATGGCAAATAATGTAGCACTTAAAAAAATAGAAAGCAATTTTTATGCTCTCTATTTTATGATTAGTTTTCTTCTAAATCAGACAACATTATTTTATGAACGTAATCAGATAATTCCTGAGAGTTCATATTCGCGTAGTCTTCTTTGTATAAGACCTGTACGCACTTCATTGTGACTTTAGTAGGTTTGAGTGGGAAGTTCTTATGAATCTTAATGGTGTTTCTCATAGTGAGAATAACAATTGGACAACCCGTTTTAGTAGCGATACCGAAGCACCCATTATGGAAATCAGAGAGAACAACGTGTTCTTCTTGACGGCTACCCTCTGGATAAACACCAACGGAAGAGACACCTGTACCAATTAATTCCGCAGCTTTCTTGAATTGTTCAAGAGATTGAAGCTTATCTGCTCTATTAACTGGCATATAGCAGTTTCTCCACATTAAGCGATTCGCTAATGGGATTTTCATATTACTTTCTTTAGTAATAAAGGCTAAGTGTCTTTTCTTAAAGACAGCAGCGACAATCATTGGATCGAATTTTGATTTATGATTGCTCACTAATAAGAATGGTTCGTTAGGAATCTTTTCTAAGCCAATCTTTTTAAGTTTAACGCCCGCCATCCAATCGATATATTCCATACCGTTATTGAGTAAGAATCTCGCCCAGTTAGATGGTTTGGTATATTTTTTCTTCTTGGAACAAATGATACGACCATTAATGTCATAGAAAATCCAAGTAATAGCGACACCCACAAGATAACCAGCGATAAACATCACGATTGGACGATAAAAGTTATACCAATGTGGGGCAACTGGCCAAAATGTAAAAGCACTAGTAACCGAAAGCGCAACAGCGCAAACGAGAGTAATAATAAATGCAAACATGATTACTTAGCTCTTGGGGCAACTAATTTAATAGCGGCTGGAACGATTTCAACAGTAAAGTTATTACCTTTAATCATTTCGCCATCAACGCAAACATCAAAATCTTTTGGAGCGACCATTTTGATTTCTTTAGCTTGGCGATAGACGATTTTCTTTCTTGGTTTGTCTAAGTGTTTACCTTTGGTATATGTACCGATAATCATACCTAAACCAAGGAATGTCATGGTCTTAAGAATACAAACATCAATTAAGCCATCATCATTTTTGCTCTTTGGTGCGCATTTGAATTGACCACCAACGAATTGACCTTGGGCTAAGGTTGTTAATAATAATTGTTTCTCGTTGAGTTTTTCGCCATCAGCGTAAACTTCGATATCGTTAAAACGACCATATTTCATCGCATCATTCTTTAAAGCGTAGTCATATGGGTTTGTGCCTTCTTTAACTTTCTTTGGGAAGCCGTGTTCTTTATAGTAATTACCACGAGCACCGACGATGGCGTCAAAACCAAAGTTAATAACGTTAATGGAATACCATGGTTCATCTAAACCATCACCAGAGATTTTACTTAAGTCGATTGGTTGAGCAGTGCCTTTGATTAATGGTTCAAAGTCACGATATTGATCGATGTTTTCATTGGTAACACCATAGTATTTAACAAAGTCGTTGCCTGTACCGATTGGTAAGATGGCAAGTTCAGCATTTTTAGCACCAACTAAACCGTTAGCGACTTCGTGAACTGTACCGTCACCGCCACAAGCGTAAACTCTGACTGTATCTTTTTGTTCTTTTAAGTATTTCTTTAAAAATGGGATAACACTTCTTGGGCCAGTTGTTTCGTAAATTTCATAGTCTAAGCCAGCGAATTTTTCTTTAATGAGTGCTTTAAAATCATCGGCCTCATTATTTTTTCCAGAGCCTGGATTGAAAACGATTAAATGTTTCATTGTAAATGTGTCCTCTTTTCAATAAACAAACAAAATATAACACAATCGGAACAAAAATAGTAAAACTTATTTTTACCAGCGTGACAAACATCGGAAAATGATTTCAATATTTAGAAAATATTTACTATAATAAAGTCGCTATGAAAAATATCAAAAAAATCGCTATTTTCTCAAGTATCTTCCTCTTCTCTCTTACTAGCTGTGCGAGTGAACCAAAATCATATTGCTTAGAGACAAGTGATACTTTTGATTATTACGAAGGAAAATGCTTCCAGGCTAATAGAAATGATGTTGTTGATACAGTATTCGTTATGAACATGCCAACAAATCCAGAAGCAGATCCAGAAGAATACAAATATGACATTAGATGGAATGATTCCATCAACACAGAATGGTTCTCATTTGCTGGTGGTCTTAAGGGTAAACGCATCATTGAAGTTTTCAAGTGGAGCGATACAGTTTTAAAGATTAACTTTGATGGTCGCTCTGCTGATAAAGAAGCAACCTCAGGCTATGTAAGAATTAGCCCATCTGCATATAAGGCATACACAAAAGAAGTTAAAAATACATACTTATACGCTTATGTCGCTATTGGTGATTCATCCGCTTTAGTGGATAAACCAGTAGAAATAGAAAGATAAAATGAAACAAATATATCAAGACGCTTTAGAAGCATTAAATAATCACCAAGTCATTGCTTTTCCTACGGAAACTGTTTTTGGTTTAGGTGTTTTTTATGATGATGAAGAGGCTTATAACTTGCTCAACAAAATCAAAAGAAGAAGAGAAGATAAGCCATATACAATGATGCTTTCCAAAGTGGAAGATATCTTTAAATACGCTGAAGTAGATAACCGCTACTTAAAACTCATTAAGAAATATATGCCTGGTCCACTTACTATTTTAGTAAGAAGTAAGGACAATGTGCCTGCATACGCGACGCATAATACACGCATTGTGGGTGTACGCATACCAGAGAACATAGAAGCGCTTGAGTTACTTGAGTACGTGAAGAAACCACTCCTTGTTCCTTCCGCTAATAGGGCAGATGAAAAGCCAGCTTTAAATGACAAAGAAGTAAAAGAAATCTTCCAAGATGAAATCAAAGTAGTGGTGCCTGGTGAAACTTGTAAAGGTCAACCATCCACAATCATTGATTTAACGGGAGATGAAATAAAGCTTATAAGAAAAGGTCCAATCTCTTTAGAAGAATTGAACCTTGCACTTAACTAATCCGAGAAGTCTTTGTCTTCGACAATATAGAAGTGATAATCAGGGAACTGCTCTTGCAGATCCTTTTTTATTTCCTCAATCACTTTAGTGGAATCTTTATCTTCAAAGTCCACAATGACATCAAATGAAATCATTTTCATTTCTTGATCGCAGTAGAAACCATGCATTTGTTTAATTGTTGGATGAGAGAACACTTCTTTTCTAATGGCTTCTTTGATTTTAGTAATTTCTGAATCACTAGAGTTAGAAGCATAAATACCGACTGTCATAATAATGCCAAACTGTTGATATACTTGAGCCGCAATATTTCTAGTTAATGGATGAATCTCTTTCGCGGTCATTTTGTCATCAACTTCGATATGGATAGAACCGATACCTCTATCTGGACCATAGTTATTAATGATGAGGTCATAGGCTCCGAGAACTTCTTTGTTTTGGCACACTAAATGTTTAATAGCCTCAGAAGTTTCTTTGCTTGTTCTTTCACCGATAATGCTACTTAAAGAGTTTCTTAAAACATCGATACCAGACTTAATCATGAATAAGCCAATAACAGAACCGATATAACCTTCAATGACGACTTTGCCATCAGAGATTAACCAGACGACAATTGACACTAAAGTACCAAATGAAAGTAGGGCGTCAAATAAGGCATCAACACCGCTTCCTTTAAGTGCTTCGCTGTTAACTTTCTTACCAACATGACGGAAATATAAACCTAAAACGATCTTCACGATAACAGCGATACCAATAAGAATCACGGAATAGATTTCAAACTTTGGTTCAGCGTGATTAACGATACTCATGATTGACTCATAAATCGCCAAACCACCAGCAACCAAAATGATAATTCCGATTGCTAAACTAGTTATATATTCGACACGACCATGGCCATAAGGGTGTTTCGCATCTGGCTTCTTTTGTGATAATTTGGTGCCGATAACGGTGATGGTGCTCGATAAAGCATCACTCAAGTTGTTAACGGCGTCCATGATGATGGAAACAGAAAGCGCGATTAAACCAACCACGAGCTTGATAGCGACAAGTCCGAGGTTTGCTAGGATACCAATAATACTGGTTCTAACAATAATCTTGCTTCTGTCTTTCATGTTATTTCTTTAATGCTTCAACAATGGCGTTTTCAAAACTTTCTGGTTTATCAGTTGGTTCATATCTTGCGATAATTTCGCCATCTCTACCAATTAAGAATTTTGTAAAATTCCACTTAATCTTTTTAACCTTCCCATTAGGTGTTTGAGAAGTTAAATATTGATATAAAGGATGGGCATCTTTGCCATTCACTTTAATCTTTTCAAATTGTGGGAAAGCAATCGCAAATCTTAAGACACAAGCGGAGTGAATATCTTCACTTGAGCCTGGTGCTTGCGCGAAGAATTGATTGCATGGGAAATCAAGAATGGTAAATCCTTGATCCTTATATTTAGCATATAAAGCTTCTAATGCATCATATTGAGGGGTGAAACCACATTTAGTGGCAGTGTTAACAATTAAAACAACTTGACCTTTAAAATCGGCAAGGTTGACTTCGTTACCTTTGTAGTCATTAGCCTTAAAATCGTAAATATTCATAAAATTTCCTCCTATAACAAAAACAATATTTTTTAGTTCTTAAAAAGTTGGTTTAAAAACAATCATTTGTTTTTGTATATTAATTCAGGTTCACCAATAATTACCTTCATATTACTTGGTACGTCTTTAGTTAAAAAGACATTTGAACCTATAGTTACATTATCACCAATTTTAATTGCACCCAACAAAGATGCCCCAGCATATAAAGTGACATCGTTACCGAGTTGTGGGTGTCTTGTCACACCTCTAAGCTCTTTAGCGTTACTCAAAGAGACAGCGCCTAATGTCACACATTGATAAATCTTTGCTCTTTTACCAATCTTTGAAGTTTCACCAATGACAATACCTGTGCCATGGTCAATGAAGAATGGATAAGAGATTTCAGCAGCAGGATGAATATCAATGCCAGTCGCAGAATGTGCGACTTCGGAAATGAATCTAGCTTGTACTTTGTATCCTAATTTGTATAAAGCATGGGAAATACGATAAATAGCGATCGCTTTAAAACCTGGGTACGCTAATTTGATTTCATCAGTGCCAGTAGCGGCAGGATCGCTATCTAAGAAGAACTCTAAATCTTCTTTTAAAATATCTTTGATATTATTTAATTCCTTAACAAAAGATTTGTAAGCTTCTTCATTATCTTCAATAGCTTCCTTAAAAAGCGGCAATAAGTTCTCTGCTACGTCATCGGTGACATAGGCTAAAGAATTATCTAATAATGCACAGAGATTTTTCTTACAAATAATCATACTGAATGCATTTTGGCATAGATGAATAGAAAATACAAATGATAAACACTATGAAAAATGATAAAATTACAAAAGTAATCACTGGAGATTAAATATGAAAAAGAGATTTCACTTGTTTATTATTGTCGGAATATTACTAGTTGGCTTTATCGTTGGATCATTCTTTGATCTTCAAATTGATCAAGCTTTATTTAACGAAAACAATGGCTTTGGCTTATTCATGGCCTCATTTGGTGTCTATCCATGTTATATGGGTATGTCATTCGTCGGTGGCGCACTTCTTTGGACCACGTTAAAAAGAAAAGATCTTCACTGGTTTGGTAAAGCAGTTGGCTATGGTTTAAGCGCTATGGGTATTGTTTTAGCTGTTTGGCTATGTGGTAGAGAGCTTCCATCAGTTAATGGTTATAACGCTCCAAAATTAGCACCATTAAGCTATGCTATTTGCTTTGTCGTTTTCTCTGGTTGCTATGTTGGTGGTTTCTTTGCCTCTCGCAAAACAAATCCAACTCAATTATGGCCAATCCTCATTGTGATGGGCATTGTCTTCATCATGGCCCTCATTCCAGCGGGCTACCTTATCAAGTTAGTAATTCACCGTCCACGTTACCGCTATGCGGTTAGATATGAAGCTTGTGCGTTCTATAACTGGTGGCAAATGTTCCCAGAATACAAAAATTATATCGGCACAGTTTGGAACGGTGTTGAACTCACAAAAGAAGAATTCAAATCATTCCCAAGCGGTCACTCCGGTGCTGGTATGATCATGGTCATGGTTCTTCCATACCTTGCATATTTCTTCCTAAAACTCAAAGACAAACAAACACTTTTATTCTACGGTGGTGCTCTTTGGGGATTCGTGATGATGTTCTCAAGATTACTTATCGGTGCACACTATTTAACCGATACGTGTATGGGTTCTCTTATCGTTTTGGTGGTATTTTATATCGCTAACGAGTTCGCTATTCGTAAAGGTTTCTTTGATGAACCAAAGCAAGAGGAAGCTCCAGTTTTAGAATAAAATTAAAAATATAATTTCATTTATTGGAATTATGTGTATACTATTTCTCCTATGGAATTAGCATTTGCCTTATTAATTATCTTTATGTTCGTGGCCTATGGCCTCACAACCTTATTCAGAAGATGGGTTGATATTCCAACTTTAATTGGCGTCGCTATCGGCTGCGCCGTTAATGCTAATTTATTCACACCTTTAAATTATCCAATTATTATTGGTCCTTTTACATATAGCTTTGAAGTAGTGCTTTATACTCTCTTCATGTATACCATCATCGTTCGTATTTTGGATTATGGTTATCAAGACGCTAAAAAGATGGCGTTAACTAGTGTTGCCGCCATTATCATCAGTGCCATTATCGAATTATTTGCAGAAGTGGCAAAACAAGGCTTTGTAGCTCAAGTCTTTAAAGACTTCTCCATCTATTTATTCTCTTCTATCGGCACAATCGTTGGTGTTTGGGTTATGGTGTTCATCACCATTAGATGCAAAGAAAAGAAGATCAATTCATATTTGATTATTCCATTTGCTATTATTGCCTCAACATTAATCCACGCTGTTTTCTATTATGGTGGTATTTGTTTGGTCGAATGGAAGTTCGGTATTTATACATTACAAATGTTCTTAGGTTCAATCGTAGGAAAAGGTGCCTGTATCTTAATCAGTATTCTTTGTTATTACATAAACCAGAAATTCTGGCCACCATTAAATCTTGTTTCTAAAGAAAAAAACGTTAATAATTAAATAGGGTTTACCTTATGAAAAAACGTTTAGTATCAACAATTATTGTCTCCATGCTGTCCTTAACAGCGTGTTCTCTTTTTGGCGAGAATAGTAACTATATCAGCACCTACCAAAAGAAAATCGAAGTTTACAATATCGATAGATTAGACAGTGGTGGTAATTTAGCGGATTGCCTTACCAATACAATCAACGCTAGATTCGTGGAAGGTCAGGATTTTATCCCATATGTGACCTTAAAACAGTATGCTTCCTTATATGAATCTCACTTTGATAGCAGCACTAAAAGCTCTTTTGAAAATGCCCTCTTTTCTGAAGTTTGGACTATTAAAAAAGGTGAAGATCCATATTTCGCCGCTCAATTAAGTAGCCTTCTTGGACAAGTCTATGTGGCAGGTAGTATTCAAGCTGCTTTAAAAGAGGATGATGATCCAAGAGATTTAGAGGCCCTCAACTATGGTTTGAAAACAGACACTGAAGGCAAGTATTTAAGCGGTCAAGGCTACGCTACTTATGATTTTGGTGGTTATGACCTTTCTTATTTTGAATACAAAAATCAAAACTATTATCCATTAGCGTTATTAGATCTCACTTTCAGTGATAACTCATCAATTTACTTTAATTATAACTATAAACATAT